>Ga0157364_1009178_pt1 | contig 10248 bp, 3 predicted proteins | sample AttsexASBM2_FD_111476 | JGI IMG/M metagenome (GOLD analysis project Ga0157364, IMG submission 111476) | Fungus gardens microbial communities from leaf cutter ant in Ribeirão Preto, State of São Paulo, Brazil - Atta sexdens ASBM2 | ecosystem: Host-associated > Fungi > Mycelium > Unclassified ... | reverse complement strand
TAACTTTTTTAAATTCATTATTATTATAACATGCTTTAATTGTTCCTGTTCTTTCCGTTGTAATATGCCCGCTGGAAAGTTTTAGAGAATTACGAATTTCAAATTATACGGTTTAATTAGTAGACAGCGTATTTTGTAAATGAAATACGTTTTGCTTTTTAATATCGCCAACACTGTTAAATCTATAGTGTTAGATTTAATCTAATTTAAGTTACCACTGTTTCTATTCAATATATCGTTATTTCATACTAAAATATTATAAAAAATTTGATATTATATACGAGCAGTGGCGACTTAAATTAAATTTAACACTACAGATTTAACGATGAAGAAAGTATGATTGTAACACGAAACCACAAAAGTATAATTTTCATGAGAAACTAATACAGAAATCTAAATCTAACGTTTCTTAACGGCATTGTTAGTTCATTTGCATTTATAACGACCCCGTCCAATGACGAAATTATCTTCGCGAGCTTTGAAATATTTATCAGATCTCAACCGTCATTAAATTCGATCGCGAATCGACTTAGGCTCGTAAGTACGTCATCGTGAATGCCGTGACGTATCTACTCGGGCGTTGCGCGAGTCTTGCGCCGCGTTCGCGCAAGGTAACGTTATTATACGGTTCCTCGTCTGGCGACGCTCTCTTCCTCGATCGATGGAAAGACGCTTCGTCTGGGCTGCTCGAAAATACGAGAGAAAGAGAGAGAGAGAGAGAGAGAGAGAATGAGAGAGCTACCGCCATGGGGGTTATAGTCCGACCAATGAGACGCGAGCCGTGTGCTCGAGGGATATTCGTCGAGATCGTAAAGAGACCAACATTTAGATTTCTCCACTTTTACGGGATGAGAAAAGAGGATAGATCAGAATCAATCCTTATTGTAGGCCTTTGAGCTAATAAGAGATGCTGGGATTGCTGCGGCCTTCAAAGATAACCGTGCTTCAAGATCCACTCCCTTGGCATATTGATCCTAGGGATGCGCTTTTGAGAGTTGAATGCGATCCTGCTAGCGCTGCGCGTTCAATTCCCTCTCTCTTTCTCGTCGCGCGCGATTTTAGAAGCGTCGGTTTGCCGAGATTTACATCTTGCCATACCGAACGTGATGTCTAAGCTCAGTTATAATTCCAACTCATTTTGTGTATGTGGGATTTCCCGATAAGAAATCAAAAGATAAGAATTAGGATAGAAAATGCGAGAGATATTCCATTAAGTCTATCTTAGACAATCTATATAATCGCAACCGATCAAAGAGAGGAATCCTATTTATAATTTCATTTTTCAATCAACGTATATTGATTATACAGTTGTAGAGAATATCGAGAAGCTGGTAAACTAAGTTGCTGGTAAATAGCTGTTATTTTGTAAGTAAACAAAATGAAATTAATTAAATATCATATTGTAGAAATTCTGTTCAGTTGTTACAAAATAATAGCTATTTATTTACACTAACTTTCTGATTGTTACTGTGCATTTTAATATGTTTTACATATATGCGTATTTTTTAATTTTTTTTCAAATGTCTCGTATTGAATGATACGCGTAAAACTATAAATAGAATTTTATCTTGAATTCTTGTATGAATAAAAAATAGATCATTTAAAACTATTAATATTAGGAATAGTTCGTGTTAGATACGAATCAATTAAAATAATAATAGAAAGGTCATATATTAACGACCATAATTAATAGATTTTATTTAATGTAAGTAATAAAATTATGGAACGTTTTGAAATGGAATATTCATTTATGGAACGTTTCGTATGGAACTTTCATTTAATCCTCTTTAGCTACAAACATTAAATAATGGAAAATTACATAAATTACAAAGAAATAGCTACATGGAAATTAAATTAAGCGAAAAGTCACAATTAGAACACTAATACATGGAAACTAAATTAAGCGAAAAATTACAATTGGAACGCTAATATAAATATAAATTAAAGGTGGAAGACTGCATTTTTTTCAAACATGTCTATGAAAAAGAAGCCATACGAGAAATATTCGTGTAAAATCGAATGTTTAGAAATTTTTGTAAAATCAATACCGATTCTTCGTTTAATGGCGAGAAGAAGTAAAGTCTGAAAAGTAATTGTCCGAGACAAAAGTATTATACCAGTCACTAAGTCCAATTTAATAAGTAATTAGAGATATGAAGAGATTTAAAGTGAGTTTTGGAAAGTGCGATATGTTTAAGTATTTAATTTGATGGTATCTTAAACACATTTTTTTGCGTCATTATTCTTGTTATGCTTATTGAATTCGAGAGTGCATGTATTAACAGCAAGAGACATACAATCGTGTTAAGCTAGCGTAAGATATTACGCTTCTTGAAAAGTACGTCTCAGAAAATTAACATTCGCACAAAGCAAGAGAAGAATATTCAGATGTAATAGACTTTGTCAAAAGTCGCGTACGTTCTCTGGACACTACTACGTATAATTCTTTAGTAAATTCATGACCGACTTTGCCTCGGCAAAAATTTAATTGCTTTCCACTCTTTTTCGCTCTTTTCTAAATTTTATGCAGTGATGACGAAATTTTCAATTAAAATTCCGTTAATTGTTCACTTAAAATTTTCTCAGAAAAATTAATTTTACATTATATTACATATAGTTGTTTCTTATGTTTTTTTAGTCACTAATTCTTAGTTGATATTCTTCTTAATTTGGAATTTTTAATTTATTTATTCGAAATATTTTTTACAATTCTCTAATATAAAAATATTTATTTATATATACCTAGCTTTTGTTAACACAAAATTAAAGAATATTTAAACGTGTTTTTCGTGAAATTTTAATCAATTCTATATTATTTGAAACTTTTATCGTGATATTGTTATTTAAAAAATATTTTACAATATATCTGTTTGTACAGATTCTGAAACGAATGTAAAAAACAATCTTGTACTGTATTATTTTAGTGAATTATTGTCCATACTTTAGAACTAACGTTATTTCACGAAAAATAAATACGGTATTTACAAAAACATTTAAAATAAAACGACTAATTGTTCAACTTTTATTTAAATTATTATAAATCGTACACTTATGATAGAACAATGAGAATTGGTTTAGAAGATTGCTTAAAAAATTTGATTTTCGAAATTATATTTTATATTTACATTAATAAACAAAGCAATAAAAATCATAAAGACAGATTTATATTTAAGCACCTTAGCTTATAAGCGACATTAATTTGGGACACTTGACCCAATTAGCTTCATATCATTGTCGGTTAAAAATTGACTTTATAATTAAAAATTATAAATAAAATAGCAACTTGAATTTTAAACAATATAAAAAGTACACGAATAACTTATATAAAACACATCTGATTTTAATAAGATCGCTTTAATTATACCACATAGGCTAAAAAAGAACATTCACGTAATAATTTTATTTTTAATTTATTTTAGTCGAAACGCGTACCGATTGTTAAAATATCACAAAGTGTAATCATTATTGCGCACTAAATATCGCGATAATTCCTATTTCCCCGTTCATTCTTTTTTAATTTGTTAAATATTAAGGAGTTCTATTCAACCTCTCTTCTCTCTTCTCTCTCTCTCTCTCTCTCTCTCTCTCTCTCTCTCTTAGTTATTGTTAATTTTATTTTTTATGCACGAAAACATACAAGAGCATGTATGTATACGACACGTTGACACTTTGACACAGATTATCGTATTCAGCAATAGTCTTCTCTGCGCTGTCTTGCGCAAATATAGACATGTCCATATATGTTTCAGTTACTGACAATGAGATATGCATGTCCCAACTTGCCGCTTAGCTCAACTAATAGTCGTGCTATACTATATCGGCTACCCTATTTGATGAGAAAGTGGAACTTGAAAAGTGCACATATATGGGATATCCAGAAAATAATTATTTTTTTTAATTGTAAATTTATTTTACTACTATTGATAAAATAAATCCTGTTATTTATATTAATAAAATATTATTATTTATTTAATTACAAAAATACTTTAGCATAATTTAATTTTAATTAATATACTTATTAAAAGTTTCTTAATAAAATTATATATTTATAACAATTATATTGAAAAAATATTGGTCAACGAAATTTCTATTAGAGGCAAATCGATTCTATAATAAAATAATAACAATTAGGAACAATTAGGAATAACAATTAGGATTACTCCGTATGTTATAGAAATCTTAAAGAGATTAAAATTGTTTGAAGTCCGAGACGGGAATCACGCAAATATGTACGAAATTTCTAGATATCTCAAAGACGCTTGACATTGCCTTTCCATGGAGAGGAATTACTGTTTTTTATGAAACAAATTTGCAAAATGAACGAACGCAACGAGAGATATATATTCCATGTACTGTGAAATGCAGTTTAAAAATGGAATTCAACTGGAAGCCGCTCTCCCCACAAGCTGCTACCTAATTATTAATTACATCTGGTGTCGTATATCAGCTCTTTATGACAAGTTAACGCGAAACTTTGAGCTGCATCCGGCGCGTAATTAAACCGGGTTCAATAAAATTACACTGCCTTGTCTTGGTGTAACGCGTCATCGCCTCGCTGAAATCCCGCATACTTTCGTCGTCTACCGTAATATTATTATTCTAAACTATCCGTATATAACTTTCCTCACTCTATAATGCACAACTTTGTCCAAAATGTCTTCTTGCTCCGATACATCTCATGTAAAAGAACTATTTTGGGACACGAAGTGTCCCAGAATTGTCAATCTTCATTTCAATAATTAATTTCTTGAATTTTGAGATTTACGTAAATTGAATTCTATTTGAGATTTACGTAAATTTATTTTAGTTCATTAACATTTATCATTAATTAAAACTCCGAAAAAATGAAACTCACGTGAAATTAAGTAACGGAAATACATGTATTATATTGTATATTATTCAGTGTCTTACTTTTTATCTTATTATTTAATTTTCATATATTTGATATCCGAAGAATGTTTTCTTTTTGAATTATTTATTGTCTAAAAATTACTGATGTTTTAATTGAAGAAGTCTGTATAGTTTAATGTGAAAAAAATATTTAAACATAAAATAGAAATTGTATATCAATACATAATTTTTGTATGAAAGGATTGTTTAATATTATCGAAAATTAAATTTTATGTAAAATTAAGTAAAGGAAATATAATTTTATTATTCAGTTACATATTTTCGATTTTTCGTATGCAAAAAATATTTTTCATTTTTGATCGATTATTATAATCTAAAAACTAATCTCTACAAATAGTTTGTTGAAAAAATTTCAAAATAAAAAATAAGCAGTGTGTAACTTGTCCGAAAGAATTTATTACATACACTGAAAAAAATTTGTAGTTGAAAATGGATGAATCAGAAATTTCTGGTTAAATTTATTAGAATTCTAATTGAGATAACTGGAATTCTGATTGATATAATATTTCTGATAAAATCTACTAGTCTAATAAGAATTCTTATTTTTACCAGAATAATTATATTAATCAGAATTCTAGTTATCTCAACTGGAATTCTAATAGACATAACCAGAAAAATCTGATTCATTCATTTTCCATCAGAATTACTGTTCAATCCAACCAAACTACTTTTCTCAGTGTATAATATGAGACACTGCAATTTCTTGAACAGAACTGAGAATTTTTTCGATTTACAAATTTATGCGAAATGGCCATATCTGGATTATTCATCTATACGTCACACGTCAATGTCAGTCTGATCATAATTAATCGAACCTAGTCATTGAGGTTTAATGCACGTGCGCGAGTGAGAGGCCGGCGATGTGATTAAACGAATTGGCAATCGAGAGATCATTCAACAGTTCCCGCCGTCAGGAGGCGCGGTCGGACGGGAATGACAGTAGAGAGCGTTGATTAACGAACTGATTGCAGCTAACGTAATTAATTATTACATGCGCTAGTCCTCGCGTCGCTAGAAATTCCGCGAATAGCTCTAATCAAACATAGCCCACGTTGTCACTAATTTTTTAAACATTTATTCAACGAATCTAATTTAAAATTCGTATCATTTCATAGAGAATCTAATTTTAATTGCTTGAATAATTATAACGTATAATAGATAGTTAAATAGACAAATACATAAGCTTTGTTGATGTTAAATTACTCAATTAGTAAGCATACTAGGAGGAGATTAGATCTGTATCTGGATTAGCTGAAATTTTAGGATATGTATTGCCAATTATAAACTGGTATCCGCTTACATATGTATAGACGTTGACTATATACTCTTTATGGAAAAAGCAGAAAATGGAATCTTAAACAGAATTAAATTAAGTTTATTAAATAACAATAAAATGACGTTAGAGAATTAAAATAACATGAAAGAATTAAATTAAGTTATTAAGTAATATAATAATAATGTGACAATATTGTAAATAACACAACAAAAGTAGAAAAATGTTGATAAATATTGATGCTTAATACTATTTCGCAGTGTGAATTTATATATCCAACTCTGTATAAGTAAATTATTTTAAATGAAAGAATGATAATGCTTATGAGAGCCGAACACAGGATGTACGCGTACAATGAATTTATTCAATACAATACATTAATAGACGTTTCGATTCTAATGCGGATCCTTCTCGATATCGCAAAACATTTAGAGTACAATTAGATAATATGGTTAAAACAAAACGAATTAAGAAAACGAATTCTGCGATATGTAGCCATGTCTTGTAATATAAATGTGAGAAAATTTTTAATGTCTAAGCATATTTTCATTGTAATTATCAAATTAAATAATAAACGCAAAGACAGTCGCTCGGTGAATGTATCAGTTCTATCTCTCGCTCTCATGTGATTAAATTATTTTAATTTAATTTTAATCAATCAAATTATTCGAAAGAAAAAGTTGAATCTTTTAAATTTAATTTTAACCAATTCATTAAACTAATTGATTAAAATTAAATTTAACTGATTGATCAAACTAATTATTGTAATTAAACTAATTAACTAAAAATTAATTTAATATGCGTCCTTTATTTAGAAAAGGTTAGGAATTTATTGTGTATATTACGTTTATTGTTATTATTATATTATTGAATTTATAACAATAGGGGAAATTATTTTCAAAGTAATCAAGAAATGGATTTATACTGTTATTATATTGTTGATTGAGAAATTACCAACATTTGAATCAAAGAAATATAAAGTGTGCACTTCGTAAACAACTTTGAAATAATGATTTGACGCAAATATGTTTTCGTTCATAATATAAACGTCCGTCATGTAAAAGTTATTAAATTATTAATTTTATGAGAGTATGATAATTTTGTAGCACCTTTTTACGTGACTAAAAGCAAATTTTATGAAATTATAATCCAAATATTTAAGGTAATTTATAATTTTAAGGTATTTTATAATTTATTTATTACTGATTTATTTAAAGCTATTTTATAGCACTAAAAAAGTAAATTTTATGAAAAATATATAAAATGAAAATGAAAAATATATAATCTAAATATTTACTAATTTATTTAAGGTAACAAGAAGTTTTCAATTACGTTTTATTGTAGTACTTTTAGTTTTATTGCGAGTAATTTTTGCATACGAACATATTTGCAAAAATGTAACAAAATGTTTTCAAATTATTTCAAATGTCATAATATTTCTATTTAAACATTTTATCCGAGAAATGTAATTAACTCGTTGAACAATAAAATATCAAAAATATTAACCATTCGAGGCAAATAATAATCCAATTGATCATATTCACCGCGAAAAAGCGAGGCTTGTATTTTGGTTAATTATTGGAATTACGATAACGAATGTAATTATCGTCACGTTTGATGGAAAATTTATGAGATGGAAAAGCGTAATGAAACATGATGTTACCGAAGGGCAATTGCGAGTTGTATAAAATATATATCGACTATATTTTATCAGGTTCATTCCCTTACTTATCTCCCTTCCCCATCCCTATGTGCATTTTACGTAATAACCGGCGCCCATACATAGAAATGCTCGTTCTTATTTTTGTATTTACAGATTTCGGTAACATACACATATAAAGATATTGTTTGTGATATAATATATTGTGTTATATCATATAATAATATAGTATTATAATATAGTATTATAATGTATAGCAATATGATATAATAATAATAATGTATAGTAATATGATACTATATGTGATAATATATGATAATAGGTATCGAATATACATATATATATATATATATATACATATATATATATATATATAAATAAACATATGTGTTTGTGTATATACACCTACAATATGTTCCATGTTACAGGGACTCGCTAACGTGAACAGATACGACGACAAGCATCTGATGAACAATGAAGTCACAGACAAGACTCAGTCACCGTCGAAGGCTATGTACAACGTGCAGTTACCATCCAGAAATACGGATTGCCCGTCGTCGTCCAAGCCCGCAATGGCCAACCGTCTTCTAGATTGGTTCTCCGTCGTGATGGCGGACTCCAAGCATCGCCGTCAGCATCCTAAGCCTAAAGGTAAAAAAATATACGGTATAAATTTTAATGCGGCTATTTACGAAAAAAATACAATTAATATCGGATCATTCTAACTGATGTATGTATATAGATTTGTTAATAAATTTTGATGTTTCTTGTTTATCAGAAATTGTGTCGACATCTGCTACTGACTTATTTAAATTTTCAAGCACAACTTGGTTATGCATTTATTAAATATTTTGCTTTTCACGGTGCACATTCCGTCGATCTACGAAAGTCTCATTAAGCAGCCGTCTGACGTCGCGTACAACCGCGGAATGCGCTTTGAGCGCATTGAAACGTTTCCCGCGGGATACCGAGGAGGTCCTACAGGGAAGACTAATTGTTCCTGTAGGAGTGGACGGTCACCGCGACGTACGGGACGCTACTCGTGGTAGTTGCCGAAGTACCGACACTGCACGCCATTCGACTTGGAGACAATCAGTTTCGTACCCAGTTCGAAATTGTCCTGGTACAATGAATCGTTTCCCGCCTCGGATACGTCGCGATTACTTTGGGCGGTACTATCTGTCGATATTGTCCTCCCAGTTCCCATGTTGATCTTACGGTATTACAGTCGCTCGGGGCAAAACAAAGTGTACTATGCACGTAACTACGATCCCGGCTGAATCGAGAGGATGGTTTGACTAACCATCCTCTGACCACAAACGGGAGAATAGTCTTGTGATTGTGTTGGACCCGAATTTAGTTCAAGGATCATCTTTTCATTCTGAACGAATTATAATTTTTTACGTTATTTTTTGCATTATAAAAAAAGATAAACAATAATGGAAAATAAAATAGAAAGCAAAATCTTAATTTATTGCGCTAAATTAAATAATCCTCCTATAAAATTATTGAATATGGAAATAAATAAAATTTTTGGTTGAGTTTTTATCACATTGAGAGTTTTTTATGTTAAAAATTTAATTTTTAGATAAATTTGCAACCGAATAAAATAGAGTCTTTGCAGGAATATTTTCACTTTAAAATTATATTATATTTTTGTAACGCCAAATATTTGTTTTTGATAACGTGAAGATATTGGCTAATCGCTAATTTGTTTACACGAATGTACTTATTGATCTTTTTATAAAATCCCGATTTATAATTCGTGTCGGAATTTAAGATGGAATTTTATTTATGAATATATATAAACATATATATAAATAGAATTTCATTCTGAACGAATTTAATATAAATAGTATTTGACGAATCGAAATACACGTACACATGAAATATATATTAAAATACACACACATATATATCTTCTACTTCAAAAATGATACAGCCAAAAATGATTTTTAAATTATTACCATGAATGAGTTAAGTGAACATTACCCTATCATAAAAATTGAAATAACTTCATTTAAAAAATTGCCAAAATCATCATAATTTAAAAAGGGTGCTGAAACGAAAATGACATTTTTATCATGTTAAAAATGATATTTTATCATGTTAAAAATGTATTTTCTTTTATATTATTCGATTAATAATTAATTGTCTATTAAATTGAAAAATAGTTTTCCTTTTTTCTGGGAAACTTAATTTTTTTTAGTTGTACTTTTGAAGAAAAGGATATATTAAAATACAATACATAAAATTATAAATGAAATTATATCTTAATTTAATTTGAATTATACATTGTCTAAAACAAAGCTTTAAACGTTTATAATGTGTGTATGTGTGTGTGTGTGTGTGTGTGTGTGTGTGTGTGTGTGTGTGTGTGTGTGTGTGTGTGTGTGTGTGTGTG
>Ga0157364_1009177_pt1 | contig 10249 bp, 6 predicted proteins | sample AttsexASBM2_FD_111476 | JGI IMG/M metagenome (GOLD analysis project Ga0157364, IMG submission 111476) | Fungus gardens microbial communities from leaf cutter ant in Ribeirão Preto, State of São Paulo, Brazil - Atta sexdens ASBM2 | ecosystem: Host-associated > Fungi > Mycelium > Unclassified ... | reverse complement strand
TGGACGCCCTGAAAAGATTGAAACGGACGAATTGCAAGCACTGCTGGATATAAACTCTACGCAAACTGAAAAGGAGCTTGCAGAACAGCTTAGCGTTACGCAGCAAGCCATATTTTTTCGTTTGTTTTTGAATAAAGATTGAATTTTACAAAAAAAGCTCAGAATTTTTTTGTACACCTAATACATGTGATAAGCTTTATAAAACTATTATTGACATACAAATTATACAATTATTTCAGTACGTCAAATTCTAAGAGCGTTTCTTACAATTTAACGTATTGAAATATAATAAATACTTGTTAGACTTAATTAATTTAATTTAATTTAATTTAATTTAATTTAATTTAGTTTATTGCAAAGCTACATGAACAAAATTATTGTTAACAGAGTAAACATAAAGTATGATATAAGTTCCTAGGGCTCAGGTTCCAAAGCTCCTGATTATTCAGCCAAGAACTTTGCATTGACGGTGACGACACAGAATCAGATGATAATCTGGCGAAACCGGTAGCCACTTAAGCATGAACCCATGTCCATGTGCTCGTCTGCGGTGCGCCGAGAGTGAATGAAACAGCGAGCTCCTTCTCACACTAGTCACATGTTTAAGCGACCAAAAATGCTTTCTCGGCTACTCGGCGCGGCCTTAAGCAATAAGAGCCGAGGGGCATTCTAAATAACATATAAGTTTAATTGTAATAATAGTGTAAGCTTCCCATTAATCCAGAATAGTCTAAATCATGTTAAAATGCAATAGTTTACGAGATATTTAATTGTATACGATTTTTCATTTTTCATAAACTCGAGTAGCAAGAATATTCAAATATTTCAAGAAGTAGATTTTCGGAAAAAAATCGGAAAAAAATTATAAATTATTTCTTTTCATAAAAATCTCCATCAGAAAAAGGCCATCAGAAAAAAATATGTTTGAAATTCAAGATTTGTGAAGAAAATATGCGAAAAAAATCAAATAGTTGCAAAAAGCATGTTTTTCGCTTATAAAACGAAAGATATTGATTGTATGGAAAAAAATTCGGTATAAAAAATGTAGGTATTCGAAGTACTTACAAAATGAGACGTGGAACATTAAAATCGATTTATTAGTTAAGTAAAAAAAAAAATAAAAAACACCGAAAAAGACCTTTTTTTCACTCGCTCACTGTTCATTGAAATTTAAACGCAAAGCTTTGAAATTCTCATAAAATGTAGCTCTCAAATAAATCTAACTCTGAACAAGCCTGAAATGTTCATTAGTTTTTGCAAAAAGCATTTGTTCACTAAAAACCTGCGGTAAACTTAATTCTTTCATCTTTGAGCAGTCGCACAGCAATTTACAGGGGTGATTTTTCTTCTTCAAGAGTTGCACTATCACGTACACTTAATAACAAAATGAATTTCTGCAGTTAAACTATTATAAAATGACTTTAAAGAGTAGGTATCTTTTTCCGTATAAAAAAATGAAATAATTTCGTTAATGTACATCATATCAAATAGCCGTGAAGTATTCGAAATCTGACATTTTTCTACGAAAGATAAAAAAAAAGATTACTCCCGATTATTAGGAGTCGAGGTAATAATTTTTTTTTCAAAAAAATTACTGACTAATTTTTAAGATTAGTTTTTAAGAGTTCCGTTTGGCACCGATTTGTCAAAGAAGAATTGAAATTGCTATTAAAAAAAACTCAAACTGTAACTCTGAAATCTTTATTTAAACAAATTTTTTGTTTCTCGAATTTTTATTTTTTCGGTTTATCACTAAAAAAATCACGTTTGAGTATGGAATGCATGTCTGATTAACAAGTCACATTAGCTATATTTCTTTATTTAATATGCTTTATTTAATATGTAAAAAGTGTCCAATTGGATAATTAAATATATGAAATTATCAGAATAAAATTGTTTTTGTGAATTTAATTGCAGATGCAAATATGACATATATAAACAAATAATTAGTAAGTAATTTGCCAAATGTTAGCGTAACTGTTAAAGATATAACTCTAACTTTCGCAAATATAAAAGTAAATTAATGTTGAAAAATATATTTTGCAACTATATTCAACAGTTACACTAACATTTGGCAAATTTATTTGTTTACATATGTCATATGTCATATTTATATCTGCAATTAAATTCACAAAAATAATTTTGTAATTCCGTACATTTCATTGTCCAATTAGACACTTTTTACAGCATATTAAATAAAGAAACATAGCTAATGTAACTTAAATTTGTTAATCAGATATGCATTCTATACAAACGTGATTTTTTAGTAATAAACCGAAAAAATAAAAATTCAAGAAACAAAAAACTAAAAATTGGTTACAATTATTTTGCGAAACATTTGATTAAGCTATTTGTTTATATCTTATCGATCTACTCCAGATTTAAAAAATCAGATTTTTGTGTCAATTTATTGTTGAGAAAATGTAAATTTAACAAATTTTAACACACGAAATCAAATACGCGATTCGCCGAGCAGCCCGGATCTTCCCCATTCGACTGCGCGTCGGTTTCCCTCACTCCCAGCGCACTGCCTCGTTCGCATTCTTCAACTTTCCAATAATTTAAAACAAACTTTTTCGAGCAACTTTTTTTAGCAAAAAATTCGAGAATTTTTCAACAACAAATTCAATTCTTCCTTGACAAATTGGTGCCAGACGGAACTCTTAATCTTAAAAATTAGAGCCACAGTAATTTTTTGAAAAAAAATTGTTATCTCGACTCCTAATAATCGGAAAATAATCTTTTTTTTAAATTCGTAGAAAAATGTTAGATTTTGAATGAACACACAGCTATTTAATATGATGCATATTAATGAAATTATTTTCATTTTTTTTATACGGAAAAAGATACCCACTTTTTAAAGTCGTTTTATAATAGTTTAACTGCAAAAAATCGTTTTGTTATTAAGTATACGAGATAGTACAACTCTTGAAGAAGAAACCCCTGTAAATTGCTGTGCGACTGTTCAAAGATGAAGAAATTAAGTTTTCTGCAGACAGCTTTTTGGTGAACAAATTCTTTTTGCAAAAACTAATGAATATTTCAGATTTGTTCAGGGCTAGATTTGTTCGTCATTATGAGGGCTACATTTTACGAGAATTTCAAAGATCTGCATTTAAATCTCAATGAACAGAGAATGAGTAAAAAAAAGGCCTTTTTGGTGTTTTTTATTTTTTTTTCTATTGAATTAATAGATCGATTTTAATGTTTCATGTCTCATTTTGTAGTTATTTCGAATACTTACATTTTTTATACTAATTTTTTTTTCATACAATCAATATTTTTATAAGCGAAAAACGTGCTTTTTGCAATTATTCGATTTTTTCCTTCATGTTTTCTTCATAAATCTTGAGTCTCAAACATATTTCTTTTCTGATGGCCTTTCGAGACTTTCGTGAAAAGAAATGCTGATTTATAATTTTTTTCCGGTAAAATTCTATTTCTACTGAATTATTCTTGCTAGCTACTCGAGTTTATGAAGAAGAGGTATACTATATAACTCGCACGAAAAATCATAAACAATTAAATATCTCGTAAACTGTTGCGTTTTAACATGATTTATACTATTCTGGATTAATGGGAGAGGTATACTATTATTACAATTTATTAAAACTTATATGTTATTTTGAATACCTCCCTGCCCTTTATTGATAGGGCCGCCGAGATTATCGAAAAAGCATTTTTGATCGCTTGGAACAACTAGTAAGAAGGGATTCGCTGTCTCATTCACTCTCGTCATGCCGCAGGCGAGCATGCGGACATAGGTTCGTACATGGTGGAAATATATAAGGTGAACGCCTTATGCGCATAATGGCGGCATAATTGATGGCTTAAAATTTCGATTAATCAGTTGTTACCCAAGCGGAGACGTTTATGATTTTATTTTTTACATTAGAAATAATTTAATTTCAATATAATTTTTGAAATTAATGGAAATAGTAATTATTATCATGCAACCTTAAAATTGTTATCTCTGCAAGCCTCCAACCATTTCAATCGCAACTCTTGATCTTTAGGGAATGAGAAGTATTTCACATTCTTATTAAACACATAATTGTGTGACTTTTACAATTTTTTACGAAACAATTTGGCATAGTGGCACTTTATTGACACTTCTAAGATACAATGATACGACACGTACGTGGCATCACGCGGCAACACTTAGTGTCGGCCTGAATTTTGCATCTTGAGTAAAAGCTGATTGGTTCATTGCTTCCCACTATTTTTGAACGACTATGCATTCACCGGAATGGTTCACCTTGTATATTTTCACCATGAGTTCGTGCTTGTGTTACAGCGTCGCACCACGATTAATGGCCGAACTTATAGACGTGGAAAAGTGATGTTTTGACGACGAAATTTATATTGTGTGCCATTTCATTATTATTTGCTTAATTGCGAAAATGTGACTTGTCTCGTACTTATCAAAATCATAATTATCGATGAAATTAAAGTTATCTTGGAATTTTATATGTAAAAGCGTATATTTTACTCGTTTCAACAGATGTTTGATCGTGTATTTCTGCCCGAATATAGGCTTACTTTACGTGCCTTTTACCTAACCATTTACTGACTGACTGTCAAGAGAGAAAAGTTTTCATCGATTTTTACAAGTGTTTTAAAGTGATCTCATTTCATTTCATCCAAATTATCTTTATTTAAAAATGACGTGCAATATAAATTAACGTGTCATTCGCTTCGATTCCAATGGCCGCCGCGACTAGACTCAGGAGCCTTAACATAAACATAAATACAATAGACAATAGTAGTTTGCAAATGATTAGGCGTCAGTGAAATTGCTGTTACAAAGCCTACCAATAACAAAATCAGAATAAGACAACAGTGCAATAAGAGATAAACTAATAGCTAAAATCATACACACATCATTTTATTATTAAAAAATTGAAGCAACATTTGTCCAATTTTTTAATAATGCTGCATTGTATTATACTATAACATATATCATTAATAGTATCATTAATAGTATTGCAGTATTATAGTATATATGTGTAATATAATACATAAAATTTCAATACCGAAAGATATACATTACTTATCGAAACGTAGAATCAATCAATTGATTATTTCTCAAATTGCTAAACCTTCAAGATGTAAAAATCATGATAGGGATAATGTTGAAACTTGTACTGTGTTGGATATGTTTCAAATAATAATACGAAGAATAAAAATGAAAATGATGATATAAATACTAATTCATTTGATATCTAATAAATCAAATGTTAGTTTAAATGATCATATTGATGAAAAAATTATTCATCACACTGATTTAAATGTACATAATATAAATATTAATATTAATCCTGATGTTCATGATTGCAAACAGAAAAAAGAACTTTAGCTAATGATTTAATATCATGAATTACACAAATATATCTCATACAGCACTTAATTACTTATTAGAAATTCTTCATACCTATCATAAAAAATTGCCTTTTGATGCATGAACTTTAATGTAAACTCCAATAAGAACTACACAGAATATTAAAAATATTAATAATGATTTTTATATTTATTTTGGTATAAAAAATAGCATTAAGCGTTTATTAACAAAATATTTTGAAACATATCCAAAATTGAAATACAAATAAATTGTGATGATATTTCAATTTCTAAGAGTTCAAATTCTCAGTTTTGGTCTATTTTAATATTAATATGCCAATTTATAAATCCTATTATTGTTGGTCGTATATTATGGTTTTTCAAAATCGATTGATATGTATCTTATATATCTTATAAATATGTATCTTACGTATCTAAATATGTATAACGAATTTGTTAATGAAATGATTGATATTAAAAAAAAAACATAGATTTTAATAATACAAAATATAAAATCGTAATTCAAGCCATTATTTGTGATGTTGCTGCCAGGACTTTTATTTCATGTCATGCAGGTTACTTCAGGTGTAATAAATGTTTTCAAAAAGGTGACTGGAAAAATTATGTAGTTTTCCAAAATGGAATAATACTTTAAGAACCGAATCTTTTCGTAATAGAGGACAAATTGAATACCATACGGGTACATCTATTTTAGAGCAACTACAAATAGGTATGCTTTTTCAAATAGCTCTGGACTATATGCATTTAATTTGCTTAAGTGTTATGAAGCGACTTTTAAGTCTTTGGTTAAAAAATATTCGTTTAAGGGTAAATCAACAAGAAATAGTTTTCAAAATGTTATCAGATATAAGAAGTTCAATATCATGTAAATTTGCACGATTACCACGAAACATCATAGGAAATGGAAAGTAACTGAATTTCTATTTTTATTATATCTTGGATTAGTATTTTTAAAAAAACATTTTGTCTAATGATTATTATGCACATTTTTTAATATTTAGTATTGCAATAAGAATTTTGTGCCATTCAAAATTATATTCATCAATGAATGATTATCATAATCAATTACTTTATTTTGTATTACATTTTTCTGAATTATATGATGTTGAGAATATAACATAATGTATACAATTTGTAATGTACATAATTTGATACATTTAAATAATGAAGTTAAAAAAGCAATTAAATTTTTCGGCTCGAAAAATTTAATTGCTTTCCATTTGAAAATTACTTGAAAATATTAAGATAAAAGTTAAACAGTCACCTAAACCTTTACAGTAACTTGTAAATCGATTAGAAGAAAAAAATGCAATTCCCGTTAAAAAAAATATTTAAGAAATCCCGTTGTATATTATAAAAAATGATTCAAAAATGATTTCAAATTTCTAAGTTAGAATACGAAGAATTTATTATTTCATCGAAAAAAATCAAATAATTGCGTAATATCAGATAACAGAGTATTCTAATAGACAAATTTGTATTAAAAGATGAAAACGATAGGACGTACAAAAATCTTTATATCTTTGCGGTAGGAGAATTATTGATACTCTCTCTCTTTTTTAAAATCTTGTGATTCTTACAATCTAAACATATTTGTAATCGATAATCCTTTTGCTTCTAAACTTATTACTATTTCAAAGAAGTACAAACAAATTTATTTAAAGTTATCAATTTCTAATTCTAATTCTGAAAAATATGTAATAGTTTCTTTAATACATCATTGATTAATTGAATAATATAAAAGTTAAAATGTAAAAGAATATATAATAAAAATATAAGTCTATAAGTATAAAATATAATTATATGCAAGATATAATTGCTAAATGTAGGAATTATAATGTACAATATGTATTAATTATAATATTTATACAAATATGTGCTATATATAACTGTACAATACTACTGTGTATAATATAGTAATATTGTACAATACTACTGTGTATAATACAGTAATATTGTACAATTATTATATATTAACACATAATAAAGTAACTTAAAAGATATATAATAAAGTATTTAATTTTAATAAAAAATTCGTAGATTTTATATCTTGAGTACTACATGTATATTCTGTACAAATCAGTGGATAATACTTAATTTTCGTGTGCGTTAGTGTGTTTGTGTGGATACGTGCGTGCATACGTACATGTGTGTAAATTAAACATATAATTTAAGCTAAAATTTAATTCACTATAATAATTTAATCCAATAGATATAATAATGGTTTGAAAGTATTTTTAAACTATTTATTTATTTTTAAACTATTGCAATGGAAATTTCATCAATAGCAATGTTTTGTAACTGAATTATATAATATATAAAGAAAAAAAATTATATAATATTGATATAACAATATTAAATTACAGTAATATTTCATACTGCACTGTATGAAATACAACAACACTGTAACATTACATAATTACATCCATAAAATATAACAGTTCTATAAAAGTTACTTGTGTTACATAAAAGTTACTTGTGTTACATTATTTGTTACCATGTTATATTACTGTAACAACAGTTACTGGGTATTACGGTATAGCGCGGCAAGGTATTCCGCTGCAGATGCTTAAGATCCTTATTAGATGCAGATGCTTCTTCCTTTTATCTGATTAATTTATTTAGTGTACTATTAATTTTTTGATCTAGTTTCTACATTGTTCACTTCGGTCTAGTGGCAAGCTACGTTACAAATATTTTACAAAACCTTAAAAATTTTAATTATAGGGAAAAATTTGGTTAGTAATTGAAAACAGAATCCCCTACATTAACTTAACCTCGAGGAATATAGGTTTGTTCGCGTCGCATGTTCTAACATGCTCCTATCATAGCATTTACTTATTCTAACGCGCTCATTGAAGTGAATAGAAGAAGTAGCAACAGCACATTGGAGCATATCGAGGTTAAGTTAATGTAGGGGATTCTGTTTTCAATCACCAACCAAATTTTTTCCTATAATTAAAATTTTTTAAATTTTGTAAAATATTTGTAAATTATAACGTAAATTTTTTATTTTCTCGTAATGAATAACAGAATGCAATCTCAATTGCAATCTCTATGGTAGCTTGCCGCTAGGCCGCAGTGAACAATGTACAAAGTAGATAAAAAAATTAATACTTAAACACAACCAAAATTGTTGAAAGGTATTTCGTAGACTTCCACAATGACTATTTTTCAAAAGAGAGCTTTTGATAAAAAAGGTTGCGGAACTCATGAAGAACAGTGAACATTATGTAAATGAGATACCTCGTGAAGTGCTACAATATTTAATAAAAACTTACACGTATATAACAGTTCGAGAAATAAATAGACGATTATAAAAAGTGATGCAAAGTGAAGAAAGAGAAAATGAAAAAATCATTTCCAGCGCAGTTCAACGAAAAATTATAGATAAATTGCATTCATTGTACATATTATATTTTTTTGTACTTTTAATATTGTAATAATTGATATATTAATAAATATTTCATTCTTTGATGCTCAATCTCAATTAAACTTCCAGATGCTAAATCCTACAGATTTTGAAGAAATTGTTCTAAGAGATGATTTAGCTTTAAATTCTTGTAGTGTTTACTGCATTTTTCTATGCACTTTTCTTGCTTTGTTGTCGAAAATCTCATTGAATGATTATCGTAGTCGATTTCATAATGTATCATATCATATAATTATTTACTGTATTGAACTATTCTACATTTACAATGAGTTGTCGCACTGTATTTTGCTATTTTATATACATATTTTATATACAATTATATATATATTGGGTCATTTTAAAAGTATTCGCGGTTTTTTGTCACTAGATGGTGTTGATAGTCATATATCGGGCAACACTAATCCAATTGTGTCAAACGAACGCGCGTCTGAAAGATGACATTTTAGGTTACATTTTTTGTAAACAAAATTTGGTAATTCATCAATCGTGTCAAAAGTTATATTGGTTTGAAAATGAGTGAAATTTCTGAAGAAATACGTTATGTGATGTCTTTTACTACAAAAAAGGCAAAAACGCAGCACAAACATGCAGAAAAATTTGTGAAGTTTACGGTGCTGTAAGTGAACGCAGGACGCAGGAGTGGTTTGTTCGATTTCGTTCTGGAAATTTGATGTCAAAGATTAACCTCGCTCTGATCGGCCAGTCACTGAAAAAAATCGATGAAATTTTGCAACTGGTCGAGCAAGACCGGTATGTGAGCTGTCAGGAGATAGCCAATGCAAAGATAGCCAATGCTAAGAATCAACCATGTGACAGGAATTTGAAATCATTATTTGAAAAAGGCTGATTACGCAAAGAAACTCGATGTTTGGGTGCCACATGAATTAACGCAAAGAAATTTGATTGATCAAATTTCCATCAGCGAAACACTACTAAACGCAACGAAATCGAACCCATTTTTGAAGCAAATCATCACGGGCGATGAAAAATGGGTAAAATACAAGAATCGTTCGTAAAAGATCATGAGGTAAACGAACCACAAACGACTTCAAAGCCTGAATTGACGGCAAATAAGGTGATGCTGTGTGTATGGTGGGATTGGAAGGGAGTCGTCCATCATGAGGTGTTACCACATGGCCTAATGATTAATTCAAAGCTCTACTGTTCACAACTGGATAGATTACAGAAAGCGAAAGATTAAGGAAAAACGATCAGAATTGATAAACAGAAAAGGTGTTGTCTTCCATCATGACAACGCCAGACTACACACATCTTTGATGATGCGCCAAAAATTGAGGGAGCTTGATTGGGAAGTTTTGAGGCATTCACCGTATAGCCCGGACCTTGCACCGTCTGACTACCATTTGTTTCGATCTCTGCAGAACTCTCTTGATGGAAAAACATTGGCCGACAAAAGAGCTGCCGAAAATCACTTGAAAAAGTTTTTCGCCGATA
>Ga0157364_1009176_pt1 | contig 10249 bp, 5 predicted proteins | sample AttsexASBM2_FD_111476 | JGI IMG/M metagenome (GOLD analysis project Ga0157364, IMG submission 111476) | Fungus gardens microbial communities from leaf cutter ant in Ribeirão Preto, State of São Paulo, Brazil - Atta sexdens ASBM2 | ecosystem: Host-associated > Fungi > Mycelium > Unclassified ... | reverse complement strand
GTCAAGGGAGGAGCCCGAGAACCGAGGCAAGGAATCAGCTATAGCTCCTGCTAGGCCGACGATCTTTGGCGGCTTGGCTCGCCAAGAAATTGCGAGCTTCTTCGAATGAAACGGTACAGCCATCTCAACTCTAAAATCGCATATCAATCTTTAATAAATCATGATATATTTTCATTTAGCATGCCACGAAAGTATCGTTCGCTTTATCATAAAAATTTATTTTAATACTGATGAATGAAAATAAATAATTTAAGTCAATTTATGTAAATAAATTCAATAATTTATTTATATATTATATATATATATATATATATATATATATAATGTTAAGTAATAATATATACATATAAATTTTTTTAAGGAATGTTATTATGAATTTATCGTATAGGTACATCGAAATTTCCTGAAAAACTTATGATATTCTGATAGCGCTTAAGAATATTAAAAAATTTGGCTGCTTTTGCTCTATGGAGCGTTAACCTAGCTATTCGAGGGAGGGACGACGGATAATGGAAGGGAGAAGTATAAGGGATGGAGAAGAAACCGAGATGGAGAAAGGGAAAGAGAGACCGATTGGGAGGTGAAGATAAAAGGATACGAGGCGGCGGCATAACCAAAGAGTAGAAGCCATAAGAGGCACTCTCCTTCCTCAACAAGCAGAAGCACAGTGGGAGAAAGACAGAAAGAGGACCCAGCACGGAAAAGCAAAAAAAGGAAGGAATTGTAAAGAGAAGGGGAATATATACAGTCAGAAAGAGAGGAAGAGAGCGACGAGATGATAGAGAAAAGTGCTGAGAGAAAAAGGGAGAGAGAGAGAGAGAGAGAGAGAAGATTAAAAGAGGTGGTAGCAGGAGAAAAGAGAGGGAATAGGGGGTGGAGGGCTAACCGTGCGGTCTGAAACCCTTGGTATCTCGGCCACGATCGTTGAGCTTCGGGGCCTTATTGTATTATATCGGCCTGGAGGCCTCGAAGAGAAGATGAAACATGGGGCTCCGTTCCATCGAATCTACCTCTAGTTATACATCGTATTATGATACGCTTCTAACGACCGTGAGATACCGATAATGAGAGGCGGCTCCGTACTCTCATTTCCTTTCCCTTTTTCTTCTCCCTTGTCTTCCTTCGTTATCTTCGTTCAAGCATCCGCAGATCCGTTATAGATCTTGTCGCGAGAGGAGCACGTCAATTCAAAAAATCGAAATATCTGTTGATTTTTCAAGCGATAAAATCATTCACAATTCTAATAATAATAAATTGCACCATTAGATGTGTTACGTGTCTAATGAAAAAATTATGTTCGCTGAGGTTCTTAAAAAAATTGATGAATATAAAAGAGAATTTCTTCAACCAATCAAACTTTAATAAAAGTGATAAAATTTGTATTAGTTTATCAAAAAATTGAAGAGATGATTATCAAATAATAAAAGGTTTTTTTGGGATAAAACTATTTTTTGCAGAATTATTTATCATTAAAGAATTTATTTCACAGAATTTTACACTTTTAAATGTTTTCTGTGTATTTTAATGTAATAATTGTTTTCGGCAAGAAAAAACTGATTTTTTCTTGTGAAAGTTGATTTATGTGTGTACATAATGGTGTATAAGATATATTATCCGTTTTTCTAAGCAACATTCTTACCATCGTATGTGCATATGTATATGTATATATATATACATTTATATGCACATATATTTATATATATATATATATATATATATATATATATAAGTATATACGTTTTTTTGCAATCGCATGTCTCTCCTACGAGATGTCGATGGTGCACGATCTACGATCTTGTAGGCTGGCAAGGTAAACGGGTTTCTTTGCTCTCTTAATGCCGCTCGTCCGCGATAATTGGTGATCGGGCATTTCTGTACAGATGCACAGTGAGAGAAAGAGAGAACGGACACATGGGTGAAAGAAAGAAATAAAGAGTGAAAGAGTTAAATAAGCGACAAGAGAGGAGGGAGCACCTGAGGGCTCGGTAGGCGACGCCTAGTCTACCTCGAATATCCTCGACTCCGGTCATTAGCATATCGAATGAACGAAATTCAAAGAGTTTTATCGTAAATATCTCAGGGAAAATTCATATTTTCTTTAAAAATGTCAGTGAAAGGACTTTTTATTCCAAAACCTTTGACATATTCTTCGTAGTTTGAAGATCCTTATTTCTTCTTTTAAGAGGAAATCTATTAGAATAGCACACGTGCTAATTTGACCAAGTACATAAAATTTTAGAAGGAAGTTATATTTGTATATAAATTTGCGGGATATTATTTAATATTACAATTCATGTTATAAACTTAGCATTGTTTATATAATATTATTCTATAATTAAACTGAATTTGATTTTTTCTTATCAAAAGTATCCTTCATTCTTTATTTTTCAACAATTATCTTTAAAAAAAAAATTCCTAAATTGATTAAAAAATTTCGTAGACATAAATGATGACTAGACGAATCCAGAACGAATCCTGGTATTCCAGTATCCTGTTTGATGGTCGAAAGCGAAACGCGTCGAGGATACGTCGCGCGCGGATTAGGCACACCTCTCCGTGAAGAATCAGAGGAGAACGCTTTTGTGGAAGTTCAACGGGCGGGTGTCCAATGAGCGGGAACGGGGATAAATGATACCGTAGGTCCGGCACTGAACGTGCGGCTCGACGGGTTGGCGCGGACATTCCACGGCCCACAGGTAGCATTAAAGGAATGCAGATAGGATGAATGAGGTGGTCCATGCCACTGTCGATGGATGCGGAGTAGCACGAGAGAGAGAGAGAGAGAGAGAGAGAGAGAGAGAGAGAGAGAGAGAGAGAATGATGGAATCGAACTGCCAGGGGCGAGAGGGAGGCAGTGAACTCGCGCGTTGGTAAGACGGAGAGAAATGTCGGGAGATGTCGAGAGAGACGGAGAAAGGAAAACCGAGGCGCATTCCACGTTACCACGATAATTAACGGCTATATTCCAACCTCATCCCACGGAGTGATCCACCGAGTGGATGCGAGAAGGAAAGAAAAAGAAGAAAAGAGAGAGAAGAAACGATGAGCGAAGAGCATTTGAATAAAAGGCGCGAGTACACAAGTTTCCTTTAATCAACGCATTCTTCCGCGGTAACGTAAAGAAACTCTGATCACGCGCGACAACACGATAAGATTCCTCTGTGGCGTATAATCGAGAACGAGTCGGTTTTTTTTTATTTACTATCGTTTGCCCCCCAATTAACATTTAAGAGGAATCAATTTTGTGAGATTTTGGATAGGAGAGTAGAATGACAAAATCCTTGCCTTTGACATTGACAATATCTTTCATATGATATAAATACTAATCGAAGCATTTTAATTAATTTTAATAATTTAAATTCTTTAAATACAAAATACGCACAATAGTAATAGAAAATTTTTTATTTTATTAAATCGCTGTAAGATACATTTATTTATAAAAGTATATGTACACAAATATTCACAATTTATTTATATGTGTTTCTATGCTATTAAATAATTGTTACTTTTTATATTTATTCAAAATTGAGGAAGATAACTTAAAAAATGACAATGATTTTTTTATATAGAAATTATTTCGATTTATTGACGATCCAATCAGCTTGGTAGTAGTAATAAGTAGCATAAGTGCAAAATAAAAGTGTTTTCTTCTCGCATCTTCCGAATCTTTTCGGAGACAAGACGTTTCCGAAAAACATCTTGCCACCATTGAAAGAGAACGTTCAAGTTACACGTGACCAACGAGGAGCAACAGATACGAAGAGGGCTATCGCTCTCCACGCACTGGGTCACCGACTGATAAGCAGCCGCGGTGTCGTACGACAAAAATGCGCTAGACTACGATATTACTTGCATAGAGAAATAAAATGCTTAGTCCTATGTGTGCCAATACGATAATGACCCTACGGAAGTAACTTTTTCCTCATGACAGCACTAATAAAAACACGTTACTTTATTGATAACAAACTTGTCATAAGTGACGTTCGTCGTATTTTAATTTTTTTTGAAATTCAAATCACTATTATATTATTATATTGTATTCTCTAAATCTAAATCAGTAAAATTTAATTGAAAAAGAAAGACAGTTTAAATATTATATAATTAAAATACCGATATTTGTACATCAATTTCAATACCACGTACATTGAATTTATACACTAAAGCAAGGTTACCTTTAGATTAGGGATTCCACTAGGGATTTCATTTTTTAGTTGAATTTCACTGTGAATTCAGTGATTATACCCATGGCATGAAACTCATTCAATGATTATCCATTGATTCACATTTAGAGAGTATTTAAACAAATTCCGATGAATTCAGATCTTGATACGATAGATACGTGAAAATGGTTTCTATTAGTGAAAATGAAAAATAAAATTAGTAATATAATTAAAATCTGTACAACATCGGCACAATATTTTTTCCATTTTTTTTTTGTTGTAAACTTAAGATGAATTAAATACCGAACTTCAAATTGCGCATAATTATTTCCCTCTCACTATTGTCTCTTTTCTTTTCCACAAGAAAACGCCGCACGCGATTTCCACATTCAAAGCTTCTTTTATGAACGTATGATAACTATATAATTATACTGTACGTAAATTTATATTATCTGTTTTTATGCTATGTTTTTCTACTTCTTTTATTATCGTCTGTGATGAATTAATTTTTTAGCTAATACTATTATTTTTTTTATCGACTCGAAATTAAATTAAAACGTTTTTCTTGATGAATCAACTTTTAGTTAACTATATTATCGTCAATTTTGATATAATATTTCCTATATTGATTGTAATGTTTGATTAGTTTTCTTGATTTTGACCGCTTATATTATCTATTTTATATAAAGTAGTCTTGAAAGAAGAGTATCGAAAGATATTCGCTGCTATATTCTAATCCTTCCCTACTTCTATCTATCAATGTGCCAGCATTCGGTTTTTCCGTCTTTCGATCACATCTATTTCGTGAGTCGATAATGGAACACGGCGTCATTAGATTTTGAAACAATCTATTTTCATTCATGATCATAAGCACGATGGAAACGAGCGCATCGCTCTTTTTTACCATAATAGCGCGGCTGCTTGATTCACAGGAACGCGATCAATGATCATTATCGCTTTAATATTTTAAAGCTCATAAACGATCTAACGTCTGTATTTTTCATGATTGAGAGAAAAACATATGGTGTCCATACGCCTCCTTACTGTAACCAATGGGTCATTTCATGACTTCTCATCGATCGTGCTTATATTTAATATATATTATATTAGGTGTAGTAAAAAGAAATCCATTATTGTTCCATTCAATTTTGCAAAAATAATGGATTTCTTTTTACTACACCTAATATGAGCCTATTATAGTATTTGCTCTATTTCTGTTATTTAGATATTTATTTTATTTATTTATTTGTAATTAAATATTCACTTTTGAATGAATGTCGATTATTTTCAAAATAATTGCATCAATTGTTCAAAATTACACTTAATGGATTTATATAAACTTGTTTTTAAACGACCGAAATACTTTGTCTTAAGCCGATACATACTGCCGATATCACATTCCAACGGTACTGAACTAAATATTTCTCGCGGAGCATATAAGTATCTCGACGTCATCCTCTTTCGTACGATGAACGTACGAGGTCGATAGGTCGATAACCGGTTAGTTCGACTTGGCTATTGACACTTTTATGGAGTGCAATCAGCGCCTTTCTCAGTTTAATTTTCTGCAGTACTTTATACTTTTTCGTAGGATACTTAGAATTATGAGACACTTTTCACTACAAGTACTAGAGGATAAACGAAAAAAAGTGGCAAGATGTAGTAATAGTGATGAATTTACATGCAACATGAAGAATTTATAAGGTTTTAAAAACGTAAATAAATATAAAAGGCTAGTTTTCGATTAATTTGTGCAATATTCTATTTCAAGAATTTAGTTTCAAATTGGGATTTAAGTCCGATTCCAAACAACTGTAAGATTAAACATATTAAGAATTTGTATTTTAGACCGTATATGTGAGAAAACACAATCAATACTAAAAATTTTAAATGCCTATTACGGTCGAAGCTAGATCTTCATTGCTTTAAATAAATCAAACTTGAATTACTACTATATACTATTATATATATGTACTTGCATAATATACCATATTGTAGTCTTTTCAAACTGCGCGCCAAATTATTATTTTTTTTTTCGAACTAAACGCAATTAAAACTACTCTAGTAACTCAAAATTGACAAGCAATTTTAATAATTTAATGCTACAATCAAGCATTATATTATAAAGATGTAATAGACATTTTAAATTTCTAGTATTGAAATATAAAAGAGATTAATTTTAATCTCAGTTAACTATTCAGTTTAACTATTTATCTTATCTAATTCTTAGAATTGGAAAGAAAAGAATTAGTACAAAATTTTTAAGAATTAGAAAATACAAATAGTACTAAATTAAACCGAGACTAAAGTTTCTTACATTTGTGGAACCAGGCCTTAACTCTCAAGATGGCATAAGATATTGAAGATAAAAATGGTGTCTTCCATAAAGTCGTCCCTGAATTTTCCGCTAAAGGTCCCTCAGGATATCTTGTATACACTTCTTCGAGAGTCCCTTGAATCGATCATTTGGAGATCGAATTCCAGTATCGCAGACATGACAACAGCGACCTAGAAAAGATGAGACGGTCCACCGCAGAGCATTCCTCGGAGAAAATTTTGTTCATTAAACCTCTTCTACTTGGCGCTTGCGCTTAATCCAAAGGACCTCCGTTTGTCTCTACTCTTTTCCTCCTATTCCTTTATTCCTTTTTCGCCTCCTCTCTGACTGCGTCTCTCTCACTCTCGATAGCCGGCCTCTCACCTGTTCGTTCTTCTCATTTCTACGTCTATGAATGGGATTCTTTCGTGAAGCGTTCACGCACACTGGTGCATATCGCGGCAGCTTCAGTACGTATATACATCGTTCAGCGAGAGACAGAAAGAGAATGGTTACGTGCTTTCGTAGTATGTACGTACTTCGCGTATACACGTACATTTCACACCGGTTGCACGATTCTACCGCGCGCATTCCAACCTATTCCCATGACGAAATTCAAGACGAGTCGCTGCTCTGATAGCTCCGCTCGGCCGTCGTCGAAGAGCAAACTCCGACGACGACGTATGAGTGCGAGACGGGCAGCAGGCATAACGGGGAACTCGTTTTCGGAGTTCTCGAACCTCGACAAGTTGATTCAAGAAACTCTCCTCGTGAGTGGTCTCGTTTAAGATCGCCCGTCGCTCGCGGCGAGGAGAAAAAAAAATTCCTCTCCCTCTTCCCACACACCCGTGCCAACTCCTGTGAGAATTTTCGGGATTTTCATAAAGTAGCGAACAAGAATCTCCTTGGTTAACTCGTGCCGCGCGTGACGAGCCTCCGTGAGATTTTTTTTCTGTTTAGAAACTTTTAATGAGAAACCAAGCTACGCAATTTTGAATACTCAAGTTACTTGGAGTGTGTAGTATGATTATATGTGGGATACACGTGGAGCATATTAGATTATTAATCTTATTGTCAATTATATTTTTTAGAAGAAGGATTATTAAAGGTAAAGGTAATCTACGTCTTCACAAAGAGAATGTTACGAAATGTATGTAAAAATTCTTTTTAGAAAGATTAAAAGAAGAATATTACATAATTAACATTTCATATTCTATACTTTAAATAAACTTATTCGAAAGAGTTAGAAAGTTGTTGATAACATTTCTTTTATTCGATGTACAAACTTTGAGTTTTGTATTTTATCTTATTATTGAGATTAACTTTCTCTCTATCTTCGTATATTTTTATAAGTACATGTTTCTCAAATAAAACCTAAGTATCCAATCTAATTAATAGTAGTTTTAATTTTTCTTCAAGGATATCCTTATTGAAGATCTTATTTCAACCCAAATAATGGCAACTTTAACTCTCTATCAAAAATTATTACTTTTTGAAAAAAATTTATGTATCAAATGAAAAATTAAAAACTACCCAGATGCTACAATCTTAACTAATCAAGTTAAATTCTATCAAATTAAAAAGTAAGACACAAATTGATACTGTATTTACTTAACTCTAATGATATGTGATATCTTTCATAAAAGATTTGATATCAACAAAATTGTGGCGCCAAGTTAAATTCAAAAGGACCCCGCACATTTCTTATGGATTTTGGTTCTCGATCAAATATTTTCATATTTTGGGAAATGGTAATTCCAGGTGTCTTGATTAAAATTATTAATGGGCGTGATCTTCTAAAATTAACCCATTTCTTTATACTATGCCAAATTAAGTAAATAATAAATATTAATCTAATGATATTGTATCTTCTACATTTTTATTATATATTTTATGTATATATTAAAAAAGTGTCTTAATTCTAATTCAAATGATTTAGTGAAGTATGAAAATATTGAAAGAAATGTAATTTAAATTTTTTTTCATATTTATTATTGTGAAAAATTTCATCGAAGAAGCATGGTCGTTTTTTTTTACAAGGCCGCGCATTTATCATTGCTGAACCACTTCCATGTCCGGTACGTTTAATCGACCTCTTCCGCAAAATTCTGATTGTCAAGCCAGACCGGAGAGTATCAGCATAGCTAAACTGCATACGTCATCATCATTCATGATTTTTCCCAATCATTCAGGCGTGACGCGTTGTTTCCGACTTAGTCATCGACTCCCATCTAATTTGCGGAAGTATTCAAGACAAGTTTCTTCATTGTGGGTGCTTAGTTACGTAGAAGAGAATTAAGATTGATGATACGTTTAATAATAATAAAAACAACAATTTAAAAAGAATGATAATTCTTACTACCAATTTCCGATTATTATTCGGAATTTATAAAGCGTGATCACTGTATCATCGATCGTATAGCAAAATAGTATTATCGATCGGATACCTATACGTTATTTAATCATATCAATCAAGCAAACTACGAGTCACTTTCGTTTTACATAAAATATTAACATGTAGAATTACGATAACTTTACTTAATATTATTCACAATGTAATTGTTAACGGGCGGGGCTCGTGCGAATTTCGGATGCGCGCGCGCGATAATTAACGCGGTGACGTATGACCGGTAAGTATCAATTCTGCGAAAGAAACGGAAGTTCGGACGCGAAGAGGAACATTAAAACGAGGGTTTGCGTTTTATGAGCTACGTAAACGCCGCGAAATTGCGCAGTTCCACCCACGCGACACGGTCGTTCACCCGTAACGTATGATTTTCTTATAGCTTCCGCGCGCGTCGTTAGGGATAATTTCGACTTCTAGCTACTGCTTTCGGTAACATAGGGATTCTTTCAATACATTTATATTGGAACAACAACAGCCAGCACGCTATTTCGTCTTTTGCATGCGCGACATGTACAGGATGCACCGAAAAAGGGCCACGTCAATAGTATCGATCTTTTGATTCTTCCATTAGTCTTTGGTGACAGCCTGATCTTCTCGAGAATCAGGAAGGTCATAGGAGTTTTAGCAGGAAAAATTGTAACATTGCACAAAACGAGCGAGGTATAAATAGACCTTGACTTGATAGTGCACTTTATTAGCAATTTACGCGAAAATTGAGTGAAGACAAGAAGAGACTGGAGTATACACACATAAAAGAAAATATCCCTTTACAGACATAACAGTATATCAATTTTTTTGTGCATATGACAATGATAAATTCTAATTTCTAATTTGATTTTCATCAATTTTTCAAGTTTGTGGCAAATCTAATCTTCTTGATTTATATTGTTTAGTGTACAAATTTTCAGTAAACCGGTAAATTTCATCGTTCAGTAAAAGGAATGAAACAGGTGAAACCGCCGTTATCGGACGCTCAATGGCATACGCGTGGACGACGCTTAAGAATTGCTAATGTTTCTTCCTTGTGTAGTTCAGCGTAGAGTGGAAGTATTCTGGAGCACGACCGCGCGCATAGAATAAGAAATGTTTTTGCGATAATATTCTGTATAGAAACGTCGCGGCGGCGAAGGGTGAGTAGGGCTCCATAGGAATTATATGATGGGAAGGGAAGCAATTATTGGGATGATGGATGGCCTCAGGGCGCCGCTGTAATGCTTCTCTAACCAAAGATCTCTGCTCCTCTCACCACCTCTTTCTCATTCTCCTCTCACAACAGCCCTCGCCTCCTCCGTCCCTCTGCACTTGATCCACCACCCCGCTTTCTCTTTCACGAAGGGGGAGAGAGAGGGAGAGAGAGAGAGAGAG
>Ga0157364_1009175_pt1 | contig 10249 bp, 3 predicted proteins | sample AttsexASBM2_FD_111476 | JGI IMG/M metagenome (GOLD analysis project Ga0157364, IMG submission 111476) | Fungus gardens microbial communities from leaf cutter ant in Ribeirão Preto, State of São Paulo, Brazil - Atta sexdens ASBM2 | ecosystem: Host-associated > Fungi > Mycelium > Unclassified ... | reverse complement strand
ATTTGAGAGCATTCGATGAGCCTCAGCCGCAGATTTCTTCATATTGAAGCAAAAAATTAAAACCTCCCGCAAGTGACGAGAATTTGGCTCGTAAACTGACATTTTCAATCGAGAATAACTTTATGATGCAGACACAAATCGACTAATGTTTCTATGGGGTTATGTTGACAAATACCCAAGTTTATTGCATGACGTCTATGATCTATTTATTTCGACCACCACTTATCGCTAAAGCCATCTATAGGAAAACGGCGGAAGCAAAGTTGTACATTATATATATATATATATATATATATATATATATATATATATATATATATATATATATATATTCATCGCGCCCAACCATAGTGCCACGCTTAACAACCAATTGCCCATATAAAGATTAGCTTAGAAGCTGGGTCTATCTCGAAGCGCGGAGACTATTGGACCAAGCAGGAGATTTCTCGTTCTCGGAGTCAGATTCACTCAATTAAGAACGCGCTTCCATTAGAATCTCCACTTCGCTACCATTGGCTTTGCCGGCTCGACCGATTCACGAGGACGCGTTAGAAGCGATGTCTCCTCTTTCTCTCCGCGTTGTCGGATGCTCTTTACGGAGCAAATCTTTCCAGACATCCTATCTCTAATTCCCGACTCCTCCATCCAATCCGTCTCTCCATTATTTTGACCATAATTATCTGCTGACTCAACCTCGAGCGTGAAATTTCTAGAAGAGTTTCTCGCTCTTCCTCCGCGTAATAAATTTTTCATTCACCTTGATGACTTTTTTGAATTTCTAATTAATAAATTTCTTCGCGTAATAGAACCTCTCTCACCGGGTGCCTATGTCATCGGTTACATTGACCCAGACGAAATCCGAACTGCTATAATTGAGCAGCCACCCACTCACGTTTTAGTACTCTATGGGCTAACTCTGGCGAAAAATATGTATACTTGTCTTTCGTAACTAATTAATAATTTTGCGATTAATGATTTAAGCAACCAACCGCGTTTTGTAATGTACAATTCTTTGGTAAATATTCAGTTCATAGTAATTAGTTTATAGAAATAAAAACTATAATAAGGTAAATTAAAAATACAAGATTATTCCTATAATACGTTAAAATGATAATAGTTACAAATGTATCTACAATTACCTTAAAATACTGTAATACTAAGTAATTTTTGGTTTAATAATAAACTAGAATATTGTTAATACGACCTGCATCAATTTCAATTTATTGTAGAACCATAAGATTTCGCGCGTACTCATTCCCATCACTTTTCAAAGATCGCACGTGGTCCCGTCCCAAGTTATAAGGATTTAAGTTCCTTGATTCAAAATTTGGATCGACGTTCGCACTACTCATCGAAAACAGATGTATAACGTCCCTTCAGGACGTTGATCTACATTCCAGAGTTATAAAAAATCGACTCGCTCCATCCCCTTCCATGCAGATGCGAGACAAAACGTCTAATGTCCTTCCATATTCCATCCTTCTTATTTCCTCTTTTTCTAAATTGATCTACTCATATGATCGAAGCTTGGACATACTCAAAGCGTTCTATCGCTTTGAGTAATCACAAGAAAGAAGAGTTGCGAATTAATCAAAGCGTTCTACCGCTTTAAATAATCGCAGAAAAAGAAAGAGATGCGAATTATTCAGAGCGTTGTATCGTTTTGAGTAATCACAAGAAAAGCAGGTATAGGTTATAGAGTCTTGAAATAGAACTAAAGAACGAGGAAGAGAAAAGAGAAAAAAGGGAGTAATTTTCGCAAAATTGAGGTAAAAAGTGAGCAAATAAAGAGAATTGAAAATGATAATAGATCGTCGTAAAAAGATTCTAATTATTCACTGTTTCTGCGTTTGGACTAAAGGCGAAGTCAGCGGTTGCGATGTGAGGAGTCCAAAATTGATGGTTGCGAATAATCTTCACCAGAGATTCTCCACCAGTGAGTCTCCAAGATATATGAAGGAAGCGAAATGCCAGAGATCTTTTAAGTGACACTGATTTTACTCCCGATAAATGCGAGAACTCCGCACTTAGTTATTCGAACGGCCCGACAGCAGCGTGTTTGATCACTCTTTGATTTTGAATGTAATGAGCTCTAGTGCCCTTTTAAATACCGTAAACGAGGTGTATTTGTCGAGGTGTATTTGATTTTGATTTAATGATGATTCATTTTAATTTGTTTATGATGATTCACTTTTTTAGGAATTAGGATTTCGATATGTAGGAGTGACTAATGGAATTTGTTTGGAACGTTGGGAAAGATTTTCTAAAAATAGAAATGATTAGAGTTTGTTTATATGTGAATTGGAAAACTAATTAGCCTTATCTATGAGTCGGACCACTAGGCGTGCATGTGCTCTCGAATTTTGATAATTAATATAATTTTTTATAATTAATAAATAAATATTATATAATTAATATAATGCAATTATTTATGATAACTAGTTAATTCGTTTGAAATTCGATCGACCGTGTTCTTGATTCTCTATTCTAGAGATATCGCAATTTACTCGTAATTGAAGAAAGAAAAAAGAAATAGTTTTTCTCCATAAAAAAAAGAATTGTGGAATTGTCAGAACATAACAGTACGTTGTTAATGAAATCTGTTTTTGCAATACCAATTGTTTCTAATTTTAGTTTATCGGTGATACGCAAACTTTTTATTACTGCGGTAATTTGATTTAAGGTCATCGTTGGTTCTTTTCATTGTTCCTTGTTAATAGAAAAAGCTAAATGATAGTATTTTTTATATTTTACTGCCTTTTCTTTCCCTAAGAGGATTGAAATTTGGAACTTCATTACGTTCGAGTAATTTTTGTGAACCTGAATCTAATGGTTTTTCTTTGATATCAACAAAGTATGCGATATTAGCTTTGCGTAGAAATAATAAATCGTGACTATTAATTATAATACTTTTGAAGATCGATAATAGTAAGTTTGTTCTTGAAGTTTTATTTCCATTATTTGATTCTTGATCTTCGTTGTCAGAGCTTATGTCGTCTTTAATATCATTTTCCTTGTCTAGTGCGTAATCTTTATCCTCTATTTCCTCTGATTTCGTCTTCCTTTCTTTGTGATCCTTGCGATAAGTTTTTATTTCTTGTTGGTGTTTCGGGTTTGCATTTTGTCACGATTAGGAGAATGAATTAATACCCTCTCGGTGATTTGTAAACTGGGCAGCTCTTTGTGAGTAAATAGTTGAGTTCATGTTTCCGTCAGGGGAATCGTTATCAGGTATTATTAATTCTTCAATTTCTTTGTTGGAAAAGTATACCACTTAATTTTCATTCTCTTTCTTCTTTTAGCATCTTGGAAATTGCAAATATTTGACGTATTATTAAGATTTTTTTTTCACATGAGTCGTATTTTAATTCGTTATCAGTTAATGTCTATGAGGCATACGCTACTAATCGATCTTTATTTATTTTTCCTTATGACAAAATGTCTTCCACGGCTATTCCAGAAGCATTAGTAGTTAAAATAAATGATTTTGAGAAAACAGAATACTATAAAACTGGTTCTTCGCATTATTTCTGCTTCAATATTTTGAATAATTCGTCTTGAGCGGCTGTCTACTTAAAACGCATATCATTTTTTAATAAATTTTTTAGTAAATTGTTTTTTTTACTAATTTGGAGAAAGAAGTTTTACTAATTTAGAAAAACTTAGTATAAATCTTCTGTAATATCCTGCTGGTCCAAGAAAAGTTTTTTAATATTTTTTGGATTTTCGGGCCTAGGAAATTGTCTTACGGCCTCTAATTTTTTTGGATTACGTGGCCTAGATAAATTACTAAAATTTGCATTTGTCTGGCTGTTTTAAATTGGCTTTGCGCAGTTTATTTATTAATAAATTGTATTTCCTTTCGTGTTTTTCGAGCATTTGTTGTATATATAACAATGTCATCCATGTAAACAAATAATTCTTCACCTCGCAATCCTGTTAATACCCTGTCTGGTTAATATCAATCCATAATTCCATTAATTATTGAAAAGTAGTGAGAATGTTTTTCATTCTAAAAGGCATTCGGTTAAACTCATAATAACCGGTGTTGTAAATGTGGTTTTCTGGCTGCCTGTAGGATCTATTTTTATTTTGTGAAACCAGGAAGCTAGATTGCATAAAAAATATTGAGCCCCGCCTAATTAATCCAGAATATCGACGATGTTAGGTAATAGATAAGCATTACTGATCGTTTTATCATTTAACGCTCTGAAAATCTAAAATCATTCTCCAACGTTTGTTTCCTTTTAAGTTCTTTTTTAGTATGATCCAGATAGGTGTGTTGTACGGCGACTGAGAAGTTTTATGATGCCTTCTTCTAGCAGCTTTTTATCTGCTTGTTTATTTCTTCCTTGTGTATTTATATGTCAAATATTAATGGACTGATCATCTGTTGATAGTACCTGTTGCAACATATGAGTTGTGGTTAACTTTTTTCCAGGAATATGAAATTTGTCCTGGGTATCAGATATGAGAGATTTATTACATTTTTCTTTTCTCATATATTTAGAGAGTTCTAAGCGTAATAATTTCACAATTTTTGTAAGCCTATTCTTATTAGGTTCTTCCGATAGTATAAAACATTTGTGCAAAATATTATCTTTTTCTTCTTCTTACGTTTGCGCATAAATTTTTCTATCATTTCTTGGAATTGAACTTGCGTTGATGCAAGAATTTTCAAAGATAATTTATTTTTCTTTTTGCAATTGTAGAAGAACATTAGGATTATGTGACTGTATTCTTTCCGTAAGTTCTTCCAAGGTGAGGTGAAGTTCTTCCATAAGAGGTTTCACCACTATTATTCGTGGACATTCCAATTCTCGAGAATTTTATTTTTCTTAAAAATATTAAGAAATCCTTTCCTTTTGATTTTTTAAAAATAAGATTGATGAATCATATTGCTTAGGTAAATTTGGTTACTTCTCTCCTCGTCATTGATAGGAGTAGAATTTACATGGAAATCTTTCTCTGGAATTTTAGGATTATATAAATTTTCAGGAAAGGTTTGGAAACTTCAAGGATTTGGAAGTTGGACAAATTTTCAAGAGGGATTTGGAAATTTCCTTCTCAGAGGATTTTGGAATTGAATAAATTTTCAGGAAAGAAATTTCTCCCTCCGATTTTAGAATCAATTAGATTTTCAGGAGGAGTTTGGCAACTTTCCCTTCCAAGGATTTGGGAATTTAGTTTCTCTCGGAGAAAGACTGAAAATCTTCTTCTAGATTGGAATTTTTATTTTATTTTTTATTTTTTCTTATAATATCTTGGTTTTTCTCTTCAATTTTATTTTGAGCAGTGTTGTTAGATATCATATTTTTCGCAATTGCATTTCCTCGTCTTTTTGTTTCGACATGACGTCTTCAGTATTATTTATATAATATCGTCTTTGTCATTTTCTGCATCGCTGTCAGATATCTCTCAATGCTCTTGATTATTCTTTGGATATATAAAATTGATCTGCATATCTGCAATCTTTATTCAATCTTGCGCTTTGAAATTATTGTAATTATCAAATAATTCATTTAAGGCGCAAAGTTGATACCTGGATTTCCACTTCCTTGTTCAAAGTACATATAGCGTTTAGGTATGCTTTCCCAGAGACATTTTTTACTATGGTATCTCGTAAATAAATAAATTTCATTTATTTTTTTAATTATCTTTATTTTCGGAATATACCCTATTTTTATCTCGGAATTTTCTATTATATAAAATAAAGATTCTAATCGTGATAGTGTAACAATAGTTTCTGGTGAAGAGAAAAGAACATTAATTCCTGATATATCCAACTTTTCGCATAATTTATTTTTGAGGAAGTTTGTGAAAAAAATCATTATCTAATATGCCTGTGTAATTAGGAAGTTGTTTGATATAATATGGAAGGTTACTTTATTTCCAAAAAGCAGTAAAGTGAGAGTATAAACAGGATATTCATTTATTCCATTTAATATATTTTAATATATTATATTATTATAATTGATAGTGCTATTGATATAAAATTTTCTTTAATTATGTTTGGCTCAGAACCGGTATCTAACATAAAGGTTATATATGGAATAGATTCACAAACCTTTATTTGAATGATAGGCACGCGATTATGTTTATCGAAATTTACCGTTACCGATTGCACTTCTGCTGCATTTTTATCTACTGAATTTTTTGTAGCAATGGCGAAGTGTGACTTCGAGGGGTCGTCGCAGTTTCCCTAGTTATTTACTCGCTTCCTATTGTTACTTGCGATGCGTAATTCATAATTGTCGAGGAGATGCTCTTTACAATAGTGACAGAATAATGAGCGTGAAGATGCATTTTATTCTATTTTAGATCGACAATCTTTGGCAACATGTCCAAAATTGTTGCAGATTTGACAAACAACTTCTTTCTGAATTAGTTGCTCATTTTGTTTTTTCCAACAGTTATTGACCGAATGACCTGGTTTATCGCACCAATGACAGATTATAGAGGGCTTATTCTGATTATTGTTATTAATATTGTTACGTCTAAGCTCCAAGATTCTTTTATTTTGAAGGGAGGAAAGAATTAGGAGCGGGCTAAGAAAGAATGCATTTGATTATGTCCCAGATATGGGTCAATGTCGATACGCGATGCTATTATCCAATTTGGGATTGTGCATCCGTCGATCCTCTTTTAGATCAAGGAACTTAATCCTTTTGATCAGGAATTGGACCTGTACGATCTTTGTCTAGACAGTGAAACAGAAGGGCGGCGAAATAAATGATAATCATGATCCTATTGTTTTATAAAGATTAGTTACGTTTATTGTAGATATATATATATATATATATATATATATACGCTAATAATAATAATACTAAAAACTAAGCTAATAAGCTAGATTTTCTGAAAATATGCATGTATGTGTGTATGTGGGGTGATGTGATCAAAGGGAGGGAGAATCGATTCGTTTCAAGTGATTGAAAGATCTCGTCGAAGGATCTGTTGTTCTCAGAAGGAGAAAGAGAGAGGGAGTATTGTGGAATGTGAGGGTAGGAGAATAAGAAAGAGAAGGAAATTCAAAATCTAAGGGTGGAAAGGATGAAGGATCGCCTTCGGTTAAATTCACCACAGGAATCGCTGAGAGTGAGTGCTTCTCCCGATATAATTGGCTTATTGTGGCCTTCTTCTTCTCACTACAGGCCTCTTCGGAGATGAAAGTTCGACTGAATTTTCATGATTATCGGGATCCCTTTTTTTTTAGTGCCTCGATCTTAGCTTGCTTTCTTTGACCCGCTCGATGCCGATTGTGCTTTACTATCTACATTAGAAATTTCCCTTTTCTTATTTAAGGAATTATGAAATTGATGGTACATTGAAATTGATGAAGATTGGATTATTTGGATTGGAAGGGATAAATAAGGAAAAGGGAAAGAAAAAAAACAAATAAATAAATGAGGAGATTTGAATCACTCGAAGCGCCTTGATCGTTTCGAGGGATAATAGAGATCGAGAAATGAGTGAATTACTCAAAATGTTTTAATGCTCTAAATAATCCGAAAGAAAAATAGAGAGGGAGAAAGAATTTACAAGAACATTTTACCAATTTATGTAATCGGAAGGAATGAATATGAAGCGTTTTAACATTTCAATTTAATGAAATAGTAAAGGGAGGTAACCACTTGAAACGGTTTATCGCCTCGAGCAATTACGAGAGAGGAAGAAGAGATCGGAAAGAATGAGTAAGAATCACTCGAAGCGTTTTACCGTTTCGTGTAATAAAAAGAATAAGGAAATATAATCACTTGACGCGCTTTACCGCTTCGTGTAATAGGAAGAATAAGGATGAATTAGTTGAAGCATTCTACTGCTTCAAGTAAAGATGAAGTGGTAAAGAGAAGCAACTACTCAAAATGCTTCGAGTAATCGCAATAGAGAGAGAGAATTACGAGAAGCGTTTTACCGTTTCATGTGATCAGAAAAAATAAGTATAATCTACTCGAAACGTTCCAGTAATATAATTAATCACTTCGAACAAATATGAAATAGTTTTATGAGAGAGCCACGAAATGGATGGGAGTAAAAAAACAGAAATTTCTGTAATAGTTCGTTTCGTACTAAATAAAAATGTTTCCGACGTTTTGGGGAATTAATTATTCACTATCTCTGCGGTTGAACGGAGGATAACGGTGAATCCTTCAGGTGATCGGATTGGAAGATGGGCTAGTAGTGCTGGCCATTGATGATGTTGGTTTTGAAGATTGAGGGACACTTTTAAGAAAGGTGTTTTATACGGGAGAACGCACTATGGTTTCGGAATTACAACGGAACTAGTGGTGTATTTCTGATTGACTGACTTTTCTAAAGGGCCATATATATATGCAAGTCGGTACTTGGACTTTAAATGGATGATTCATCTCTTTTTCCAAAAGTTTCCCAATTATTTCGAAAGATTAGAATTGATTAATGTGTTTTCGTTTTACATCAGAAAAAAGCTTATCTATGAGTCATAGAGCCAATACAATTATATGTAATACAATAGTGCTTTCAATTGAACACTAATAATTATTTTCCTTTAATTGATGTCTAGTCATTTATAATAATCAAAAATCAATATTCCGCCATACTACTGACCTCGCATTTGAGAGAAAAACAGATTTTCTCCATGAAAAGAACATCATAGAATCATCAAGACATAACAGTATTATTACTATTTGTTTTACAAAATTTAGCATTATGATCAGATTTGAAACAAAGTATGACAAATATAATATTATTACATTAACAAGTCATTGAGTTCGAGGAAAGCCGACATTTATCGACGCTATGCCTGCATTTTCTACAAATTTGACATATTAAAATTTCAGTTCCTAAATTAGTTATTTTTCAGCAGAGGCCTCTCTTTATAACCAGAATACATTTTGTGTAATTTACTAGTATCTAGTATTTTATCTGCTATATTGCTGTGTCGTAAATCTATTATTGAGCGGAATTCTCTTTCTATTCTTAAAGCATCATACGGTTCTTGAACGTTAAATTTCTCGCTATTCTCTGTTCGATTTCGGGTTTTAGTCTTCTAATGCATTTACACATATCTTTTTTTAATGACGATTTGATATCTTGATTTAGGAGAAAATTTCCTGAATTTTGATATGCTTTTAATATTTATTTTCCCAGAATTTTAACTCGATTCGCGTAAGTACACTTCCTCTTTTGATAGATGTTACCTAATTCTTCTTGCAATTGATAAATGTTTTTTGATGAGCCATAAACTTGCTCTAGATATTTTATTAATTGAGATACACTGTCAAAATTTTGGTTTTGAATTGTACAGCGTGCTTCGTCCACAATTCTCGTTCTAATAATTTTCGTGAATTGAGATTCAGCTTCCGCAGGCAACATACATTTCGCTTGTTCACATCTCTCAATAAAATATGTTAAATATTGAAATATTTTTACCGTCGAAAGAAAGAATTTCCAAACCCCTCCTAAAAGTAAAAACGATTTCGATCGCGTACTTTAATATAGCGAATAGATTCGGATTCGCTATTTTATTTTCTCTTGACTTAGGAATATACTTATTCAATTTTTTTTGCCGGTTCAGTTGTTATATCTCCGGAATCGTCAGAGACAAGTGTAATAGTTATAATTTTAAACAGATCTTTGTCAATCCCGGAGTTATCCAGCAAAAAGTTAATTATGCGTAGATTTAGAGGAATGCCTATGTGTATTGTTATTTATCGTGTTTAGACTTGTCCTGATGCTCTACAGCGGTTTTATAAAGAATATTAATTTCACTTTTATCAAATGTAGATCTCGTATTCATCCTTGTTCACAAAGATCGTACTTATCATTTCGGACGAGCTCTCAAATTTTAAGGCCTGTTATGTCCGGACATATGAGTGAATTAATTTAGAGAAAGAGGGAATAAGAAGGATGGAGTATGAAAGAACATTAGAGCAGACTTTGTCTCGCATGCATTTGCGTATAAGGGAATGGAGCGAGTCGAACGCACTCAGGTGATTCCGAAATATAGATTCCGAAGTTTAACGTTTCAATAAGATGCTATGATTCAACTTCCAAGAATCGTACAATTGTGGGTCCTATTTTGAGTAAAGAAACTGAATCCCTTTTATCTGGGACAGAATCGTATGCAAATCTATGTTCACAGGATGAAAATTTGAGGAAATAATAAAAGAAAAAATTATGAGGAAATTATTCTAGTTAAGCATGCATATATATATATATATATATATATATATATATATATATATATATTTTTTTTATATATATATTT
>Ga0157364_1009173_pt1 | contig 10251 bp, 5 predicted proteins | sample AttsexASBM2_FD_111476 | JGI IMG/M metagenome (GOLD analysis project Ga0157364, IMG submission 111476) | Fungus gardens microbial communities from leaf cutter ant in Ribeirão Preto, State of São Paulo, Brazil - Atta sexdens ASBM2 | ecosystem: Host-associated > Fungi > Mycelium > Unclassified ... | reverse complement strand
TATCGTATAGTCACTGGTGGTGAAAAATGGATCTACTACGATAACCCAAAGAAGAGGAAATCATAGGGACGACCTGGTCATGCTTCAACATCGACAGCCAAGCCGAATATTCATGGAAAAAAATTCATGTTGTGTATTTGGTGGGATCAGCTTGGTGTCGTGTATTATGAGTTGTTCAAACCGAATGAGACCATTATTGGGGCTTTCTATCGAACACAATTGATGAGATTGAGCTGAACACTTAAGGGAAAAACGTGCCCACTACTACTCCAGGCATGACAAAATTATTCTCCTGATAATGCTCGACCACATGTTGCGGCGCCGGTCAAAACCTACTTAGAAACACTCAAATGGGAAGTTCTATCTCACTCGCCGTATTCTCCAGACATTGCTCCTTCCGATTACCACTTGTTCCGATCGATGACGCATGGCCTGTCTGAGTAGCACTTCACATCATATGAAGAAACCAAAAATTGTATCGATGATTGGATAGCCTCAAAGGACGAAGCGTTCTTCCGACGCGGTATCCACATGCTACCAGAAAGATGAGAAAAAGTAATGGCTAGCGATGGCCATTACTTTGAATAAAACATTATGTACCGTTCTTTCATAATAAATGCTTAATTTTTGATAAAAAACGGCGGAAATTTATTTGTATTCCCAATATAAGTTCTAAATAACATAGATTTTAATAAATTGTAATAATAGTGTACCCCTCCCATTAATCCAGAAGAGGATATAAATCATGTTAAAATGCAACAGTTTACGAGATATTTAATTGTTTACGATTTTTCATGCTATATCATGTTATATAGTATCCTCTCTTTCATAAACTCGAGTAGCAAAAATAGTTCAGTAGAAGTAGAATTTTAACTGGAAAAAAATTATAAATCAGCATTTCTCTCCACGAAAGTCTCGAAAGAGATATCAGAAAAGAAATGCATATGTTTGAGATTCGAGACATGTGAAGAAAATATGCAAAAAAAAAATTGCAAAAAGCATGTTTTTTGCTTATAAAACAAAAGATATTGATTGTATGGAAAAAAATTCATTATAAAAAATGTAGGTACTCAAAATACCTACAAAATACGTGGAACATTAAAATCAATCTATTAGTTCAGTAGAAAAAAAATAAAATACTCCGAAAAAAGCCTTTTTTTCACTTGCTCTCTGTTCATGGAGATTTAAACGCAAAGCTTTGAATTCTCGTAAAATGTAGCCTTCGTAATGAACAAATCTAGCCCTGAACAAGCCTGAAATGTTCATTAATTTTTACAGAAAGCCATTTGTCCACTACAAACCTGTCTGCGGAAAATTTAATTTCTTCATTTTTGAGCAGTCGCATAGCAATTACAGGAGTGATTTTTCTTCTTCAAGAATTGCACTATCACGTAATAACCAAACGATTTTTTGCAGTTTAACTATAAAACGCCTTTAAAAAGTTGTCTTTTTCATGAAATTTTTAGTTTAGATTTTTTTTCATTTTTTTTCCTTGAATTTTTATTTTTTCGGTTTATTATTAAAAAATTACATGAGTATGGAACACATGTCTGATTGACAAATTTAAATCACATTAGCTATGTTTCTTTATTTAATATGTTATAAAAAGTGTCTAATTGAACAATTAAATGTACGGAAATATCAATACATAATTGTTTTTGTAAAATTAATTGCAGATGCGAATATGACATATGTAAAGAAATACTTAATAAGTAATTTGCCAAATGTTAGTGTAACTGTTGAATATAGTTGCAAAATATTGTATATTTTTCATGTAACACTAATTTACTTTTATATTTGCGAAAGTAATGTTATATCTTTAATAATTGCGCGCGGACCAATTTTCCTCACTCGATTGCGCGCCAGTTTCTCTCCAGGATTGTTTTGTTTAGAATCTTTTTTTGAAACAAACGTTTTAAATAAAACATGTTTTAAACATCAGATTAAATTAAACATGCTTTTTTTTTAAATAATTTAAAAATTAAGTGTTTAAAAACAAATGTTTAAAAATGTTATTTTTTTAAAATGTGTTTTTAATACTTTACTATTTAATAAAGGAGAAATGATGCTCGAGTTATATTTTACATAATAACTTGATAATAATGAATATTTAAGTTTAAAACTTGATAATTATATTCATTAAAATGTTGTTGAATTGATTCTGGACTCAAAATTATGAAATATTTATTATTTAGGACACTATTAATAAAAATATGATAACATTACATAATGGCGAATCGAAGAGAAACATGATAATGTGGCCTTCCATAAAAATAATCTTAAAAAGTTAATTTTGTTTAGAAAACAATAGTTTGCTTATAAAATTAATAAAAAAATAGAGTGTATTGCAAAATATATACACGTATAGAAATGTATGTACATACACATGTACCAGGTGTACAAGTATGAAATGACGATTTGAGAAACAGATGGCGCACCAATGCGTGTACAAAGATTTAACATTATACGCCATTTTATTGTACCATCAACAAGTGTCAAACGCGCAAAGTGATTTGATTGAAAAGTGTTTGCATAGTATTGTGTTGCTGTGTTTAACATAACGAAATTTGTACCAAATAAGGAGCATTCGCGGACAGCATTAATTTTTTGTTTTCATTTGAAGAAAATTGCTGCGGAATCATACCGATTACTTGGAGAAGCTTATGGTGAACATGCTCCAAAAACGTCTGAACGATGATTTCAGCGTTTCAAAATTGGAGATTCGATGTTCGACAAGGAACACGGAAAATCGCCTAAAAAATACGAAGACGTGGAATTGCAAGCATTGCTGGATGAAGATAATTCACAAACATAAAAACAACTCGCAGAGCAATTGAGCGTTAGTCAACAAGCTGTTTCCAATCGCCTACGAGAAATGGAATGGAAAGATTCAGAAAGTTTGCAGATGGGTGCCACATGAATTGAACGAGAGACAGATGGAGAGGCGCAAAAACACATGTGAAATTTTGCTCGAACGATACAGAAGAAAGTCATTCTTGCATCGTATCGTTACTGGGGATGAAAAGAGGATTTTTTTTTGAGAACCCCAAGCGCAAAAAATCATGACCCAGGCGCACCATCCACATCGCCCGCAAGACCAAATCACTTTGGCAGGAAGACGATGCTCTATGTTTGGTGGGACCAGAAGGTCTATTATGTCTATTATGAGCTATTGAAGCCTGGCGAAACGGTTAATACCAAACGCTATCAACAACAATTGATTCGATTTGAACCGTTCACTGCTTAAAAAACGACCAGAATACCAAAAGAGGCAACATAAGGTCATTTTTCTCTATGACAATGCTCCATCACATACGGCAAAACCAGTTCGGGACACGTTGGAAGCACTCAGCTGGAAAGTTCTACCCCATGCGGCTTACTCTCCTTCCGATTACCACTTGTTTGCATCGATGGGTCACGCACTTACTGAGCAGCGCTTTGGTTCGTACGAAGATGTGAAAAAATGACTCGATAAATGGTTCGCGGCAAAAGGGAAAGATATTTACTGGCGTGGTATCCACAAATTGTCCGAAAGATGGGAAAAATGTGTAATTAGCAATGGAGCATACTTTGAATAAATCTCTTTTTATCATTCTTCCGAATTTAACGTGTTTTTTTTTGGGAAAAAATCGTCATTTCATACTTGTACACCTGGTATACATGTAACTTTAGGTATACAGAGTATTTGAAAAGTAATGATCTTTCGCATAGGGGCAGAATGGACTAAACTGAGAAGAAAAATCCTTTATCATTTTGCAATTTTCGCAATAATTAACAAGATATTAATTGCTAAATATTGCCGAAAATTGGTCTTTAATAATTTTTTACTCGAATACTATCTGCAAGAGACAACAATTGTTAATTTTCTTTTTATAGAACTCTAAGAATTTTTTTAGAATTTTTTCAGAATTTTTTAATAGCGTATTTTCTTATATTGATAAAAATGAGAAAATGTAGTAAAAAGTTGATAAAAAATTCTGAAAAAATTCGTAGAATTCTATGAGAAGAAAATAAACAATTTTTGTCTTTTACAGTTTTGTATAAAGTTGATAATATTTGAGTAAAAATTATTGAAGGTCAATTTTCATCAATTTTTAGCAATTAATATCTTGTTAACTATTACGATAATTATAAAATGATAGAGTACTTTTCTTCTCAATTTAGTCCATTCTGCCTCTATACGAAAGATTTATCATTATTTTTTAAACACTCTGCATATAAGCAGCTCGGCAGCTTATAAAAATCTGTAATAAATTATAGATTAATATTAGAATTATAATTAGTTCAAGGAATAATTATTTTGAAATAAAAATCTCAAAAAAGAAACTGTGAATAATCAATATGCATAAAGGACTGCGTTAGCAAAATGCCATGCTATTGTTTAAATTTGCATAACTTAAAATATATACAGTCAAATAAAATATTAAATAGCAAACAACGCATTATACATAACAACACAAATATATATATATATATATATACTTATGTGATAATACGCTCAAATTTAAGAAAAATGAGGAAATAGGTGTATTAAATGCTAAAATGTAGCTCAGAAACGTTTCAAAATACTTAGAAATAAAAATCCGTTATAATAAAATATATTATTAATATATAAAATATATGTTTAAAAGATATTTTTTTTGTTTTAAATATGATTTTTTTCTAAAGCTGTTTAAAACATATATAAAACATTAAAAACGTGTTTTAAACAAAAAAAACTGAATGTTTTTTTTAATAACATGTTTTTTCATCAACTCTGCTTCCCTTACTCCGCCCTGCGCACTGCCCTCGCTTACGTTCTTCAACTTTCCAATAATTTTAAACAAATTTTTTCAGCAATAAAAAATTCGAGAATTTTTCAACAGCAAATTCAATTCTTCCTTGACAAATTGTCAAATCAGACGGAACTCTTAATCTTAAAAACTGAGTGATTTTTTGAAAATCAAAAATTTTTTGAAAACTACAGTGATTTTTTGAAAAAAAATTATTATATCAGTCTCTAATAATCGGAGGGTAATCTTTTTTTTTTAAATTCGTAGAAAAATGTCGATTTCGAATGCTTCACACGGCCATTTGATGTGATGTATGTTAACGAAATTATTTCCATTTTTTTATACGGAAAAAAATATTCACTTTTTAAGACATTTTATAATAATTAAATTGCAAAAAATTGTTTGGTTATTAAGTGTGTATGATAGTGCAATTTTTGAAGAAGAAAAAATCATCCCTGTTGCTGTGCGACTGCTCAAAAATGAAGAAATTAAGTTTTCCGCAGACAGATTTGTAGTGAACAAATGATAATTTTATAAAAATTAATGAACATTTCAGGCTTGTTGAGGGCTAGATTTGTTCGTCATTACGAGAGCTACATTTTACGAGAATTTCAAAGCTTTGCGTTTAAATCTCAGTGAATAGAGAGCGAGTGCGAAAATGGCTTTTTTCAGTGTATTTTATTTTTTTTCTATTGAACTAGGTCGATTTTAATGTTCCATGTCTTATTTTGTATTTCGAATACCTACATTTTTTATACTAAATTTTTTTCCATACAATCGATATTGTCCGTTTTATAAGCGGAAAACTGCTTTTTGCAATAGTTCGATATTTTTTTCACAAGTCTTTCAAACATACATATTTCTTTTCTGATGGCCTTTCAAGACTTCCGTGAAAGGAAATGCTTTATAATTTGTTTCCAGTAAAATACTACTTCTATTTAACTATTCTTGCTACTTGAGTTTATAAAGGGGAGATATATTATATAAGGCAAAATCGCAAACAATTAAATATCTAATATAAATAATAGGGAGCATACAGCCACAACGCTAGATGTTTTAAACGGAAGTCATATATTTAAAATTATAATATAATAACGTAGACATTTCAGTCAAGACTATCACCAGTACATAATAATATCAAGCTGTTAAATAAAGAAATACATAAAATTAAACGATAAAAGCTAGTCAAAAAAAATAGTAAAACAATTTTACAATCGCTGGTATGCGTTAATAGAGTAAGTCTAGAAATTGAAGTGAATAATATTCAATTGCTTATGAAGTATTTTCTATTACGTTTAGGATTCCTTACAAGAAGCAAAGTGCAACTTCGTGTGAAAAATACGGAAGATTCACGTATTTTGTGAAAAATTATTTAGGAAAGAAATTTTTATTGTATAAAATATTGTGAAAATTCTCGCAAATCCTCAATTCGGAGTTAATATATAATATAAATTAAAAACAAAAATTGGAACCTTAGATAAGAATTATTGCTAACAAAAATGTGATAGCCCGTAGCTAGCGACAGTCTTTATACATTGTGAAAGAAAAAGGAGAGGAAATGAGAATGGAGAGAGTTATTCTATTGATGAGTAGAGAGGCTTTTTTTAATGATTGATAGATAGATTTCAGGAAAGCATTCTCTGTTTGTTTAAACCCATTTCTTGTCTTTTGATATGTATCATCTTGGAGATCATCTTTTTATAATAAGATTGTTTGGAGTCAAGAATGATAGAATGATATAATATTATTCCAATCAATCGTATGATCATCTAGTTTGTAACGAGAGATAACAGACATTGGTTTTTTGAAATCATTTATATGTTCTTTTAAACGCATCTTCAGTTTCTTTTATATACCACCATTTAAGCGATCTTCTTTTTTAATTTTATCTTTGCCTGTTTTAATGAAACCTGTTGTATTCATATTATTCATTTATGAGTAATATTGAAGTCAAATTTTTTTGTGAAACGTAAACTGTTGCATTTTAACATGATTTATATCATTCTGGATTAAGGGGAGGGATACACTATTACTACAATTTATTAAAACTTATATGTTATTTAAGATGTCCCCCCGCCTTTTATTGATGCCTAGAACCGCCGAGATTGCCGAGAAAGCATTTTCGGTCGCTTGAAACAAACGATTGTGTGAGAAGGAGCTGACTGTCTCGTTCACTCTCGGCGCACCGCAGGCGAGCATTCGGATGGATTCATGCTTGTTGTGTGTTACAGCGTCGCACTACACAAATGGCCAAACTTACAGGCGTGGAAAAGTGATGACGCAATTTATGTTGCGTGTCATTTCATTATTATTTGCTTAATTGTGAAAATGTGGCTTGTCTCTCTACTTATCAAAGTCGCAATTATCGATGAAAACTATAGTTATCTTGGAATTTTATATGTAAAAGCGTATATTTTACTCGTTTCAGCTGTCGGACCGTGTATTTCTGCTCGAATTTAGGCTCACGTGCCTTTTATGTGTCTTTTATGACCATTTACTAATCGTCAAGGGATGAAAGGATAGTTTTCATCCCTTTTTACAAATTTTTACAAATATTTTAAAGTGATCTCGTCGTTTCATCTAAATTGTCTTTATTTAAAAATGGCACGCAACATAAATTAACGTATCATTCCTCGCTTCTAACGTCGTGATTCCAACATGGTTGCCGCGATTAGAGCCTTAAGAACATTCGTATACGATTACGATCGATACATTTTGATTTCTAAGTTTCATTATAACATGTTTTATACAAATCTTTTTCATTTACTCAATATTATATTATACTTAATTGCAATGGAGATTGAGATAAGTAAATTTTTCTTTGTACAATTTCATATTTTTACGTTATTTTAACTCTTCATTTAACATTATTAGAATGCAATCACTTGTTAACCAAAAAGACAGACAATTTCTTTATGCGATGTTTATGCTTTTCTCACTTTCCGATTAGATAGAAGATTAGGTATATGTATATAACATCTTATATTTTCAAAGATAAGAAGATATTCTCTGCTAGTATATTAATTATGTATTTGCTGAAGATAGTTAAAACCTATAACGAAACATTCAAACTATAAATTTCTTTTAATACACATTTAACATTATTAATGATTATATAAGTAAAAATTGCGCACACTTCTTATCGCGCTGATTCCAAATTAGCCTCCTTAAATCTGTATTATTTTACAATTATAAGGAGTCTTATTTTATACATACAAGGGCAAGTCAATAAGTTCTTAGAAAATCTATCTCCAGAGCGTACTCGCAGTGTTATGTCACGTTACTTTTTGACAAGCAGCCTCTCAGCTGATTACTGTCAAATTTTGAGCGGAATTCATCGCGTGGTTTCATTTCTGTAGACGATTAAAACGAATAATCTTGTATTTTTTTTGCAAAATGGAAAAAAACGAGTTTCGTGCAGTGATCAAATATCTACATGAAAAGTTTAAGCCGAAAGAAAAGCGGAGTTGGATAATGTTCATAGCATATCTGCACCATCGTTTGCAACTATATACAATTGAGTGAATGAATTTAAACGTGGTCATACGTCCATATGTGATGCACTTTATTCGGGACGTTTTTCAATTGAGGCTGCTACGCCAATCATCGATAAAGTCCACGATTTTGACTGATCGATGAGTGAAAGTGCGTGAGCTTGTTGAGGCATATCACATGGCACAGTGATTTCAATTTTGCATGAACAATTGGGTATGAAAAAGCTATCGGCAAGATGGATGTCGTGTTTGTTTACTGTGGACCATAAGCGCGATCGTGTGATGATTTTAAAACAATGTTTGGAGATGTTTCAACGTAATCCAGATGAATTTCTGCGTCATTATTGTGAACGAAATATGGATCCATTACTTCACACCCGAGACGAAGGAAGTCAATGGAAAACAATGGATTTCACCGGATGAACCAGTTCCGAAGAAGGCGAAGACCGTAAAGTTGGCCGGAAAGGTGATAGCCACAGTTTTGGATGCACGCGGTATAATTCATATCGATTATCTTCCATCGAAGCAAACGATCAATGGCGATTACTACAGCCTTATTGGACCGTTTCAACATTTTAAAGAAAAAACATTCCATTTCATTTGGCGAAGAAGAAAATACTCTTCCATCAAGATAATGCACGGGTTCACACGTGCACCTAATTCATGGCCAAATTTAACGAATTCCGCTACGAATTGCTTCCCCATCCAGCATATTCGCCAGATTTAGCCCCCTGCGACTATTTCCTGTTTCCAAACCTGAAGAAATGGTTCGGAGGAAAGAGATTCACCACTAGAGAGCAGCTCATTGCCGAAAGAGAGGCTTATTTTGAAGGGTTGGACAAATCATATTCAGACAGCTTGAAAAAGTTGGAGAATCGTTGGATCAAATGTATCGAGCTGAAAGGAGATTATGTTGAGAAATAAAAATGAATCGATAAAAAAAAATGTGTTTTACTATGTTTTTCTAAAAACTTATTGACTGGCCCTCATATCTCTTTATTCTAAATTGTCATTTCACAATAATGTTATAATATTTGCAATAAAATATTAGATTTTCAATATTGCTCCAATATTGCTGCAATATTGAAATTCTAATATTTTATTGCAAATCACAACCAATAGCAATATTGCTGCAATAATTCATGCTGTAAGAGTACATGTATTATATACATTGATTATAATATACATTTATTAAATTAACACTTTTACTGTGACAATATGATACTTAAAATATTCATCACAAAACTAAGTGAAGAATTTTTTAAAAATACAAAAAGAGTAAAGTATTTTTACGTTATTTAATAAAAGATGATTTTTCGTAATTTATTATACTTACATATTCGCATTAATTCTTATAAATATTTGCAATATGTTAGATTGATACTGAATAAGTTATAGCATTTTCTCTTGGTTGCACTATCGTCCACCAGTGCAACACTCATTCGGTGTACCATGTTTCCGTGGTTACGATGTAGTGCAAATTTTATACACAAAGTGGGATTTTGCACCGTCTCACAAGAATGTAGAGCAGTGTGATATTTAAAATATGAAAAAAAAGTCAAGCGGAAACAGGATTTCAATACAATAATGAAATAGTTCATGTAGTGGTGTTCACCACTCCAGTGCAGAGTAGCGCAACTGCAGTGCAAGTTACATCCAGTGTATCCTAAGGGAAAACGCTATTAGATTGATACTTTGAATGGTAGTGTAGTAATGATCGGAAAATAGCCTATATGCACGGATTGGAAAATTATTTTTTAAAAACGTAACCGTTACTAATTACTTTTTCAAAAATAACTTCGTTATCTTTACATATTAGGTGTACAACTTTGCTTCCGCCGTTCTTTTCCGAAATTCGACAGTTTATTGTAAAAAACTGGTTATACATTTATGATTCAAAGTATTGTCCATCGCTGGCCACTACTTTCTCCCATCTTTCGGGTAGCGTACGAATCCCGCGTCGAAAAAACTGGTCATCTTTTGAG
>Ga0157364_1009172_pt1 | contig 10252 bp, 7 predicted proteins | sample AttsexASBM2_FD_111476 | JGI IMG/M metagenome (GOLD analysis project Ga0157364, IMG submission 111476) | Fungus gardens microbial communities from leaf cutter ant in Ribeirão Preto, State of São Paulo, Brazil - Atta sexdens ASBM2 | ecosystem: Host-associated > Fungi > Mycelium > Unclassified ... | reverse complement strand
CGTGACTGATGAACCCTAACCCGAGTTGTTCTAAAAATAGAAAATTAAAAGAGAGAGAAAAGAAAAGTAAAATAAAAAGGAGAAAATAAAATAAAATAAAGTCCACCGTCAACGATCTTGACAGGTAGTTCATGGCATAGATATTTCAGTCACTCTAACTCTTTGTGTACAAGAGCTATGAGAGCAATTATTAATCATGCTCTAATTGATGAATACAGGCTAAGGTTCTTCTCAAGGAAGAACTTTAGTTGTTCTTGTAGTTCATATCCCATTGAAACTAGAGACACATTCTCTATGAGTGTGGGAGATTTAATAAATATTGGAATCTGAGAAGAGATTTGATAAGTCATTTTATCTTGTTCCTTGAATTCAACCCAAGTGCATTTGCATTTGCAAGTTCCACTATTTAATTAGCATAAAATTTTACTCTTTGCTAGCTTTTGTTTGTTTCTCATTTCTGTTTATTTCTTTTGTTTTCTCCTCTTTTATAGACTTTTCTGTTTCCTTTTATGTTTCTCTCTTTCCTTTCATTGTGTTGTCTCACTTGTCCTGTATGTAGTTACAAAGTAGCTACCATGGTCTGCCTTCACACCTCATGTAATAAATTGTTGATTTAAAAAAAAAAGAATTAGATGTTGGTGTGATGTCATATGTCACAGTCACCTTGTCACATGACCATGTGGCATATAGAACATCATAGAAGGTTCTGGATATTAGAGGTGAATTGCACTTACTAAATTATTTGTGATAGTATGGAAAATGAAACAGAGAAGGAAACTTAGTCAATTAAGTGACAGGAGAAGACTAGAAGTGAGTGCTACATAGATAAGATGATCTTGGCTTTAATGGATAATGTTGCACCTAGCTTATGCATCATATGGTTGTAATTTTTGGATGAAGAAAGGTTCAGATGGAAGAGTATGAGTATAACACAGTTCAAGTTGATTATTAGACTGAGGAATTGTATATAGTAACTATTGTCCTTAAATACCAGAAAAAAGGGGTTCTAATAATAATAATGTACTGTGCATATTACTGTCAGATACCATAGTGTTGTTAACTAAAACTCCATGGAATTTGATGTAGAATAGAGAAGCTCTTGTTTGCAAAGTAATAGGTAAGTATCTCAGAAGTCTAGAATATGTGACTATGTATTAGATATAGTTCACACCTCATTATCCAAGATCCAAAGAGGCATTTCAGAAGTCCAAAACTAAGTGATTTTGTGTTATCTGAGAATGCAGAAGGCAAATCAGAATGATTTTTGGCTTTAGGTTATGTGTTATGCTTTGAGGAGTTGCATTAGTCATATATTTCAAATCAGAGATTGGGGACTTAGGGAATGAAAGACTATTAGAGGATTGTCAGAGTTGAAAACAATGGACTTAGGTTATTTTATTTTTATTTTTATTTTTTATTGTTGACTAAAGGCAAAGAAGACAAAAAAAATGACACAGTCACACAAGTCACATGCTCATATAATACAATGGAACAATGTAGAAGGTTCTAGAGAAGATGATATTATATGGTATATGTCAAAGATTGCAGAAAGTGGACTTTGTTTCTTTTTATTTTATTTTATTTTTCTTTTCCATTTATTTTTCATCTTTTCAATTTTTAGAACTCTGGAGTTAGGGTTAGAAGTAATCAGTCACATCAGTCACATCTGATGGTATAGTCACTACATTAATCATGAGACTAAGGAGAAGGAAGTAAAAGGTTCTAGAATAAAATAACGTCATACAACATGGGTACCACATGTTGGCCTTATGTTCTATACATGGTTATTTAGGGTAGGGTGTACAGTAGCTAGCATGGACCATTGGTAGTAGTATATAAGGTAGACTAGTTTGTAAAGAGCTCTCTATCGAGTTCTCTTGTGTTTACTCTAATACAAGAGTTTGTCCTCTTATCCAACTCTAAGGATTTAAGTTCATAAAAGTATGGTTAACACATGTCGACCTCAAGGCAAACATATGGTCATTAGAGTAGGGCTAAAGGAGTGTAGCATGGACTATCAGTAGTTTGTATATAAGATAGACATTTGTACTTAGGAACTCTATTGAGTTCTCTTGTGTTACTCAATACAAGAGTGGTCTTTTGTTCTAACCCTTGGACCTAAGTCATAACAAGAATGGTGAGGTATATCATTACTAAGACTGGAAAAGGGTAGTAGTTTTAGTTGATTTTCAGAATGACTACCACAGTGTAAACTACCAAATTATATACTAGTTAGTATACCTAGAGTAGCTATCTGGAATGTAACTGCTAAGTGAGTTACTTTGATTACTAGTAATCTTCAGATGTTAAGGGAGAGAGACCCATGGAGTTATCTTAGACTAGCAAGGACATTTAAGGTGAAATAGACAAGTTTGATCTATACCAGAAGAGAATTGGGAGCATAGATAAAAGTAAGTAGTTATCTATAGATCGGGGTGAATAAGGTTAGAACATGAGATGTAGCACTATGCATTATCCAAGAACACTGGAGATAGATTGGAACTATCTTCAACTTCAGCTTATATGCTGCATTTCTATGAGTTATATGGATCATATATTTTGGATTGAAACTTGGAAATTTAGAGAGTGGAAAACTACTGGAAGGTGGCAAGGTATGTTGTTGCTAATACTGGAAGAGGGATGCTGTCAGGTGCTGTTCATACCAGAGATGAAAGTCTGTGGGATTGGCTTGGAGATGTGCAAACTTATGGAACAACCTTGGCTTTAGCTTATGTGCTGCACCATCTGTCTGCCATGTGGTTGCAACTTCAGATGAAAGAAAGAGGTTCAAGATAGGAGTGAGTACTGATTGGTGTGTTACTGTTGAATACCAGAGATCAAGTTCAATAAGAGTTATCTTCATCAATTATCAAACTAGCAAATTACAATGTAACTACTAGTTTTATATACAAGTAAGAACTATAGGAGATACTCAGAGTTTCAGTAGTATAGCCCCTATCACCCTGAGCAGAGGTTTCAGTGGTGAGACACTAACAGGAGTAGAACTCTGTCATAGGAGACTAAGTTGAATAGGAGTATTCCTATCATGGAAGATGGAATATTCAGTTTGTTGTATCACCACATATCTAGAATATAACTGCTAAGTGAGTTATCCTAATTTCTTGTGATTCTTAGATGTCAGAGAATGGAAATCTATTATCATGGTATGCTGTCAGGTGTGGTTCACACTGGGATGGAAGTCCACAGGATGGACTTGGAGATGAGCAGACTTGTGGAATGACCTTGGCTTCAGCTTATGTGCTGTGCTGTTAGTCTGCTGCATGGTTGCAACTTCAGATAATGGGAAGAAGTCCAAGATGGGAGTGAGTGCTGATTAGTGTATCACTGTTGAACACCGGAGATCGAGTTCAATAAGAGTTATCTTCATTGATTATCAGACTAGTGAATTATAGTGTAACTACTAGCCTTATATACAAACAGATAGTATAGGAGATGCTTGGGGTTTCAGTGTTGAAACACTGACAGGGGTAATTCTGTTATGGAAGACCAAGTTGAATAGGAGTATCCCCACTGTGGAAGATGGAATACCCGGAGGGTTGCAGCACTGCCATAAGACATGTTGTAAGAAAGATAGCTGCCGTAGAAGGCAGGCTTGTATGTTTTGGAGATGACTTCACCATGGGGATGTAATTTCTGGACGGGTGGACTTGTATATAACAGTATTCCCTTCTTAGAACTGAACCTTCAAAGTCCTATTGAGTTTATTTGAAGTCCTATTCAGTTTATCTGAAAATCCTATGATGGTACCTAGGTCAAAAATACATAAACAGAGAAAAAGTTTTTTTGCTCTTGTTTCTGTATCATTATATCTTCCCCCACCCACCCTGATATTTCACAAGACAATGCTGAGATTCTGAAAAAGCAGTGGCAAGAGATACAGCAGAGACACCAGGAGGAGTAGCGGCTCCTGGTCCAACTGGAAGAAGCGGTGAAGTTACGTCAGGCTGAGCATGTGGCTCAGAAGGCTAGGAAGGAAGTGGAGTAAAAGGCCAAGGAGGAAGCTAAGAGGCAGAGAGTTGCGGAGAAGGAGGAGAGGAAGAGGAGGACGGTAGAGTACCTCCAACGGCTCTGAGATGAGATGCTAGAGGAAGAGGCCACCCTATTGGAGGGAACTGAAGGATTCCAGGTTGCAGGATCCAAATGCAAGGAGATTACTGCCAGAGATGAGGAGGGGCAACAGCTCTCCAAAAAGGCTAGAGAGAAGCAACCAGGAAAGTACCATGGAGGTGCTGCAGTAAAGATGGGGGGTGCTAACCCCTGTGAGAGGTGTGTGAGCACTGGGCAGGATTGCCTGATGCACCTCTCAAGGTGAGTAGTTATAATTATACTTATAATAATTTTTTCTAATGCTTTTTTCTTCATAGCTGATCCCTTGTATGTGCCAGGTGTTGTAGCAACCACTCACCGGAACGGCACTTGTGATATGCTGACTTCAGCAAAGCTCTCAGTTGGCTATTTAGTAGTGGGGATTACAAGAGAACTCGACAAGGAGCCCTCGCTGTATTGCTCTTCTATTTATATAAATACAATGTGGTCTATGCTATAACAATGTGTCTATCTCATGTCCTATTACTCATCTACCATATGTTTTCCTTAAGGCCACCATGCTTCCTACATGTGCCCTGACGTCATACTCTTAATCTCTGCTGTACATGTGCACACCATGTGTATATCATGAGGAACCCTTGTCCCTTGATGTCATCCCTAACCCTAACTCTAATCTAGACTCCTCTCAATCCTTCTAGACCATTCTAGACTTTGTCACATGACTTCCAGGTCACATGTTTCTTCCTCCATTGTAGACTAATAATTATTTACTGTTCTATGTCTGGCTAACCCTAACTCTAGCCAAAGTCTGTCCACACTCTCGTCTTATAACACTAGGTGCATCGCTCTCAAGCAGCAGTATGTACCCCACACCAACACCAACATCCCGGCCATGATCTCCACTTATGGTGGGGTTCTAAGTGTCATTGAAAAGGTACTCTGGGAGCTCATGGAAGAATACTGAGGAGTTGGGAAGTCCTTCTGGGACTTGGTAGAGGGCCAAAAGAGGAACACAGCCTAGTTGGAGAGGATTGGGGCCACAATGGAGCAGAGATAGAGCTCGGAAGGAGAGAATGAGAAGGAGGAGAGCAGGGATAAAGAGGAGGGGTCTGAGAATGGCCCTGGAGAAAATCAGGAGGAAGGGACTCCGTCATCTGCCTCTTGTTAGAAGTAGTGGTTTTGTTTTTCCTTCACTTAATAGAATTTTTTATTTTCTGTGATCTAAATGTGTGAGTAAGAAAATCAAGAATTAAAATGAAAAGAAGTCTGAAAGTTTTGAAAAGAAACCCCGAAAAGTGTGTGGGAGCTGAGGGTTAATGAAAATAAGTAGACAGAATATACTAAGAAATTAATGAAGGAAAATCCCCATTGGGAATGCATAGAGGCAGGGGACAAATGCAACAGCGTGATCAGGACAATGGAAAAGGACCAGGCTTGGCAGGATATGTGACATGGAAATTGGATACCAAGTTGGTAGCATGAGTGAGTTCAGATGTGGAGATTCATTCAGATTTGTCTCCAGTGTCTTCATATCCTAGCCAGATCACCTTGTATAGGAGTTTGCATGCCTGTTAGTGATCAATTTTAGAATACACTATCTGAGAAATTTCATATTCAGATTTTCTGTCAATTATGACTGGAACGGAGGCTGGTTGTATTCTCTTAGAGAAAGTATTGGATATGACGGGTTTGAGCATGGACACATGGAAGACTGGATAAACAGAGTGCATAGACTCTGGAAGACGGAGAGTGAATGACAGAGTACCAGGCTGGGCAATGATTTTGTAAGGTCCAAGATATTTTTTGGAGAGTTTCTTTGAAGGCCGAGTGGTTTGAAAGAACTAAGCCTTGACAAAGACTTTGTCACCTACTTTGAAATCAGAAGCAGGAGAACGTCACGCATCAGTGGATTTCTGATAACACTGTTGGGCCATGGAGATTTCAGCTTTAAGGGTACTCTGTAATTCATCGAGATTTACAGCAAAGTTGTAGGCTTGGGAGGAAGCAATATCGCGTTTGGGGTGAACAGTGATGTTCAGGTGATATCTCTTATTAGTGAAGAATGGGGAAACACCAGTAGTAGCACTCAGAGCATTATTGTAGGCAAACTCCACAAGAGGTAAGAGTTCAGACCAGTTATCTTGCTGGTAGTTACAATATACATGGAGGTATTGCTCGAGAGTCTGATTCATTCATTCAGTTTGTCCATCACCTTCAGGGTGATAACCTGAAGTGAAGTGAAGCCACATGTCGAGAGCAGTGCCTAAAGATCAAAAGAAGTTTGACACAAACTCTGAGTCTCTGTTAGAGGTGACATGGAAAGGAACACTGTGTTTGGAAAACATATGAAGGATGAATAGATATGCTAAGTCCGTGGATGTGATGGTGTCATAGACAAGGATAAAAATTGCCTGCTTGGTGAGCCAGCCAATTATGACCAAGATAGTGTCAAACCCGGAGGATGATGGAAGTTTCTCGATGAAGTCTATAGAAATGGAATTCTATGATCATTCAGGGATGGGGAGTTGTTTGAGAGATCTGTAGGGCTTGTGATGTTGTGGTTTATATTACATACAAGTGATATAGGACTTGCAAAATTGTTGTACATCAGCATGGAGGCTAGGCCAGAAGTATCCATAGTAGACTAATTCCAGTGTTTTATTTTGACCAAAATGTCCAGTGAGGATATGATCATGATTATACTAGGGAACATGTGTGTGGAGGTTACCAGCAGATGGTACATAAATTCTGTTGTCAAGGAGGAGTAGACCGTCTAGGTCCGTAGACCACTGGCTATCTGTGGAGATGTGTTTTGTAGCAATTGGGTCACTAGGGAGAGTTGAGAGGATGTCTTGATGTAAGATGTCCAGATCCATGACTGTAGCTGCATGGAGAGAAGGAAAGAGGAGGACGGTAGCCCATACAAAGGCTGCAAGTTGTTCTTGAGTGAAGATGGGCTTGAAGTTGTGAGGGTTGACTGTGGCGTAGCTAGTATTCCCTTCTTTAGGATAGATATCCCATCGTCTAGTGAGAGCATCTGGTTTGGTGCTGAGATGACCAGGGCAGAACCTGATGACAAGGTTGAACTGAGAAAGGTACTTGGACCACTGCACTTGTCTCCAGGTCAATACCTTGGTAGTAGAAAAATACTCAAGGTTCTTATAATCTGTAACAACATTGATGGGATAGGCTGGACCTTCCAAATAGTATCGCCAAATCTTGAAGGCTTCAAAGATGGCAAGCAATTCCTTATCATGTGTGTCATAATTCAACTCCGCTGCAGTAAAAGTGCGGGAGTGAAAGGCAACTGGATGAACTTCATTATCTTCGTTAACAATGGAGAGGATTGCAGTGAGAGCGTAGTCTGAAGCATCAGTTTCTATGATGAGTTGAGCATTGGGAATCCAATAAGTAAGGATAGGAGTGGAGGTGAATGCTTTCTTGAGAGAGTTGAAAGCATCTTGATAGAAGAAGTCGAACTTCCAAGGAATGTTCTTCCAGATGAGGCATGTCAATAGAATGACAATGTCCAAGTAGTTGAAGATGAACTGGCAGTAAAATTTGCGAAGCCTAAGAAAGATTGAATTTCCTTGACTTTCTTGGGTTCCAGCCAGTCTTGAATAATCTTTATCTTGTTGTTGGACATGGTGAGGCCAGAAGGAGAAAGAATATATTCCAGATACTCTACCGACTCAGAGTGGAATTTGTATTTCTCTACTTTGGCATAAAGTCCAGTCTTGCAGAGATGCTTGAGTACTTCTTTTACATGCTGGTGATGCTCGGACATGTTATTCAAGTAGATGAGTATATTATCTAGATAGATCATGGCACAGACATCCAAAAGATTGGAGAAAATGTCATTCATGAATCGCTGGAAGGCCATAGGAGTATTGGTAAGACTGAAGGGCATTACAGACCATTCAAATGATCCATAGCATGTCCTAAAGACAGTTTTCCATTCATCACCATTGACAATGTGAACTAAATGGTAAGCATGGCAAAGATCTATCTTTGAGTAGACCCAAGCTTTGTGAGGTGAGTTTAGTGGATCGGAGATGAGTAGGAGTAGATAACGATTCTTCTTAGAGATGTGGTTAAGACTGTGGAAGTCAACACAAAGGTGCAGTGAACCATCTTTCTTCTTAACGAATAAGACCAGTACACTGTGCAGAGATGAGGTTGGTCGGATGAAACTAGTATTGAGGTTTTCCTCAATGAATTTCTTAAGAGCCTCTTGTTCAGATGCTGAAAGTGAGTATATAGGGCTAACTGGAGGTTGAGCACCCTCTTCCAGATTAATTTTGAGGTCACAGAGACAATGAGAAGGTAGAGTTTCAGCTTTAGTTTGGCTGAAAACGTTGGCAAATTCATGATACTTGGAAGGGACATTGGAGAGGTTAGGAACTTCTGCAAGTTTTGTGAAGTTAGCCTGAATGTCCAAAGAATGAAGACAGAGTTCAAAATTGTGGGAGCCTGGAAGTTTTGATGCATGCAAGAAAGCTGCAGCACCAATGATAGCGATGTTAGGTCACTTAGAGTTAGACACGGAGGTCTCAGATGCAGGTATGAAAACTGCAGAGTCCGATGATTGCAGAGGGGTGTCCAAAAAGGATAGAGATGCCAATGGTATGTTGGCCGTGACGCAAGAAGGAGCAAGATTTTCCTGCAAAGATGAATGGAAGTTTATTGACCTATTTACCCAGTCAATCAGTGGATTGTGTTGGGCAAGCCAGTTGTATCCAAGGACCAAAGAGCAGGAGTAATCAAGCGGAGTGACATAGAAGTCCAGATTCATATAATCACTGGTGGAAAATATTATGGGCAAGTTGGCAATTTCAGAGATGGTGCTGTTAGATGAACCATCAAACAAGTGGAGAGCAACCAGAGGAGTTGTGAATGTTTTCAGGTGGTGAGTATCCACAAATTCAGAGTCTACAAAGCAATGAGTAGACCCAGAGTCGACGAGAGCTCAGAATGGGATTTTATTAAGGTGATCCTGACCAAGGATCAAGAGAGAAGTAAGGGAAACAAAGAGTGAATGAGGATCGGAAAGAATGGATGCGTTGAGTCGAATTGGACTCGTTGCTGCACAGGGGAGTTCAATGCGGCCCTCAGTCTGTGCAGAGTCCTAGGGGTTGCTCTCTATTTTTCTGAGGGTTTCTCGGAGGCAGCTGCTGGAGTATCAGCAGTTGCTGAAGCACTGCAGCCTTTGAGGGAGGCTGTGATCTACTTCTTGGGACAGGAGTCCAACTTATGGTCTCCTGCACCACAATAGAGGCACAGATTGTTTTTGAGATGCTTCTTGCACTCATCGCTGGTCAACTTGCCATTGCTGGCCAGCTTGGAAGAGAGGTCCACTTGTGGAGTATTAGGTTGCTTCTTGGGAGTGGGGGATGGAGATGGCTTGGAGGAAGGGTTTTTGGTGGACGAGGCCACCGGAGATGAATCTGTCTTGCTCTGAGAGGCCGTGGCAGAACCGGAGGTGGAAGCTTTTCCTTGCTTCCAGGAGTGGGACTCGAGGGCCTCTTTCTCTGCCTGCCTTGTATGGTAGTGTTCATGGTCTCTTTCCCAGTAGTGGTGATCAATAGTCATTGCTAAGACATACATATCCTGGAACAAGGTGGGTTTTCCTTGTTTCCGGGTGGAGATAGGATCCTGGATCCGATTGGGGAGCCCCTGGTAGTAACAATGGCACAGAACACTATTCCCCCAACCTAATTGGAAGGCATAGCATATGAAGTCCACATTGTAAGTGGAAATATTGTCGCTGGACTTCATGCGGAGATTATCCAGCATGTTGGCTGCTTCCCCAACAGGGTCCGAGAGATCAAAATGTTGATGTAATTCATCCACAAATAAGTTCCAGTCAGAGAGCCAGTCTTGAAGGATGCCCTGGTCTTCCTGGTTGAGGCCCACCTCAAACCAGTCCTGGGCTACTCCAGTAAGGTAGGTCATTGTGTCACAAACTTCATTCAGCTTGTATCTTCACAACTAGTGGACCGATTTTCACAAACTAAGTTGTGCTGGAAAGCCCCAAATGAGGGCTATCTGCATATGTGCAGGATGCACAAAAGTGACAACAAATGACTGAGATATCAGGCCATCAATAGCTGTAAAAGCTTCGTCTGCTAATATCTCAATAACGGCTGAACGGATTCACGCGATTGAACTTGTGTTGGAAAGT
>Ga0157364_1009171_pt1 | contig 10252 bp, 7 predicted proteins | sample AttsexASBM2_FD_111476 | JGI IMG/M metagenome (GOLD analysis project Ga0157364, IMG submission 111476) | Fungus gardens microbial communities from leaf cutter ant in Ribeirão Preto, State of São Paulo, Brazil - Atta sexdens ASBM2 | ecosystem: Host-associated > Fungi > Mycelium > Unclassified ... | reverse complement strand
CTTTAGAGTAATTTTGATCAAACTCTAACTTGATATATATATATAATATATTTCAGATTAATCAGAATCGCTTAAAACCAAATTTCTCTGACTGTTTTATTCATAATTATCATATTATATTATTTTTATTCATAATTATTCATAATTATCTTTAATTTAATTTCTCATCCCCATATGTTGAATAAAACAAGATCTGTTTTTTTATTTTAACTCAATTTCTTGCATTGTTCATCTTTTCTCTTTTTAAATTAATTGAAGATGGTAAACCAACTCTTAACTATGATTGATGATTACTGCGATTAAAGCAATTGCTTTGCTCTGATTGATTGAAAAGTAATCATCAATCACAATCGCGCAATTGCTAGTATTACGGCTCAATGTTTTCTATTGGAAAAACTAGTGCAACATTTGTGCACGCTGAGTATAATTAAATGCAAATTAATTTACAAATTATTAGTGTTAATAAATAATTTATAATATTATATATTCTTTGCAGTCCTAATAACGTTAAATGGATCAAATTATCAACCAAGTTAAAACCGATTTATACCAAACTGTAATTTTTCCAGGAAAACACTATCAAACTACGAATTGATAATTACAATGATTGCCTGATTTTTTTTCAATCACAATGTAAAATTGTGTCCATGATGCTATTCAGCAAACGAGAATAGATTCAAATGAATTGAAATGGATTCAGAAATATTGATTCACGAATGTTAAAATGAATGCTTTTCAATTCTGCAATGCATTTTTATTCATTTATAGGAATTGCAGGAACATATTTCTATGCCTTTCAATCCAAAAATAATACTTTTTCTGTGAACACAAATATAATTGTGAATACTGTTCAATTCAAAATTTTGAATAGGAAATGTAGTTTTTCAATCCAATTGCATCTATTTGAATCTAATTGAATCCAATTGAACCCAATTAAATCTAAAAAAAGTATTCACTACTTAAAATACGCATTCGGATAGAAAAAAATTTCAATCCATTTTAATTCATTCTCGTTTGCTGGGTAAACCTCGGACTATAGACAAGGTTTTAGAATATATATTCTATACATATATATATTCTATATATATATATATATATTTATACATATATAATATATATCAATAACAATTGAACAATTTCCGTTGAACACAACCATTGATTACAGATTCAACAATTGAATGAGCATTCGCTGTTATTGATTTATTTTTCTAGAATTATCCAATCAAATTTTTCGATCTAGAAGAATACACCAATCTGATGAATACATCCATTTTTGCGACGGAACACTATGCGTAACTGCCATTTGCAGCGCGACGCATAAAGGCCATTACATGTATAAAAATTGTAGTCATAACCATAAGGTCTCAAGCAAATCGATTAATCACAATTAAAATTGCCATCTCACGTTTTAAAGTTTTTGATTGTGATCGACCGATTTGCTTACGGCCTTACGATGAAAATATTTGTGCGTGTGATGGCCTTAAATCATAATAGGCGAGTTCAAGTTGGTAAGGCAGCTAGGGCGTCGAGTAATTAAACATGATTGATTGGATCCACAAGTAAGAACCAATCATGCTCGTTCATTCGACATGTATGCCTACTAGCCGTTTTGTCGGCTTGAACGCGCCCAATGATAGGACGATGGTTACGATCGATCCGTTCGTTGCTCAAGAGAAATAACTCCGATGGAGCGAAAAACGCTGGCTAACCTTGAGAGAAACCAAGCCTATTTTTAATTACAAGCTCGTTTCTTCACTCGTTTTTACGTCACGTCGAGCTGCATGAAGCGCCGGATCGATTTATGTCGCAATTTCTTCTTTTAAATATTATAAAATATAAAATACACATAAAAAATAATACATGTTTTTATTTAATATCTTAGTTATCTTTTCTCATCAGTTTCGCTTACGTACAATATATAATCGATATAATTATGATTATCGTTCTTATGCGATTTCTTTCTTTTGTATAATTAATTTTTATCATTATTAACGAAATTTTTATATAGTATCTTTCTAACTAAAGAAGATCCAATGTTTGAATAAATACAAATGCAGATTTAATTGCTCATCATTGCACATTGAACTTATTTATGCACGTTGTGTCAAAATGTCGATAATTATTGTATAAAGCGCGAGAGGAAAAGAACGGAAGAAAGAAAAAGAATGAGATAACTTCACTGTATTACCGAGTTGACGGTGTAACGCACAAAGGAAACGAAAATATTTTATTCGTAATTATTTTCGCTTAACCTTTGAGATTTAAATATTTATAAATTTTTTTACATTCGCATTCATGGATAGATGCTACATATTATTTATGTTCAAATTTTTTTTCGTTCTAAACAACAAATGGAAAAAATGTTAAATAATAAAAAAATAATTAATATAATTTAATTAATATAATTAACAATTAATATAATTTTGTATTGTATATGATACAATATACATAATATATACATGTATATTATTATGTATTGGGTTGTCCGGAAAGTTCGTGCCGATTTTGAAGGAAAATTAAAACGCAGAAGATTTAGATTTTAGTATACATTTATTAAATTATATAGGTTAGTCGGCACGAACTTTCCGGACAATATATTATTTATATATTTATATATATAATAATTTAAATCTATATATTTGTACATGTAGGAGGGGAGGGTTTATTAATTATATTAATATAATTTGTATATTGCTTACTATGAGTGCGTTCCGATATTCACTGCCAATGCTAGAAATTGTACAGTATACGTTACATGCGCTATAAATTTTCAGCACTGACAGTGAATATCGGAACGCACTTTATGTAAGCAGTTGCAGCTAATCTAACACGTTGATTTCTTTAATGTTGCAAAAAATTTTTTGGTGTGCCGTGGCTAATTGAGAATCTCGAGAAAGAAAAGGAAAAATATAGATAGAGTTCAGAAACGATTTGCTGTATCATCAACTGATAATAATAGCGGAGAGAATATATGTTTAAAACTCTCCGTGGTGTTGCGCCACTATGTCGGTCGATGTGCGGTTGCGCGGACTGGACTGGTCGTTGCTGGTCGAGTGGTCGCACGCGAGACGCCATATTGAGAGGGGTTGCAAGTGTCGAGTCCGAATTTCGAACTTCCGAACGTCCGAACAAGTCCGAATGCGTGACCTGTGGTGTTTACGCGGTTCCGGGTAAAAGCCGTGATACAGTTTCGCATCGATTCCGTGGCCCTTGCCTGGAATACGGTGCGTCGAGTGATACCGAAACGGGCGTAGCGGCGCTGTCATGAGCGGCAGCGACGGCGAGGACGGTCGACTCGAAAAGAGCACCACCACCACCACCACCGCCACCACCACCGTCGCCACCATCACTGGGGAAAGGGACATAGCCGAAGCGATGGGTGACGACGACGGCGGTTCGACAGCGATGGTGATGAAACGGCACTGCAACGACGTCATCGCCGTCGACAGCTGCACCGATTCCGTCTGGACGTGCCGGGACACGCTGAGCGATCACGAGAATGGGGACGCCCGCGTGTTCCCCGCGGTCGCGGACTATGATCCCACTGGGGTACGTCCTCGTTCTGATGTTTTGCGTGAACCGAATGTGATCGAGCGATTTAATTTCAATAAAATAATCTTTATAATTTAAAGACTGACGCGCGCTCGCGCGTTGTAACCTGAAATCTCTAAGTTCTCAAAAGAGAACTGTTACCTTCTTGAAGTAAAAAATTTTATTGCAGACTCAGTTGTGTGTAAAAATTTTCTTTTTCAAGAATTTAATATGCTATCTATTGATATAATTTTAATATTATACATGTATAATTTTAATAGTATACATGTAGGTGATATATTCACACGAAAACATAAATATTCATGTTATGATATTTCCTTGACAGTTTCCTTGTCAGTATTCAGGAATTAATGTCTTAACAGATTCTGAATAATGTATCAATTATTGTTTGAAAGAAATTTAAATGACACAGCTGACAAAATAAAATTATTAATAATAACAAAGACAAGTCTTTATGTAACAATAAATATTTCATATTATTAAATTGTTTTTATAACAATATACTATATATAATACATCCTTGGCATATACTACTGACATGAATAGATAGAAAGGCCTAATCTCTTTAGATTAAGAATTCCTAATAATAATAAATTTTTAATGTTTATACTGTTAACAAGAATCTTGATTGATATTATTAATTAAATGGTCAGCTTTCATACTGCTTTCTTGTACAGATATTGCACAAATAATAAGTTTACTCCATTGAATACTTTCTTTATAGTGTGGGACGACTGATCAGCGTGTGATTGACGCGTTTATCAGAGGTGCAAGAGCGGCTGATGAAGATCGTCGTAAGTCGTCTTTAGTAAGCACCGATGCACTCGCCAAGCTGTACTCCTCTGCAACAGCTATGGATAGTCAGTCACGTCTCGGAAAAGAGTCATGCTCCTGTGATAATACAGCTGATTACAAAGCTAAACGGTAAAGTCACCAAGTCAAAATCTCAAGAAGGAGTAAGAGAAGCGAAAATGAGACATTAATTGAAAGTATTTTGTGTATGTGCAGAGACATGTTTAGAGAGGAGCTGCAAAAGGCTATGAACTTCCAAAATCTATGGACAGAATTACGGCAGTACATACGTACTGACTTTAACGTTGCTTTAGAAACTCATACATATAACTCTCCACAATCTCATCGTGGCAAATTCACTAACGATATGCACAATACTGTTATTCAGTAAGAAACTTTTATATTGAAATTCTTTGCACCATTATTACATGAACTGTTATGTAACAGTTTCTTTCATTATAGATTATGTAAAAGAGATTCTCACCAACTTTTCATGAGATTAGTGAGTCAAGCGCAAGAGTTTGTGATAGAAGTAAAAATTCGTTTGTTTGCTCTTCTACATGATCGTAGTGTGAATTTAGCTGAAATTTTTCTTACTGGTTAGTACTACTTTTTGTAAATATAAATTTCAAAATATCTATCACGATGAATGTAAAGTTTATCTGGATTTCTCACAATACAGGTCTCTTGAATGACTATGACGCTCTCGTATCGACAGCGATTATAATTTCTGAATTAGTAAAACCATTAAAAAAGTGCCTCAACTTCAATTTGACGTGGGACTGCTTTATCAAAAAGTTATATCAGATTTATGTATATAATGATGCTTTAGTGCAAAACAATTTACCTACGTTTATTGGCCAGGTAAAATATTCTGTTTTACTGAAAAAATTCGTGACGTTTGCGACTTTGTAAAGCTAAACGTGCACGTTTGCATTTTTAGTTGAGAAAACTTCTACCGTTGAAAGGCTCCAAATATCAAGCTCTCGTTCATAGATATTTATCTTTCGATGACGAAATGACGAGAATCGGTAATTTATGGCCTGAGACAGAGCCATGGATGGATAAATATAAGTAAGTTGAAAAACATTATACTATTTACGTCGTTATTTTCAACATCTTAATAGACTTGGATAATAAAAGATCGAGAAATAGAATTGTTTAAACAAAATATGGTTTTAGTGCAGAACAAGCCATTCGTATGACAAGACTTAGACAAATTAGAGAAGCTTGGGAATTGTTCACAGCAACACGTAAATTTATGGAACGTAGTATGTTAAACAAAACATCTGATATTGGAAAGTAAGATGTGCATACATACAAAAAAATTAACAAATTTCTTTTCCGATGATTTTCATTAATCTATTGCAACAAATTTTTTAGTGAAATGCAAGAGATCCATGGACAATTTTCATCGCTCATTGCACATACATCTGGAAGCGATAGTCCACCTTTAAGTCCAGTATTAGACTTTAGCTCAGATTCTATAGCTATGCCATCTAGCATAGAGATAGTTCAAATATTGTTAGATGATTGGAATAAAGCTCAACATCAAAAATTAGCGGATATAGCCGGGGCATTAACTGCCACTGAAGTAGACGCCGCTGTACAAGGCGATTCTAATTGCTACGATTACACACGTGCAACGTGTCAGTTGGCGCAATATGCCATCAGATCAGTAAGGTATATCGTATAGATGTAAAGAGTTGTACTTCGATTTTTTTATTTGTGTGATCGTAAATATTAATAATTCTGACTTGTTTCAGAACTCACAATGACGACTCCAGCGATACGGAGAATGGGCTTGAGAATAGAAAAGAATGCGAATGTTATACGTGCAATGAAACTGGAATAAGTCATACGGTAAAGAAATTATTTCAAATCATATACTAGTTTATTAATGATTATTTATGTTTCATCTTTTTAAGTTTTTAATTCTTTAATATTCTTTTTGTAAATATATTAAAATAAAAATAAATTAGTAGTTTTTACTACTATTAAAAATATATTATCTATTTAATAGATAAGATTAATAGAGAAGAATAGATCTTCTAATTTAGTACTTCTAATACGAGTCTGAAAACTTTTAAATCAAATAAAAATTATTGTTATGTATAACTTTATGATTATACTTTGTGTAAAATTTCTTGAAAGTAATTTACACTGATAATTTTTTTTTTTAGGATACATATAAAGAAAATGCCAAGAGGGACGAGATAAATTCTCTTCCATCTCTTAGTAATGGATTTCTAGGTGAGCAAATAAAATAAATTAATAATGACAGAGATGTAAGATCTCAGAGAAATAAAAAAATAATTGCATTTTTAGAAATACCCACAAGTTGTACGCAAATTAAAAAGAAAGTAGATAATTTAAATGACGAGGACAAAAAGAAGAAAGAATCGGGCGTGCGTGACACCTTGCACAAGTATATCGGCTCAAAGACGCCTGAGTCGGAACCTTGTCTGTGTGTTTATCAACACGCACGAGAAATAACGGAAAGAAAAAAGGAAATTTTAGAAAGTCCGCCCTGCCCTTGTCTATTGAATTCAAGACGCAAGTGGGATATATGTCCTTGCTTGCCTAAATGTAAGTCGGTGATGTAAAAGATTTTTTATTGGATTTTTACTTATTATTTAACAAGTAAATGATATAAATTTTTAAAAACAGCCATACCTGAAACGGTCGTAGCGAATGGTCGTCCCAAAGCTACATCACCGACTTCTATCATAAAGACTAATCCAGAACCAAGTGAGAAACCTGTTGTAAAGACTGCTGCCACACAACCTGCTCAAACTCAAATGAGGCATTCTACAACACAAACTCACAATCACACTATGCATCAGGGTAGGCATAAGTAGCGAGTAATTTCTCCATTGTATCTTCGTCATGTCTCTTTTCTACGTCTTTGTCATATTCATTATGTACACCTTCGTACATGTACATCTTTTCTTCACGCAATCATAGGTAACACTCATTCACACGGACTGCTTCCAGATCTGACGAAAAATACAGGTTCGTGTTCCCACCCTAGACTTCGCCCACTTAATCATACACCGCATGCGTGTCACAAGCAAGCCAACGTCGAGCATATCAAGAGAATGTCATGTAACGATTGTTAGTAAACAACGGATTTATATTGTGTATATCTGTTAAAGTTATATTTCTCATTTGGGCGTTATACGTTTAATCTTGTATTTGTTTCAGTGAGTTCAGGAGACGGTGACTGTTCGGATTCAGGGAGCAGTCAGGGAGACTCATGTTCTACGAGTAGTTCCGCACAGAGAGATGCTAATATAAGACATTGCGACTGTTGCTACTGTGAAGTCTTTGGTCACGGAATGGTGAGTTAGATATTAAAAAAAAATCACGTGAAGAGAAGTTTATTTGATTTGGAGAGTAGTGACTATTGATAAGTGTATTTATTATTTCTAGCCATCGGTTGCGCCCGTGAGTCGAAATTATAAGGAAATGCGGGAACGATTACGACAACTTCTGACGAAGAAAAAAGCGAAAAAGTGTAAGACTGTTGCAGCTGGATGTAGTCCGCAGAAAAGTCCATCGGAATCGTCGATTCCTAACGCTAACTCCGAATCCAAAACCATGACAAATTCGATTCTCAGATCAAATACTCCAATTTCGACGACGTCCACGACCCAGTATGATCAACGAGATCAGCGAGATTTAGAGGAGTTGTTAGAGTTTATCGAAGGTAATCAAAGCGGAAAGAAAGATAACAAGAAGGCTGAAAAGAAAGCGAGACAAAAACAACGAAAGGTTTGTTTAAGAACGAATTATGCTGTGCTATATTCCGTAATATAATTTTCTATAATATTAATTAATGTTAATTCTTTTGATAGCTTGAAGAAAAATTGAAAAAGGATAGACAAGAAGCAGAAAGACAAAAATTAATAGAATTACAAAAAAAGACACCGGAGGTGACGATTACTGTTGTCGATCCTCAAAAACCTGTACCTCAAAGATTATTGCCTCAATGTAATTTACCTGAGGTTTCCATTTTGCCAACGTCGTCATCAGTATCTTTACCAACGATAAAACCATTAAACAATAGAAAAAAGGATAAGCAAGAAGTTTGTAGCAATAGTAGTAATAACTGTGGTAGTAATAGTATTATTAGTTTGAGTAACAAGACAAAGACAGTGTCTGCAAATTCAAACGCAAAAAATAAGATTAATAGTATTAATAGTACAGAAAAGTGTGAAGTACGAAATACGAATTCTACCCAAGGGAATAAGACCAATGCGAAAGTTGATAGCAATAAAGGCAGCAAGCTATCAGCAAGTATTAATGTTATAAAAAACAATTCGAATAATAATGCCAATAAGTCGGATGTCGATTTACTCGACAAAAAATTGACGAAGAAGGAAAGGAAAAAATTGAAGAAGGAAATGAAGAAATTAGAAGAAGCGAAGGCAAAAGAAACTGAAAATATGACACATACAGAATCTCAACCACAAATAGTTACTATTAGAAGGGAGATAAATTCGAACAGCGCTGAACCCACAGTCACGATCACTCTAAAAGGCCAAACTCCAGCTGAGGATAAGGTTCTATTTACGTTGGTGAATGGACAGACTAAAGAACCTTCTCATAAATCGGAACAAGAACAAAATCAAAATAACAACGGAAAAAAGAAAAAAGTTAAGGCGACTAACAACAATAATCCCTTGCAACAGGGAAATAAATTACAGCAATCGAATAATTCGAAGCAACAGACTCAAATTAAAGCCAATGACGGTAAGAATTTGAAACAAGTAAACGAGAAATCGAAAAATAGTAAACAGGCAGACGAGAAGAAAGTTCAACAGCAAAATGTCAATGAAGGCAAAAATTCCAAATCGAAGAAAGATAAAAAAAATACAGAGAACAAGGAAAATGTATTGCAGCAACAAAATATGGTGAATAAAAGTAAGAATCAACAAAACGCTAGCAATAAAAAGCAGAATAAAGCGAGTACTCCACCTCAGACGCCAGTGTCGCAGAAGCAGCAGCAGAATCAGGTTATAAACGAATCCATGATTAAAAAAGCAAAGAAACAACAACAGCAAGATAAAAATCTGCAGTCAAACACCAATAAGAGCAATAAAAATAATAATAATAATGCGAATAATAAAAACGTATCAAATAAGAGTGATTCTCAAAAAAATAATGTAAATAAAACGAATCAAACTACCATAAATAAGCAACGTTCACCCACGGAAGTCCAAAATACGTGTTCCGAACGAGTTAGTTCGCCATCGCTTAGTAGCCAGTTTAAAGACATTGGGCCAAATTCCAAAATCAACATCGAAAATCTTAAGTTACCACCGGGCATCACAATTACGAAGGTCGACGCTCCGCCAAAACCGCTTCCAATCAAAACGGCTCCTTTGCCAAAACCAGTGAATCCGCCTAAGCAAACTACCATTATCGCCGCGCCGATGAGCGGTGTTCAGTCGAGTTATGCAAGTCCGCAGGGTGGTGGAAACGTCATAGTGGTGGACACGGGCAAGCTCAAGCAAGATCTATTACCGAAAGCCAACGAGAAAGGTAGGCTGTAATTAGTGTAGATAAATGAAAGAAGCACGATCGGTTTACGAATTTAATGTTTTGCTGTGGATAAGAGAATTTAGTAGTTTTTATTTTAATATGCGATATTTAATTTTTTTTATACTAAAAATTAAGTTATTTATTATATTAAGTTTATTATGTTAAAGTCTTCAATTCAGGAAAGTAAATATATTTTTTATTCATGCAATGATTTTAGAAAATAAACACAATTTAATTATTAGGTGTACAAAAAAGTTCTGAGCTTCAGATTTGATACAACCGAAATAACAATTTAAATTTTATATATCTTCCCGCCTTTTTGTGGTTTTAAAGCGTTAACATTTGGCCTTCTAAAATG
>Ga0157364_1009170_pt1 | contig 10252 bp, 4 predicted proteins | sample AttsexASBM2_FD_111476 | JGI IMG/M metagenome (GOLD analysis project Ga0157364, IMG submission 111476) | Fungus gardens microbial communities from leaf cutter ant in Ribeirão Preto, State of São Paulo, Brazil - Atta sexdens ASBM2 | ecosystem: Host-associated > Fungi > Mycelium > Unclassified ... | reverse complement strand
TTCCAGAATTAGATCTTTTGAATAGAAAGCTGTTAAGAAAGGTGTAGCTAATAAACTTAATGATCCTGCTAACATTGCTGAATAAGTAAATGGTAAGAATTTGATTAATCCACCCATTCTTCTAACATCCTGCGTTTTGCAATGTTAACTTACATATTATAAAATTTAAACCTATGCCAACCTCGCTATCTTTAGTTAGCCGGGTAATCAATTTGCATTTGTTATTTAATAGCCTTGGGATAACGCGCGTTAGCTTACTAAGCGGCTATTGAAAAGGTAAAGTGGGGGTCTTATTGCGGGAGCGTTTATAGTTCTTTCCGGCTTAATCAACCCATTTATTTAAAATTCTACACAAAAAGTGTAAAACCCTGATAATTTAAATGTTCTTTAGCTATTATTAAATTAATAATTTCAACCCAAAGATTATAATTATATAAATTAAACCCGGCTACTGGATATGAGTTAAAAGGTCCTCCTGGCGATATAATAGATCAGCTATTCTGTATACTTTATATTGAACAGTTTTCCCTTAATAATATATACGACCAAAACAAAAATATTCTTTAATTTTGAGTAGTAATAATTTATCCCTTGAAAGAAGCCTTATTGAAAATACAGGAAAGATTTGATTTTGGAATTAACTGAAATATTAAAAGATCCCTCACCACTGACACACCGCTTATCCAGATATGATCATGAAGTAAAGGTGTTAAACTTGGATTATAACTAGGTCTAATTAAATAAGGTATTTAAGCCTCTGATGATAAACCGGAAATTAAATACTAGGATAACCTGTAATTCAGAGCTGATTTTAAAGCTTTTAAACCTTCTAAAGTCAAATGACCTTTATTGCTCATAATAATAACACTCCATAAATCAAATTCAATCATTTGTACACTTTCTAAAGGAAAATTTTAAAAATGAGGTAAAACAAAATTAATAATATCTTTTAGGCCTACTATAGAATACCTTGCTACTCTAGGGATAGTCGTAATAGTACCTACTCCGCCAAAAAAAGAGCTCCTTTGAGATCACCAAGTAAAGCTAGGTCTTTTATATGTAACTCTTCTATAAATATTGCTTGTACAACCCCGAAAAAGCCTAATTTTTATTTTTTTTTACTTTTGCTAATTGATAAATTAAAGGCATCTATTAAACCAGTAATAAACCAAGGATTCAATTTACCGCTTCCACTTTTACTTGAAAAATGTCTAACCCTACCTCGCTTTAACGAGGGTTATAGGAAAAATTATATACTTTAGCAAAATTTAACATTTATCCTCACAGCTTGATATTATCTCACCGCATTGAGACCTATAAAGGTCGATCATACTTTCGTAAGGGGACTGACTATATCTTAATTCTACACTTATGAGAATAATCACTCAATTTATGCCCTCCCCTTTGCTTTTTACTTGTCAAAATACCCCTTTTTTTTAGGGCTCAAAAGGGCACCGGGAATTAAAATGGGCTGGGCTCGTTAAACCCGTGTAGACACTATTACCATTTAGTCGATGCGCTTTTATCCTTTAATTAGTTAGGCGCAGCACTTGCTACGTATTTGCTAAAATTTAACATTAAGGAACTTAGTTACGCGAAGACCCATTTCACTTTCGATCATCTTAAGCCTCGTTACATCTGAATTGCTTCAATAGAAAGATGATTAATCCTTCGTACTTTAAAAGGTTACCCTTTTACTTGCTGTAGCTTAAGCTTTAGGGATTGCCCGGAATTTGATAATATTACAACATGATATCCTGTTGATCTTGGAAAGAATGAATTACAGCACCAGCACCTAAGAATAATAAAGCTTTAAAGAAAGCATGATTTACTGTATGCATTAAAGCAACATTGTATTGACTAAGCTTAATTTATGTTTATATTTTATACCCTTAAAAGCGACTCAAAGACGCAAAAGTTATAGGTTATTTGTTATTTAATGATATAATTAAAAAAAGTTAGAAAGTGATATTGCCTGAGCAAGTATTTAATAATAAATATTTTTTCTATTCTATTTCTATTCTATAAACCTATTTTATAGGTTCCTTTTATAGTAGTATAAATTTTATCAGATAAAAGCTCTATTACTTAATGTACTTCTTTGGAAGGTATTTTTAATATATAACCTCTATCTATATCCGAATGAGATGTTTTAATAAGATAAAAAGAAATATTAAATTTAGAGAGAATAATAGCTTTTATAATATTAACTTCAGTTAATTGAAAGTTTTTAACAGCTACTATGATTAATGATAACGCTGTGACCTCAACTCCCATATCTCATAATGACAAAATGCAAAAGCCAAAGGTGTAAATAAAGATTCTAAATTTTTAGGTCATACTTTATAATTTATATTATTAATTGAGGTACACCCATTTGGTTATATAAAGAAGGCAAAAAAAGGCAAACTTAGGGTATGAAATGAATATACTAGTTTTCTATTATTTCTTTTAATAATATGAATTTTGCTTAACACTAAATTTAATTGAAAACACATTTTTTGTTTTAATTTATTCGGTTAATTATTTTTTAGTTTGTTAAATAGTCATAATTGCTTGGCTACCGTGCATTTTAATTGAAGCATCTGATAACATTAAACCAAAAACTACTTGCTTAAAATATTAGGGGGTATATTATTAGATACTCTAATTTTTTCTTTTTTTTACATATAAACCCTTTTTCTTTTTATTAAAGGTAAAGTCATACTAATATTTGGATCTAATAGTAATGTTCCAGTTTTATAAATATATTCATAGTAATAATTTTATATAAATATAATTAATTTAAACATTAGCGACAAAAACAAAAAATAAACATATTGTGGACTATTTCTTAATAAATAATTGCAATCAATAAATTACTTACTTCTTTCGTATAGTCTCTGAGGATCCTAGTCAATTTATATTAAAATACTACTAATATAAAAATTTAGTTTCCTGCTGATTGTTCATTGTTATATCCTTAAGATTTTGACATTGCAAATAATGTTAACTTTAGTGAAACTACTGCCGGTATATAAATTAGTTTAAGGCCTTACTCTTATTTGGTTGTACTCAAGGCTTTAGAAGTTTCCAGCAGATAGAAAGATTTTATATAGGCCTTAGTTTTACCTATTGCCATCATCATATCAAAAAATCGCTATAATTATTTTCATAACTATTTTGGACTATTTCTTCTCTTAAATTTATAAAAATTATTCTTCTTTTTTGTTTTGTTTTGTTTTTTTAAGCTTATATTATTATATAAAAATAAAAATAAGAGTTTTACATGTAGTCTCTGAGGAACCTACTTTTGTAGGTGTATTATTAACTACAATTTGGTTTCCTGCTGATTATCCATTTATACTTGTAATTTTTACTTAATCATAAAAAAATATTAAGTATACAAGTTTTTAGAAACTTCCAGCATATAGTAAAATTTTAATAGAACATACGATGATAATTATTAATTTTTTTATTTTTATTTTAATTTTTTAGATTTTAACAATAACTTATAATTAATACCTTGTATGCTAAAAAAAAGGTTTTATCTACATCCAATTTTGTCTAATATAAGCATTATTTCTATTTTCAATAGTTCCATTTTGCGTATTCCTTCAAATTCCATTAAATATTTTTTTATTTTCCCCAACCTTTGTTTTTATGCGCACCTAAAACATGATATGCTTTAACTTCATTAGAAACTATTTTTTTAGAGTTTTACTGATTTTTAAGGAAACTTAACAGATTCTGATAAATTTTTACCAAATCTATAGTGCTTTAAATGGACTTAAAATAGCTTGATTGTTATAGGTAGGATTAATAATACTATGCCAATAATTATCTCTTATAGATAAGAATTCTTTAGAAGATAACAAATTTAACTTCGAATTATCAATTACTTATAAAATATAAAAAGAACACAAAAATTTTTACCTTATTTATCTGCACAAATAGCCATTTTTCTTTATATTTAAATAAATAAGAATTAGAAAGATAAATTTTATTTAATCTATTAAAGAAATTAACTGATTTACCTTCAGCATTATTTAAATTATTTTCCCAGCCTGATTTATTCAAATATTTTTATTGAATAGTTTTTCTATTTTCAAAATAAAAATCATTATATTTATCTAACTATTTATTATATTTTAATAATTTATCTCTAGGATCAACTAAAGAAGATTAAACTAAATTTAATTTAACTAATAAATTTTCATTTAACTAATAAATTTTCATTTACAGGGTTATTCATTTTTTTTGCTATTATCATTAGAAGTAAAAGGACTTGTGCTATTAGTATTCATTTTTAAATTTTATTTAAGGTTGTATTTATTTAATTTAATATTTAATAGGAAGGCAAAATGGGAAGTTAGTGTATTAAAGTTTATAGATGTTTCTATATTTTCTAAGAAAAATGTATAAAAATAAAAATATTAATAGCTGACTATATCCTAATTGTGAATGAACTAGAATAATATAACCCTCCGAGGAGTACCAGACGTCCGTCTTTACCTTCGAGGCTCATTAGGGTCTTTTACGTTTTGATCAAAGAACAATCCTGTGATAGGGTTCTTCGAAATGTTCACGATTCCCAACATTCGACTGTTTCCTTTTGGGTTATACTACCCCTTTCCCGAACCGTACGTGATAGTTTCCCATCATACGGCTCTCCAGTCAATTAAGAAAAAGACTAAATTAATTTGAGTCATGTTTTGAATGATGTTTCATATGACAATATCTGCAGAGCTTTTGCTCTGCCTTAAGGGTATCGATTTTACTTAACTTAGGATTTAGGTCCTTCAGTTGTCTTACGTGATGCATTTCCACTCTATATTGTGATTCGCACACGGAACTTACCAATTTATCTAGCGACGCTATGGAGATACTTTCCGCATACAATGTTTTTAACAGGCCATTAGTGGTTATATTAGAGTCCGATCTGATTCCAGTTGCTTTTTTAAAATCTCAAGGCTTTATCTTGTATACAGGGTCTACGCTTTAAGTTTCTTGTTGAATTTTTAAAAGACTTTTATATGGGATTTAAAGGAGAGCTTAGCTGCCAGTAGTTTGGCACAGGAGGATTTTAGAGTAGTGTTAATTAGACCGCTAACCGGCCCAATATTTTTCGTTAAGCTGTAATAATTAATAAAAACCCTGTACACCGAGTTATATAGAGCTAGTATTTGGTCTTTGGAATTGGATAATCATATGAATCTTGGAATAGCGACCCCGTTTTTTATGAATTTGGCCTCTTCTAGTTTCTTCACTATCCTATCTAAAGGAGCTTCTAGTCGAATATCCTTACCCATCCTCTTAACAAATCCTAGGCTTCTCGTTAAGCTTCGATGACGGGCTCTTAAGATTTTCGTACCCATGAACATAGCCTTATCTTTATTCGCGTTGGTTATAAGCGTTTTCTTTTCACTAAGATTAAGACCAAGTTTATAATGGCCTTCAATTATTGTAATATACTCACACAATCTTCGTAAGAGCCCCTAACTTCCAGAATTAAGTCGTCTGCGTACCTCACGTATACTATTTTTTTTTAAGTTGGGGTCCAATGGATTTTTAGATGGAACTGTTAATAGCTTTTTACATCAGTAGATTTTATCTACCCTCTGCGTTTCTTATTGTTATAACTTATCCAGACTGGGTTAACTTTAGGTTGGGTTCACTTGTTAAAAATTGGGTTAATTCTTCCACAAACTTGTCAAACTCATTCATGTATATATTACAAAGAATAGGGCTGATAATAGAGCCTTGTGGAGTTCCTATTATTGAATGTTTGTATTATCCAAACTCGAAATATCCCGCTTTGAGAGCATTAACAATAAGTATCACAAACCGTTCGTCTTTGATTCTTCTTCTAATGAGGTTTATCAATATTTCGTGACTGAAGGAGTCGAAGCACTTAGAAATGTCTCCCTCGATGTATCACGAAGCAACACCGAACGTAGTGAAGATTTGTCTAAGGGCTGTATGACAGCTTTTATTGGACCTGAAACCATTACTGTTGGCCTGTAGGAAGGGTTAATAAATTATTTCTAGGATCATTCTCATGACCTCTTGTACAATTTTATCCATGGCTGGGGCCACTGTTACCGGCCTTTCCCTCCCGAGGCCTTAGGTATCAATACTCGTCTACCCGGCTTGAAAGATTCGTTCTTCAACTTATTGATTATATCTCGTATGATTTTGTAAGAAAACCCGTATAAAGTTGTAGGAGTGACACCCGGACTCATGTCTCCCGGTTGACTCTTTAGATTGTGGTATGCTATTTCGTAAAACTTAGTGTTGTACATTAGCTTGTACACATCATGGACCTCATGTCTAACATTCTCTTTACATTTGTCTTCTAATCACTGCAACCTTCTAATAACGTAAGATTTAACTGTACTGGAATCCCCAGCGGTACTAGAGTAGTTACAATATCATTGACCTGGAATCCTTCCCAATGCTACTGGACCTTTCGATCCTATACTCACTCATTTGATAACTTGTGAAGGTACTACGATTCCTCTGTTACCTTGGCCATTTCTGGCTGTAGGCAATCCCGTAGTTCTTATATTTATTCCTAAGTTTTCCTTAGATTGTCCTTTCTCTGCTTTTAAGTATTGATTATACCCAGGAAAAAGTCGGGTCACAACGAAGTTCACAATCTCAAAACTTAATTCGACTTACCTACCCTATACCAGCCATGGTAGTCCCCTTCAGTTGAGGATCCTTGCAGACAGACTTTAGACAGTGTAGTCTTAATCATAGAAAACGCGACTCTGGTTACTAATCAGCTCAACTGGATTTGCCTAATTAACCATTTAATCGGAAATGCTATGTTCAGTAGCGGGTTTTCCCCTTTACCTAATTCCGTTGTCGGATACATGTGTGATCAATGTATAGAGTCTTCGACTCCTTGAATAAATAAAGCACAACGGCGCACGATTGTACTGAATGCAATTATTCTTTTTAAATCATTTCCTAATAAACCACATGTACCTGCAAAGAAAGCTGTAGTAGATCCTATGATTACTATTACTAATAAAGCATCTGGACTATATTCTAATATTGGAGAACTTCTTAATAATTGGATCGAACAACAATATATAATCACTATATTTTTAATAGTCTAGATTATATATCTTGAGCTTCCACCGAACCGTACGTGAAAGTTACCTGTCATACGGCTCTCCAACTCTACTTGGTTTCATAGGATTATTAATTAAAGCACCTCTAAGGATCTCTAAGTGATGTATTTTACATAAAGGACTTTATATAGCAAGACTTATACTTATCTAACTTAGATTTAGAATCATCTATATCTTTTATTGGTCTAATATGATGCATTTATAAATTAAAAAAAGAACCTTATACACCAAAAGGAGCTCCTTTACTAGACATAGTTTTAACCATTATTCAACTCATGAGAGCTAAAGGGTATTAAACTTTATTTAATTCCATAATGTTATAAAATTTTATTTAGATCAGTTTCCTTTTCTATAAATTAAAAATATTAAGGTTTTCAATCGAGCCTGCGGGGTTTATTACCAGTTGGCTTAGGAATCTTATGATATTTATCAAAATTTATTCCTTTTAGTTTTTTCTTATTTAATGGAATATCTTTTTCATCTAAACCTACTACTGATTTAGCTCTTATACCAATTGGTTTACTAAGATCATGACCTCCTATTTTAAATACTGAAGCAACAGTAGGTAATTTAAATTTAGCAGCATATAATTTAGCAACTGAGCATCTTAATATATAAGCAACTCTTGCAACTGCTCTTTTTTTATTACCTGCGATTTTTCATCATTCACTTAAACCTCTTAATATAAAATTAATTTTATCATTAATTTCAGATTGAGGTAATCTTAAAAATTTAAAGATTGGAAGAGGAAAACCACTTTTATCACAAAAATTAGCATCTGCTAAACTAGAAATAACTTTTTCCATATTAACATCTAATGTGGGAATTGTCATTTTTCTGTTTAAAATTTTACCATTATATCTCTGTTTAATAAATAGTTGCCTTCTACTAAATTTATATCCAAGAAAAGGGATTTCTTTTGATATATGTGTAATCTTAGTTTTATCTAAATTTAAGGATATATTTAATTTATCTTTTAAAAATACATTAATTTTATCTCTAATTTCCACAGCCATAGATCTTGGACCTAAGACACCAACTAAGAAATCATCAGCATATCTAACAAATTTACAATTTCTGTCATTAATATCATTTTGTATTCTAGATGGTATTATTACTCTATAATTGTGACTTTTTAATCCTTGTCTGAATAATTTTAAGGCCAAAGGATTATGTTTTCTATTATTAGATTTAACTGATCCTTTATATTCTATTGACAATTTTTCTAAAAATAAATCTAACTCATGTAGATATATATTAGATAATAGAGGACTTAGTATTCCACCTTGTGGTGTTGCTATTTCAGGAATATAAACTGTTTTATCATTATTAAATACTTTAGCTTTTAAGCCAGTTTTGAATAAATTTAAAATAAGAGGATCTTTAATTCTTCTTTTAATAAGATTCATTAAAATGACATGATCAATAGTATCAAAATAACTCTTAATATCACCTTCAATAAATCAAACTGAGTCTTTCATTCTTGTTTTAAGTTCCCTTAATGCAGTATGACAACCTCTATTGATTCTAAAACCATGTGAATGATGACTAAATGTAATTTCAAATATTGGTTCCATGATAGTTCTTAATACTTCTTGTACTAATCTATCATTTATTGTTGGAATACCTAAAGGTCTTATTTCTCCTTGTTTACCAGCTTTTGGAATCATAATTCTTTTAAATCCTATTCAATTATATTCTTTCTTTAAAACTGCTGTTTTAACTTCTAGAATTTTATTTTTCGTAAGTGAATCAATGATGAATCCATCTGGACCTGGTGTTTTAGATCCTTTATTTTTTGTTATTTTTAAATAAGCAGCAAATCAAATAGAATCTAATTTTAAAATACCTTTCAGATCATTAAATATCTTAGTAGGATTCTTATTATTAACAAACCAATGTTTAGCTAGATTTTCAAAACCTTTTGGAATTACTTCAGGTTGTTTCTGCACAGAAACCAGTTTTTTAGTTCTGCTTCTAGTAGAATATGACCTAAATTGATTATAATTTATACAATTTAAGTATTTAGGTTCCTTTCATAACCTCAAAGGATTATGTACTACGAACCCTCTGCCAAGTATAGGATATTTATCAATTTGAGAAACATTTTGATACCCAGAATTATTATAATTATGAGAATCATTATGAAAAATATTTTTATGATATTGATCGTTATACTCTTCTCCGGTAACATTATCGACTCTTAAATTGATAGGTAAGGAGTTTCTTTTGTTATCTGTCCTTAATGAGTTAAGTAATGTTCCACTTATGAAATTATCCTTGAAGTACTTATTAACCTTCAGGCAAATGGAAATAATATGTAGAAGTTGCATCCATATTATAGTCGTATTAAACTCAAAATAACTTGAAATTTGGTAATTCAACCTCATCCTTACAGATCCGATGACTTCGAAACATTTCTTGATCCAAATAAAATAGTTTATCGTCAACTAATGATTTCATTGTTCCTTTTAACACATGCTCTGGTCCCTCTCATCTCACGATAATAAGGTAAGTGTTATAGTCTTTAACTCATTTCATTGAGTTATTTATTAAATAATAGAATAATTTTAATAATAATTCCGATAATATCCTTACGGACGCCCATAAATATATACCAGCTGTTACTAGTGTAGCTGCATGTAATAATGCACTTACTGGTGTAGGCAAAAAGTTAATAATTAAACAAAAGATAATTTTAATTATCCTGTAAATTTTACAGCAATAATTTTCATTATTGATCGGACTATATTATCTCTATAAAATAGAGTATCACGTTTAGTCTCTGAGGATCGTACTTTTATTTTTTTATAAAATTTGGTTTCCTGCTGATTGTTCATTGTAATATATTTAAGATTGTCACTATTTAATAAATATTAATTAGCTATATTAAATAGTACTTAAATCTTTAGCATGTTCCAGCATATAGTGATATTTAAGGAGGCCCCTACTGTGAGGTGTGTTCCCTTTAAAAAAAGAGTAAGTAAATTTAAGGGGATCAAACAATTATATTACTAATTTATATAAAAATCTTTATGCTTAAAAAGATTTAACTTATTTCTCCCTCTCGCGTAAGCGGTTAGCGGTAACCAGAGGTCCTGCGGAGTACGCAACGGTAAGGGGGGGGG
>Ga0157364_1009169_pt1 | contig 10252 bp, 10 predicted proteins | sample AttsexASBM2_FD_111476 | JGI IMG/M metagenome (GOLD analysis project Ga0157364, IMG submission 111476) | Fungus gardens microbial communities from leaf cutter ant in Ribeirão Preto, State of São Paulo, Brazil - Atta sexdens ASBM2 | ecosystem: Host-associated > Fungi > Mycelium > Unclassified ... | reverse complement strand
CATGGAGGATTGTTCATTTTCATCTTTTCAGGAATGGGCTGAGGACCGATAGGGACTTCACAGCTCGCATTCCTCCTTTTAATATGTGGTTGTAGTGTCGTCATAATCGTCATAATCAACTTCATGAGATTCTTACGACCACAGAACGCTTCGTACATGAACCTTTATTTTTGACTGGCACTGATGACTTATATTGAGGCTTCTGCTCATGATAATGGTTTGGACCTTACCTACTAGCAGTACCCTTAGTACTGTCGGAGCAAAGTCATCGCATTCAAAACAACATACCATGATAAATGGAAATTAGTGTCATCAGCAAAGAGCAGTTTCTTTTGCGTCCTCTTGACTGATAACAAAAACCAGGATTATAATCAAAAAGATATGCACAGCAAGAGGTGTTGAAGGAAGATTGAATATTGCTTGATGATGTCATCCATCCACTCCTACAAATTATATAACATGTTACTATCTAAATAGTATTAGTGTAAATACAGGCTAGTTGTAGTATATAAATGTAAGAAACAGTAATAGCTCAGTCACTCGAAGTAGCATGAGAACTAAATGTATTGAATACCTGTAAGAAACAGTAATAACTATATGATACTATTAGCTTAAGTATAATGATATCTAGAAAGAGTGTCCATACCTCAGTCACTTGAAGTAGCATAAGAACTAAGATATACAAGCAATATGACACTAATATATATATAAAACAGAAGGGTAACTAAGGTCTAAGCAGGTGATCCAAGTATTGGACTCACAACCAGTTTGTCATCCTAATACTCCTCTTCAAACAGTAGAGAGTCCAAGCTCTACTGCAAATTACTTCACTTTTGGCAAGAGCAAAGCCTTGGTGAATACATCAGCAACCATGTCTTTAATAGTATTATAACCTTAAACTAAGCTCAAATTGCAACTCAAGCAAAGACTTGAGATAGATAATAAGAGAAGATACAATTGGTAAAGCATAAAAATATAGTAATATATCTATGCCATATATATGAGAACACCATGAGGGAATCATCCACAATACACAAGGAGACTGAGTCATATAATATAAGAATAGAGCAAAATATCAATGCCTACTATATAAGACACTGACTGAGATTGCTGTGGCACAGCTGATCATATCTTCTGTATCCTTGACCCTACTCCATGTTGAATCCATGAGGTATCAATCATAACAATACCCCTCTTTCAACATTCATGTTATGACTGAAGCTTTGGGTTAAGTGAAAGATATACTCTTGTATTGAGTAACATAAGAGAACTCAATAGATTTCCTAAGTACAAATAATCTACCTTATATATGAACTACTGTTGGTCTGTGCTACACCTCTTTAGCCCTACCCTAATGACCATGTGTTCTCCTTAAGATTGATATGCATTATTTATACTGTATAATATCATCATCTCTAGAACCTTCTATATTGTTCCATTGCATTATGTGAGCATGTGACCTATATGACTGTGACATGTGACATCACATTTTGTCTTCTTCACCTATATTCAAATAAAGAAAAAGAAAAAGAAACTCCAAATAAAATAACAGAAAGAGAAAAGGAAAATAGAATAAAACCAAGTCCATTATTCACAACTCTAACAATTCATGTCCCCATGAATTAAATCAATACTTTGAGTTCTTCTACAATATATGTTGCCACTATCTTTTTATTAGGACTAATGATTGCTTGTTGTTATATATAAGTCCACCCATCCGGAAATTACATTCCCACAGTGATATCATCTCCAAATTATACAAGCCCACCTTCCATGGCAGCTGTCTTTCTCATAACATGTCTTCTGACAGTGCTACAACTATCCAGGTATTCTGTCTTCTATGGCAGAGATACTCCTATTCAACTCAGTCTTCTATGACAGAGTTACTCCTGTTAGTGTCTCAACACTGAAACCTTCACTCTGGATAATAGAGCTTTACCACTAAAACCCCAAACATCTTCTATAATATCCATTTGTATATAAAACTAGTAGTTACACTATAATTCGCTAGTCTGATAATTAACGAAGATAATTCTTATTGAACTCGATCTCCAGTGTTCAATGGCAACACACCAATTAGCACTCACTCCTATCTTGGACTTCTTCCTATCATCTGAAGTTGCAACCATGTAGCAGACAGACAGCGCAGTATATAAGCTAAAGCCAAGGTTATTTCACAAGTCTGCACATCTCCAAGTCCATTTTGTAAACTTCCACCCCAGTGTGAACTGCGCCTGATACTTGTTCTCAATTGTCAGTGGCAATAAAATATAGTTTGTAGAATGGTTCTCCTTGATACATGGATATTGGATATTTATTTTGCAAAGTTTCCATATTATGTTTGTTATCCATGAATATTACTACTACCTCCTTTCAAAACTCTGGATCTTGTTCTCCTCTAGATTGGAGTGTTTGATATTATGGAGGTGGCTTGAACAGTCTTGTCTGTGTTAGAGAATGAATGAATTCCATATATTGTTCTAAATTCTTGATCTCTTTATATATGAAGCTTGATTCTGTCATTTTGGATGTAGTTGTTGACTTCTTATATGGCTTGAATAATAATACTTCTTCATCCTCTATTCCTTATTCTTTCAACTCCTTCTTTTGTTCTTTGTCTTTATACAACTCTTGTATCTCTTGAATATTGTTATCTACATATTTATTTCCTAGTTTCTTGTATGCATCTAATTCATCAGCTAGCATTCATTGAAATACTCAATTTTTCTTGTTACTTTGAATCAGATTTTGCAGGTCTTCTGATATTCCAAGTATATTCATCACATTGGTTATTTGATTGTTGATGCTGGCTTTCAAAATTGTTCCCTCCATTTCTATAATTGTTGTATTCATTTCTTCTGCCACTTTTATCATGTCCTGTACTTGTCTTTGCACATCTATCATCACCTCTATTCCTTTCAACATCTTGTAGTATAATTTATTCTAGTTGTCATGTTCTTCTTTAAATAATCTAGCTTCATTTATATTATTGAGTTCCCTAGTAATATATGGATTGGATAAGATTGATGTAGTAATATAGTTGTTGGTAATTTGAGAAAACATTTAAAAGTGATGTTTTGAGTTGTTGAAATAGACTTTACCCCCCTCTTTATAAGTTTCAACTTGAGATTTTCATCCAATAGTCTTCAATCACCTCTTTTGTATGAGGCAACTCCATTTCTATGATCTATTAGTCATGTTCATTCCTATAACCCTTCCAATGTACCAGGTATTATGTTCCCCATCCTTGTTTTTGATGCTTTCTAACTTCTTCAACTTTATATTTATCTTCTTCATTAATAATCATAGGTAGAGGTACTAGTTCTATATGTTGTCTTTTGAAATGTAGTTTCCTGCACCTTATCAGTAGGTCTTCATTGAACATGTTATGAATCATCCATCCTTCCAGAAGTTCAAGCTGAAATGCTCCTTGACTAATGTCTTTTGAGATCCTAAAAGGTCTGTATCTTTTTTAGTCTAGCTTCTTCAAAGGTCTGTTTGAATGGATATTCTTGCTTTCCAACCACATGTTGTCTCCAACCTTCAACTCTTGAGGGTTCCTTTGTTTCTTATCAAAATACTTCTTCATCATTTCTTGTGCTGCTTTTATAGCTTTCATGGCTTTCTTCCAGCTTTTTTCTAATTCTATCAGAAATTCTTCCAATTCAGGAATCTCTATTTGTACCTCCAAGTTTTCTTTCCACAAATGTCTTCTAAAGTTTAAAATGAATGGTGTTTGGCCTGTTGCCATGTGTTTTTTATTGTTGTAATGAAACTCAGCTACTGCTATTCACTTTGTCCAATCATCTTGTTTGTAATTGACATAGTGCTGCAAGAAAGTTTCTATCTCTTGGTTGATTCTTTCTATTTGACCATCTATTTGAGGATGATATACCATTGAAAGCATTCTCTTGGTTCTTAATGCTTTTGTTAATTCTTTTATAAATTTTGATGCAAATTGAGGTTCTCTGTCACTAAGGATTTTTCTTGGTACTCTATAAAGTTTCCAAATCTCATCTCTGTAAATTTTTGCTATTCCCTCTAAAAATATGTCTGTAGTCATTGCCTTTAGTCAAATCATTTTTGTAAATCTATCTACTATTACCACAATAGCATCTATTCCATTTGACTTGGGTAGTAAACCAATTATGTCGATTTTCATTTCTTGCCATGGTCCTTGCAGTATATTAAGTGAATGAAGTTCTCCCAGTTTCTTTTGGTGTTGGACTTTGTTCTGTTGGCATTTGACACATTCCTGAATATATTTTTGACATTTTATTTAATTTCTGGCCACCAGTAGTTTCTTTTGATCAGTTCCAACATTCTCTGTTGTCTTAGATGGCCTATATTCACAGGATCATGGTTTTCCTGCAAAATTTGTTTTATGATCTTTTTGTTATTTAAAATGTAAATTTGTCTATCTATATATATGATTCTGTCTTGTTTCCAAGCTAGACTATTTTCCTTCTTCAGTTCTTGTTCTACTTCATATTCTCTAGTGTTATTTCTTTGTATTTCTTCTAATAAACTTGAGTTTTCTGTTGTATTTCTTTATAATATAGTTATTTTGGCTATTGTTCTCCTTATCCATAATTTTTCTTTCAACATCTGTACATCCTTGTTATCATCTTATGTATTTACTTGGTCTTTTCTTGATAAGATATCTGTCTTTATATTCATTTTTCCTAGTATATGTCATAGTGTGAAGTCATAGTCTTGTAACTTCAGGTACTATCTAGCTTGTCATCTGTTTAACTTCTGAGGTTCTCTAAAATACTTGAGATTCTCATGGCCTGTCCAGACTTCAAACTTTTCCATGATGTTCAGTAAGTATTATCTCCACTTAGTTAAAGCTTCCATAATAGCCAGTAGTTCTTTGTTGTATATCTCATAATTCCTTTCTGCTAGTTGCATTATTCTGGATAAAAATGCTATCAGTTTTCCATTTTCCCTCTTGTTCTTGCAATAGTACTCCTTCTATAGCATGATCTGAGGCATCCATTTCTACCCTGAATTTATTTTCCCTTTTTGGAAGAGAAAGTAAAGGTTGGCTCATTATTTTTCTTTTAGTTCTTTAAATGCCTGTTGGTATTCTTCTGTCCATGTCCATTCCTTCTTTTCTTTCAGCTTGTTTAAGGGTTTTGCCATATGACTGAAGTTCTGGATGAATCTCCTATAGAAGTTCGCAAATTCCAGAAAGCTTTCTACTTTCTTGATTTTCATTGGCGTTTTCCATTTCTTGACTGTCTTTATTTTGTCTTGTTCCATCTAAACTTGTTCTTTTCCAACTACTATACCTAGTATTGGGATTTCCTCCATATTGAAATTGTACTTGGATTGTTTGAAACACAAATTATGTTTCTCTGCAATCTTCAAAAATTAGATTGTTCTTTCTTCCAATTCTTTTATTATCTTAGCCAGTATTACAAAATCATCTATATAGTTTGCTAGTACTTCTTTGTGGAGTAACTCCCTTTATTAGTGGGAGTGGTATCTTATCCTTGATAGTAACCTGATTAAGCTTCCTGTAATCTTGAACCAGCCATAATGACCCATCTTTCTTTAGAATATAGCAACATAAGGCTACAAGTCTCAATTTTGATTCCACTATTAATTCTGCTTTTAGTTGTTCATCTAGCCACCAATTAAGAGCTTCTTCTTCTTTCAATGTCATTGTGTAGGCCTTTGTATTTAATTCTCTAGGTGTGTTAGAGTTGTGAATGATGGACATGGTTTTATTTTATTTTTATTTTATTTTATTTTTCTTTATTTCATTTTGAGCTTCTTTTTTTTATTTAAACATAGATGAAGAAGACAAAACATGATGTCACATGTCACAGTCACACATATGTCACAAAGGCATGACTCAGTGGTCACGCATCAGTCACAGTCACACCATTGTCACAGTCACATAAGTCATACACTCATGTGATGCAAGAGAATAATGAGAAAGGTTTTAGAGATAGTGATATTATACAGCATGGTTAACACATGTCAACCTCAAGGCAAACACATGGTCATTAGAGTAGGGCTAAAGAAGTATAGTACAGATCATTAGTAATTTGTATATAAGATAGATGTCTTATACTTAGGAACTCTATTGAGTTTTCTTATGTTACTTAATAATAAAAGTATATCCTTTCACTTAACTCCAAGCCTAAGTCATAACAAGGTGCTTCTTCTGTGAGGTTTATTTCATGATCCAATTCCCATTGTCCTAGTAGTTTTTTGAACTTTTTCTTATTGAACAAGTGGGTAAATAGTCAAATATAATCTGGTAAATCCTCTGAGTATTGTAGCAACTGCTAGTTACAAAGACCAATAGAAACACAAACAATAAATCTCTTAGTAGAATATTGTTGTGGGAATTACAAGAGAACTTGACAAGAAGTTTCTGCTAAATTGCTATCCTATTTATACAATTTACAGATGGTCCATGCTACTAATAATTAACCCTATTTTTAAGTCCATGCATTGTCCATGAGTATACCATGTATATACCATAAGATAAACATACTTGTTATGACTTAAGTCTAGGGGTTAAGACAAAAGACTACTCTTGTATTAAGTGACACAAGAGAACTCAATAGAGTTTCTATTACAGATTAGTCTACCTTATATACTTTTTGCCAATAGTCTGTACTAAGCTAATTTTAGCCTACCATACTTTATCTATAAGACCAACATGCTATTGCTATGCTGTATGACATCATCATCTTCTGGAACCTTCTACATCCTTCTCTCTGTCACATGATCTTGTAACTGTGACTGTGACTGTGATGTGACATATGTAATATCATGTCTTTGTCTCTTTACTCCTTTTTAATAAAATATCCTCCAACAATTATAAATAAAAGAAAAAATAAAATAAAATAAAAATCATTTAAATCTATTATCTTCAACTCTGATAATACTGTTAATATGCTCTTTGATATCATTCTTCTAGTCCACTCTTGTTCAGTCTAGATCTATGACCTCACATCATGTGATATGTCATGTGACTACAGTTATGTACCTCTTCATCATTAATAAAAAGAAAATCAAAATCAAAAGAAAAGAAATATTAAATTAAGAAAAATAGATAAAAGAAAAAGCAAAAGAAAAATGTTAGTGTCCAAGTATACTATAATACTAGGTTTGTTGCATTGGGTTCTTTTTTGATTTCTCCATTGTCCTGTTCTTTGGTTTTCATGGTCTGTATTCTTCTAGCTTTGAACTCTATATCCTGATATTTTATTTTGTAAGATTCTGGACATCTCATAAACCATATTGTTCTATTTTTCCAATTGATCTTTGGATTGTGCTTGACCAGCCAATCATGTCCTAGAAACATATCCATGCCATTTAAATCTGTTACTGCAGTCTCTAGCTATTTATTATGTCTATTTATTTTGATTTCCAAGAATACCACCCTTGTTACTTCTCCATTCTTTATTCTGTCTGCATTGAAAACTTTGAATGAGAAATTGATCAGTTTTATCTGAATTCTTTTATTCTTGACCAGCTATTCATTGATTCCTGTATGTGTGCATCCTGAGTTAACCAATGCTTTGATCTTGAGGTTTTTTCTGTTCTTTATTTTCACATTTGCTTGCACATTTAATTCTTTCTCAGAATTACTCTATCAGTTAGAAATAATATATTTGCTCTGAGATTTTACAAAGATCTCTTGTACCATGCCTACTCAAGATCTTCTCCAAAATTCTTCTGCTTGTCTTCTTTCTTGTCTGATTCCTCCTGGATACTTCTTTTTTTCATAGATTGTTTTCCTTTACAATCCTTTGCAATGTGTCCTTCTTTACTATATTTGAAACATTTTCTTGTTTCTTTTTGTTTCTTCTTTCAGCATTCTTTGGCCATATGCCCATATTTGTTGTAGTTGAAGCATTTCAGCTTCCCATCTTTGAAGTTATCATTTGACTTCCCAATGTCTATGGGTTGTTCTTATTCTCCATATGTTGTTCCTATTCCTATTTTGTAGTCATGTTGTCCTTTTGTAGACTCATATCTCTATCCTACTGAGATAATCACTACCTTTCATTCTTTGAGTGTCTCTGGTGCTGCAATGAGTAGGTATCCTAGTATTGTCTTAATGATATTGGGTCATATGTTTTTCTTTAGTAAAAATATTGTGTGTAATTTGTCTGTGTCCATCTTTATAGCTAAGGCTTTGAACTCTATCATGAAGTCTGCTGTATTCCATTTTCCTTGTTTGAAAGATTCAATCTTCCACTTGGCATCTGCTACCTTCATCTTGTCACTGAATGTGGTTTTGATTTCTTTGACAAATTCATCCCAATCCTAGGTTCTATCACAAAATGAACTACTCACTTATTTGTGATATCTGAACCTTGGGTACACTCTCAGAGGTTTAGGAGTGATTCAGAAGTTCAATAATGATGACAATGATGATTAGGATCAATACAGATAATAAAGAATAGAGAATAATAATAATTGATATTGTTAAGTCTAAGGTTTAGTTCTTAGACATAGAGGTATATATAATATATAAAAGAGTAATAGTCCATATGCAAGCTGTTTCCATCACATGATCAAAACTTGTATCTGATGGGAGCTGACATCTGTCATAGCAGCTGTCAGGCTAATTTTAAAAGGTAACTAATTATGTCACTATATTGATTTGCTTGTATCTCTACTAATACTTATTACTTTGAGACACATTATATATTGTTGTAAACAAATTGATGAGCACTTTCCAATGCAAGTTCAATTATGTGGATTTGTCTAGCTATTCATAAGATATTAGCCAATGAAGCTTTTATAGTTACTGATGGCCTAATATCTCAGTCATTTGTTGTTTCTTTTGTACATCCTGCATATATGTGAATAGCCCTCATTTGGGGCTTTCCAGTGCAACTTAGTTTGTGAAAATCGGTCCACTGGTTGTGGAGATACAAGCTGAATGAAGTTTGTGACACACAGACTATTACTAATTAGTATATATAGGTAAATACATTGTCCTAAGAATTCTATTGAGTTTTCTTGTGTTAACCTAATATAAGATTCATTTACTTGACCAACTCTAAGGTCTTGAGTTTGTAATACCAGTGTACTTTTCTCAAGTCACTTACTTCAATCAATAATAGCAAGGTCAGGTAGTCAAGAGAGAAAGAATACATATGTGTTTAACTCAGTACATGAGAAACTAAGAAGATTAATTAGAATCTCTTATAAATATTGATACCAATACCTACCAAACTGCTTTAAACTATATAATATCTTTTGAAAATAACATATACAATAGGAGAATTTCAGATCTTCAAAACTAGGCAGTTATTTTATATAGATAATATGCTTCCTTGATAATTTAAGACTGCTATAAGTGTTAGAACCATCTAAATGGATACCAATTTTACTATAGATATATATATGTTAAAGTAGTTGAATCCAGAAACTTGGGAAAAGTCTTAAGCAACCAACTAGGCTTTAAAGTAAATGAGAATACCTGTTATGGGACGCTTGGAACATGAACAATTTTTACTTTCTTTTTCTTTTATTTTGGACGATGAAGAGGCACGTGACATCGCAGTCACATGATGTGTCACATGACATGACATCAGAAAGCCTAGAATGTGGTAGAAGGATCTGGAAGATAACATCAGGGCACATGTATACAACATGGTGGCCTTGAGGTGAACATGAGGAAGAAGCATGGACATAAGGGCAGAGTTAATTATTAGTAGCACGGACCATGAGGACTTTGTATATATAGAACTCTAATTAAGAAGAGACTCCTTGTTGAGTTCTCTTGTGAATTCCCACATCATACTTCTTTTGAGGTTTACTCGTTAGTGAGATCATTTGTCCTTTGTAATAAGTGGTTGCCACAACAGTAGAACTCGACCACTCTCAGGGACTCTGCGTTACGCGGACTCCTTTTTACTTACTCTCTATCATCCTCGACTGCGAGCCGTGAGCTCAAAGTCAAGAAGACTTAGCTGGACCCTAGGCGTTAAGGGGTATACTAGCTAGGCAGGCAAAGCTTAGCCAGTCGTTTGCACACTTGTCCACGTGTGTATTTCGGTCGCATCACCCTGTGTGGACGTGGTAGATAGTTATATTCGTGTAGAAGGCTTGTGCTGTAGGATCCCTTTGTGACCCATCTACACAGAGCAGCGGTGTCGTCTATTAAGGAGCGCCTAGTTTAGGGATTCCCTGCTTAGGGATAATAGTTTACATTTTGATTAGGGCAGTAGTCGGTAAGGCAGTAGACAGGTAGTTAGTAGACAGT
>Ga0157364_1009168_pt1 | contig 10253 bp, 4 predicted proteins | sample AttsexASBM2_FD_111476 | JGI IMG/M metagenome (GOLD analysis project Ga0157364, IMG submission 111476) | Fungus gardens microbial communities from leaf cutter ant in Ribeirão Preto, State of São Paulo, Brazil - Atta sexdens ASBM2 | ecosystem: Host-associated > Fungi > Mycelium > Unclassified ... | reverse complement strand
TTTAGGACAGATAAAATATATCGTTAACATTATGAAGTTATGAGAAAAAATTGGAAGGTGAGATTAAATTTAGAATCTTGTGCACTACTAGCCAAGTTCATTGTATGTCTCTTGCAAAAGATTTTTTTATTTGTTCGTAGTTCTTGTGTATGTACTATCTAGGTGTTAGTCCGAGTTTCCGTCAAAACTTTTCCACGAAAAATTCTGTGAAATAGTCCACTTTTATAAGGCAAGAGGCTGGAAAAGTCCGTGAAAACCGGACAAGGAGGACAAACGTCGCGTATCTGTAGGACAGTTATTGTTCGCACGTATTGACGTCTGTCACGGATGTACGATCAATTTCCGGTACGAAAGGATGGACGCTGTCCATCCCTCCTACATTCCACTCGTAAAATACGTGCGCGACGTCACTGCGCTATCTATGTTATACAATGAGGCCCTTCTTATGCAGTGAGTGGCGACTGGCCCACTTCAGCTTGTATAATAGCATGACTATCAACCGGCACGCAGACGATATTCGACCATTATTGGACAGTAAACCGAAACCGTTTAACACGATATTTATGGAGGAGTCTCACGCATCGCCGGAACCGTAGCTGGAGCGAGCCGATAGTACTTGCGCAGATATGTATATGCACCGATGTCTCACGGGCCATCTAGCAATATCGAATGTTGATTTGCTACTGTTCTCGTCGAGATACGCTGGTTTAGTAAGTCTCCAGTATTTCAGGATAAAACAATCTCAAATTTCGTCATAGAAATTAACGAGAATTTTCAGGCTCGCATTCTCCGAGTTACTATTAACTTTATTAGCGAAACAACGACGAAACTTTCTTCTAATTGTTTCTTCTAATTTTTTCTTGGTGCTGATTCAACTTACAGTTGATAGAGTTTACAGTTTTCTTATAAAATTTAATTTGTTTATAAATCATTAAATTATACACGTCGATAATAGACGGCCATTATATAACGTTTAGTGAAGTTGGCTTGAATTATTTATATTATTTATATTTCTAATACTACATAAATTTTGAAAATTAAGACATGTTTCCATTTTACGATTCTGCGTAGAAATATTTTATTTTGTTTAAGCAGCACTTAATCACGCTCGAAATATTATAATAAATTAAAATTATAATAAATCGAAATATTATAATAAAAGCAGCTTGACATCGATAACATTTCCTAAAATAAGCGGCTTCTCCGCGTTATTAATCATTTTTTATATCGCACGAATTGTCGACGCCAGCATAAAATTGGCCAAAACCTTCTGGTGCTAAATGTGCGCACGTTAAAAAGCAACGCTCGTCGTTGTTGTATCTTGTGAAACTTCTTTTCTTCAGATGATGTTGGATGCTTGAGTTTCCTTCGTTAGTATAGCACTGTGTTTTCTTTGTGCTCAAGGAAGTTCATTAGCGACAACGTGACTAACTTTGGTCCCTTGCGGTCAGAGTGTCGCCATTCTCCTAATGCCGACAACCACTTTAATCGTAAGTCGTCTAGGCATGTAGGCGTCGTACTCATCATCGAAAAAGGAAATAACTTAGAAAAATGATAATGGTGATATCATCAATTATGTCACAAATATCGAAATGATTCACAGATTTTAGTTATAATTGTTCTCGGACTATTCAAGCAATACATACGTATGATTCTATATGCAGTTCCGTATACTCTATTTGCAGTCCGCGTCGCTGACCTACTTTTAAAATGTCCAGTTAAGTTGACTTTATAGAAAACAGAGGAAAAGTGGGTGTTTGAGAAACGTGGGAGGACCTCCACATTTTGATTATGTCGTGTTGTTTACGTAAGAGCGACGCGCCGGGAGCGTTAAATATAGAACGTTCACGGCTAAACAAACGATTAACTCATAGCTTAACCAGAGCTTATATTCGAGCTCTAACTAGGGTGTTATGTTTATGCGCATGGGCCTGCTAACTATTCTCCACTGGTGACGAAACTGTGACATGGATTGTAGGTTGTAACTCATAAGTGATAGCATATCGATCTTGCATCGTAGTTCTGGTAAATTCTCTCAGAGAGGAGTAAAATGTCATATGTTAAGTTAGACACACACACGAAAGACAAGTAACTCAAAAGCATTAACTCCACTGTACAACTATATTTTTTAAGCCTAGAACTACTCTTTTGATTCAAAAGTCGATAAGAATTGTTCTCATTATGTATTCATCAGAGATTCATGCATATAAAGACTTACAGCCATTGGATGCAATACTGAGTGCAATTGAATGCGAATCAATTGACATGTTTTCATTATTAATAAATAATTTAATCTTTTTAATTATTTCTTTACTTTTTAATTAATTCTTTGTTATTATTTACAGCCTCATAATCTTAAAAGGATTAAATTATTTATTAACACTGAGAATATGTAAATCAATCTGCACTCAATTGCACCAGTGTTGCACTAGTTTTCCCAGTAAAAAACGCTATTAGACTTTACAGCTACTTAAAACGCGTAAATTTCATCGGTTAGTACGAGCTGTGATTTGCATATTTACAGTTTTTCAAATATTGCGAAAAATCGCCAAGAATGTAATTGTTTTCTTATCTCAGTTTATTAACTTTTAATCCTTCAGTATCGCTACGGTATGAGCATAATAAATTCTATTTGCCCGCCAGCATTCTAAATTAATATCCCATCCCGTGGAAAACTCGATGGTGGATTAGTGGCTGCCTCCGGATGCAAAACTCGGTCGCAAGTTTCGTCCACCTCATTTATTTATGATCAGTATAATCCGACGTTGTGCGCACCTTAATATTCCGCCCTCGTTTCCTCGACCGCGCTTTCAGCGTGAACCATCGTGAATGTGGAAGCACCGATAGTTTACACAAGACGACGTACGATAGATAGAGACCGCCAAACAGCACCTCCGTTCGCAATTATTCGACCCGTACATAGTCGTAATTCTTGCGAATTCATAGCCGTCAGTGCATTGTGCGTTTCACAGCGGAATGAAAATGGATTTGCCGAGTTTGATGAAGTGAATTAGCCGTACCGTTATAACATCTCGGAGATATCCTGTTTATGCGCAGGGTGTTTGTTAATTGGTGGTGCAAGCGGAAAATGGACGGATCCCTCTTCTCTTCTCTCTGTTATGGGATAAGTTGATGTACAAGAACAGCTTTTTCTCTCGACAACTGCTACGTTTATTTAATTATTCGTTGTCAAAGTTTGCTGAACTACCAGCTGCTTTTCCATTGTTTACGAATACAAGTAACAAAGCCTATACATGTTCTTTACTTTGAAAGTAATTATGTCTGGTTGTGTGTGCGCGTGCGTATTAAATTTCGACTGCAATCATTAACGAAAATGAAAAGCTGTTTCCAAAATTATTATATATAATTGAGGAAAAATGTGAAATGACTATATTTAACGATGCGAGGATAATAATGATAACTCTCGCTACCTAGCTATTTCTGTTTAGAATATCGGTATAATTAGGTGTATCATAACATCGTTAGTTGCTCTTGCTTCGAAACTCAAACTAGCAAGCAAAATAATATGATACTCTTTGTTATGCGCAGGATGTATAGAAATTATCCAAGTAATCTAAGCGAGACGAAAGTTCCGTTTTAGTAAGCAAATGATTCTAGCAAAACTGAACGGCATGCTAGTTAAAAATAATTATGGTGCAAATGTCTCAATTAGAAAAGGACTTAAAAATGCTTAAAGTTAATGCTTTAAGTTATATCTAGATAACGTCGTGATTAAACTTGTGTCAGGTCACGGTGTTCGGTCGTCTGAAGAGAAAGAAATTAAAGCGAGTTCGTACTGTCGAAAGCAGATGCAGACCTGTCTCTTTTCACGGAATCAACTAATGCATCGTCGACGAGTAAGGGAATGGGAAAAAATCTTCCGATCGACTGCTATTCCGATCGTTTGACCTAATACATCTTCCCTGATCTCATTCGCTCCACTTCCTGCCCGATTTCCTTTTTGTCCTAGAAGAGAACCATAAAGGATTATTAACCGCCTTCCCTACTCATTCGCGTGCACAATGGAATATGATTTAATGTCGCTTGTATTCAATGGGGCGAGATTGAACGTTTTACGTATACTCGGTAGGATCGCAATTACTTTGGAAAAGTAAAGAGAGAGGAAACGAATGAATGCAGGAAAGACGCAAGAACTACTTTGGAGGCTTGGGAAAACGGAAATCAATATGACATTCCATTCTCTTTTATTAAAGCACCGAATATTCCGTTGTTGCGATTTACTTGGGCTCTTGAAAATTTACTGTTAATAACACAGAGACTATCGATATCTGACGCATCTCTGATGTGATATCGTCAATTTAAAATTTATGCCACAATAATCGCGTAATCGATGGATCAAGGATATCGATGAACAAATTGACAATTTGGATTTATTTTCTATTATATTAATATTATTAGTATAAATAGTTTAAATAATAATATAAATTATTATTATTATAAATAGTGGAAGTTTAACTAGCATGAATTTAACTTTCTAATTAAAAAGTTTTATCTGTCGGAAATGATAATGTGCCGCGTAAATGTCATTAATTGAATAGTTTTGATAATATAGTGTCTCTTTTGTGTTACAGGTAAGCTTATATCCCTCAAAGTGAATCGTACACGTCGTACTCTGCACTCTCGCATTCACGGTGAGTAAACAGCGCGTACCCGACACACGCATAATTAGTAGTCGACACCCCCTGCAGGCTCGCCAAATTTCTGGCGAAGGGTGCGCAAGGGTTTTTCTGTAACGAGGATACCCTTTCATCCCACGCCCCATCGATCTCACGTAGGCAACGACGTACATATGTACATCTACGTGCCTTGTGTACATAGCTTATTCACCGTGGTTCCTTTAGTTCCCGCGCGGTTGCTCTCTCGCGTTTCCACAACGAGTAAAGAAAAGAGAAAAAGGGAAAAAGCGATTACGCGCACATCCCATGTCTATCGTGTTTCATAGCCCTTCCTTTTTTTTAATCATCAACACTTGCAAATTTTTCCCTCAACCGCCAGCGTGCGTACGCTCGTTTTGTCGAATCGCGCGTAAATATTAATTTCATTTAAATAATCAATGAGTTTTCATACCGTAGGGACTATAGAATATAAAAAATTTCTTAGGCTCTAGCTGGGTGAAAGGGAATTTTTGAAAACTCGTTAAATTTAAATCTTGGATTCCAACGAGCCGCTGGATGTCGTTCAAAGAGTTTTTGACAGATTTGCAATCTCTCTACGACTTTATAAAAATCAATGAATCGCCTATGTCAAGCAAGCCACTCGACATGCGAACCGTAATATGACAAAAGTATAGGAGTACCTCTTTGAGCCACGGTTTGATATGAATTTCTTTTGAAGTAGCTAAAATTTGTTTGATAGAAAGATTAGAAACGAATTGGTAATATCGGTGTTTCCGTAATAGGAATCGTATCAAACTACGTGCAAACTACGAATTTCGCGATATCTTCAGAGTCATACAATTTTAATAAAGAAGCGACGACTGCTAGTGCGTCAGTGACGAAGGACCGCAATTTACCCGAAGGTAATTCCGAATCTCTTAGAAGAACTTGTGGAGTAGATGCGCGGACGGATGCACGTCATCTTACGGACGGGCAATTTCCATTTTTCACGGCACCATCTCTTAAAAGAATATTAAGAAGGTCCTTGGTATCCTTGGCGATAACTGCTATGTATAAAGGAGAAATGGGAGAAACAGGAGAAAGATGAGAATACGAGACGGGAACAGCCTGCAAATGAATCCTGAGGAGAAGACGGGGTCATCCGACAATTCGCAAAAAGCTCCTTTAAATACGTCACAAATAGAAGCTAGGTAATTTGTTATTAAGATATACTCGCTATTTAATTAATGACGCATCATTTCGCATGATCTAAAGATCTTCCAGGAATATCTATGAGGGGCTTTAATTCGAGGTAGCAATTTCTTGACTACATTTTTTCTAAATCGGATACACAAATAGCTGGGCCAATATTTTATCGCAGTCAACATTACAGTTTTAATTGTTGTAATTTATTAAAATACTACGATTTACTGAAATGTGAGAGAAGAGTTAGGATCTAGATCCAAATCTATTAATGAATTTGATTGGACTTTAGTAGTCAACTAATGCATATTAAAGTCTTAGACAAATTGATGTAAAGATGAATGTTTAACATAAATATAAAAATGAGTAAAGTTGTGAAGCTGTCAATACTTTATCGTGCTGTTGAGTAAAATATGTATTTTATAATTTGAAATATTTGCATTTTATTTTTATATATACTCAAATTAATATACAATAATTTTAATATGCTTCAGTGCACATTAATCGAATTTTCTATATAATTACATTTGTTTGTTGAAACTAAATGTCTATATATAAAATGATCTCGCTGATTTTGAAACTGGTTTGGAGGGCACGATAATCCGGAGACTAATATCGGAGCGGCTACATCATTTAGAGCAGCCGCGACAGTCGGCGGAATCGAAATAATTAGTAGGGGCACTTGAAATACCTTCAAAGTTTCTCTGATTTAAGAGTTCCGGCGCAATATAGCAGCCTCCCTCGGATTGGCCGGAAAGAATCGTGGCTGTCACAAATCAGCAGGCGGCAATATAAGCCCGCGAGCAGCCGATGGTTCGGTGCGAGAACGCTCGATTACACGCGTGCTATAAATATTGCGTGCAATCGGGACGTGAAAGAGGGCGCGAAAGTGAGAAGGGCGGATCGGCAGCGAAATTCTCTCGTCCTGTTCCCGGGTTTCCCCGGCTGGTCCGGACTCTCGGAGGCAGCCAATTCGCCGATGGTGGTTAATTTATCGAAGGCAGCGCTTATTTATTGGTGCCCCTTCTCGCCGGCGACCGGCTACTAAAGGTCGGCACGGAGAGAACCGTTCCTTTCGATGCGCGAACAAAATACGATAATGTTCAACCGGGCGGCGCCGCGCCGACAGATGTATTAAACGCTGATTGCAATTGGGAGAAACGATTACACTTTGGAACGTTCTAGCGTACGTTATAATAAAAAAGGGATGAGTTTGCGCGATCTTTAATTACTCTTGATTACGCTGTTCTTAATATCTTTGAATAATATATTTCGATGTCTCGAAGTTTAATTGGTTTAGAATTAAAAAGAGAAGATGCACTCTAAATTTCTTGCTGAAATCTCATTCCAAGAGAGTGAAAATGCAATCACCTTTGAAAAAAAGTGAAAATATTACTTCTTGAAAAAAAAGTGACGATTTTCACTCTTTTTAAAGTGAAATCTCACTTTTTTGGAATGAGATTTCACTTCTTTGAAGTGAAAATTCACTCTAAAAAGAGTGAAAATTGTCACTCTTTTTTCAAGAAGTGAAATATTTTCACTTTTTTTCAAGGTTAATTGTATTTTCATTTTCTTGGAGTGCGATTTCACTGTAGGAAATTTAGAGTGTAGACAGATTAATGTGTAAACAATGTGTATACATGTGTGTGGAAAATTTAAATTGGTTTTCACATTTTTATGTTAAATATGCTAGCAGACGTATTTACATTCGTCGACTCGAACAATTCCGACGAATAATTGGGAACTTCCCAGAAGTTTTTCAATCAATCAACATCGTAATTACTGCCTGCGTATCTCCATTTTCCGCGTATATGACGATGATCATCGTACGAGCTGCCACGGTACGTCGGAAAACTCCAATTAATCCTTAATTACGAGTTCCGTACCAACTCGTCGTTATACAGTCTTTTGAGAATTTATCACCGACAAAACTTCGCGGGTTCTGAATTATTGAGAAGTACTTCTCGTACGCGCGACCGTTTCTGCATTAAATCCATTTAGCTGAATGTTCGAATATCTTCTAGTGTGCTTCAAAATGCTCGAGTCTCTTCGTCTGACACGCGGACATGTGTTTCAATCTACCTAGCGCACTTCTTTTTAACTGACACAAGTGAATGTCATCCGGGATATTTCCGGTCTCAGGATGAACACGACACTCTCACCGAAGCGATTCACTGTTGCGACGTGAAACTCGACTTGAAATCACAATTCGAACTCTTCGTCATTCTGGACGACATGTTATTCAATCGACGTATACGGAGAAGAGACTCCGACTATGGTGTGGATCAGTCGGGAAGATTAATGCGCGACAGATAGAGTCATCCATCCTCACGACGAGCGTGTCGTGAGCGCGACCTAATGGCTTGAAATCACGACCGATAGATTCGCTGATTTTTTTCTTGAAAAAGTGCGGAAATTTTTTCAACAGCTGTTGGACAAATAAATTGAACAATTTTAAAACGCTATTTTAAAACATATTTTAATAAATCCAATGCGTTACATATATCTTTTACTTTTTTCTCATCAAGAGGAAACTCTTAGGGGATGCTGGAATCATCTGTATCATTAATAAAGCACTGTTTTATTTTTTTTTTTGCTTTCCCTTTAATATAGAATAAAAAAACTTTTTCCAGAATAAAGTTAAATATGCAAATAAATGTGAGAAGATATAAAACTATATATGAAAAATTAAAGAGATTTTGAATTACATTTTTTTGTTACTAGCTAACAATAAGTTATTTTTCTTTACATAAATGATTCTAAGATATAATCAAAGTAAAAGTATTACTCATATTTAAAAAATATTAAAATATTATAAGATTTTGAGCTTAAGATTTTGAAGCTGCAAGAGAAATAAATAGAAAAATACGATCTGAATGTACCTACCTCGCATGTACATACATTCAGATGGTATTTTCTGTTTATTTCTTTTGTAAGTTTCAAAATCATAAAGTGAAGTTCATATCATTTAATATAAATAGATACTTTAGTTTGATTATATACTTAAAATAGTCAAAAAATGTTATGTATATAAATCGCGTTCAATCAGTATAATAAATGATTCCGTCAGAAATGGATTATCATTTCAGCATTCTCTTAAGAAGTCAAGCTTCATTCAGTTCAATCAATTTTAGTTTAACACAACGAATATAACAAGACGGGCAATTTGCGCAAACGATACGCAATGATGTTTTTCTGATTACTGCTATTTCTTAATTTCGAGTTGTACGCAATCGCAACAAAGGTGAACACACCACACGCATGGTTTTTTCTGAGCCGGAAAACATACCAATTATCGTTCGTGTATACGTGTGTGCGCGCGAAAATCAACCCCAGCTGTGATACCATCTTTTCCTTCATTTTCTAAGCTTGGGGTAGTAAAGAAGTATTCTAGTAATACGAGTGCCGATAACGTGTTAATAACTAGCACCTGCCTTGGCGATAAAACTTATTTTTATAATAATTAGACTTCTCTTTTTGTAACAAATTATAAGAATAACCTTCCTGCGTATAAACACGATTAGTTAATTATGGAAGCGATACTACGATACCTTACATAATATACATTTTTAAAAATATAATATATATACAGTATATATATATATATACAATATATGTACAGTATATATGTACAATATATATAAATATACATACTCCATAATTTTATTTTAGTTTTTATGAACAAGTATAATAAATACCATATTTTCTTTGCTATTTATTATATATTTTCTTGCTGACACTGGGTTGTTATTTCTGCTTGAGATTTCGTACATACCATTAAATAGCGTGTCTGGATTCATGTTTTACCCTCGACGTCTCTTCTTATCGGAAATACTTAATTCGCGTTTCTATGGGGATGAATGGGGCCCTACCAAACGAAGGGATCCTATTGAACACTTGTAGTATAGATATAAACGATACAGAAGGATATAGAAGGGTCGATTCGAAGAGCAACGATTTTAACGTCATTTTATATAACGTGAAATGATGCGAACAAGAGTATGCGATTAACGTTAAAACAAATTATAGTCTTTCTTATTAAGATATATAGATAGAACTAATGACGAAATATCTCAGTATCATTCAGATTATAATACATGAATATTTTTCATACGTCTCTGTGCTACTTCGAACTGTCAGTGTATTCCGTTCCATACATTTCGAAGAAAGGCCGTGGTACGGTCGGTCTTCTTCGAAGAAGAAACGATACTCGAGGAAAGAGATGAAACTTTATGCGGAAGAAACGATAGCGGCGGACAGGGCGAGGTAAGAATGAAATACTGTCGGGCCCGGCCTTTGCTTTTAAATTATTGTATAATTGTATATTGCGAGGAACAAAGTCTGACGGAGACCCCCGCGACGTAATAACGGATGAGCGTTTATATAAAAAGCTGCCTATCCTGTCCTCTCTCTCTCTCTCTCTCTCTCTCTCTC
>Ga0157364_1009167_pt1 | contig 10254 bp, 5 predicted proteins | sample AttsexASBM2_FD_111476 | JGI IMG/M metagenome (GOLD analysis project Ga0157364, IMG submission 111476) | Fungus gardens microbial communities from leaf cutter ant in Ribeirão Preto, State of São Paulo, Brazil - Atta sexdens ASBM2 | ecosystem: Host-associated > Fungi > Mycelium > Unclassified ... | reverse complement strand
TCGGGGAATATTCGCGTAAAACCCCGCAAAAAATTGCATACTGAACATTAAATTCCGATTGAAAAAAAAAAAAAAAAAAGATTTTCGAGGGCTGAATTTTTTATTCCTTTACATATGAAATCGTTGCATCATTCGGGAAGATATCTTAAGAAAACAAATCCAAGACGCAAGCAATTATCGACAATAATTAGTAATTTATTAGTCTAATAATAATAAATTATCTAATATGCTATCTTTTGAAATACAAGTCTTTTCAATTAAATATGAGTCTCTACAATTAAGTATGAGTTCTTACAATTTTTTATCGCAAAATGGAAGAACGAAAAGAACGATTTATTAAGATGTCTAAAAATTTAACTTAGATACAAATTTGAAAATAATTTTGGACTATCAAAATAATTAAAACACTTAAGCATAATGGCCAATGCTACAAGAAGTTTTTACATTCTAATGACCATTTGAGCATCCCACATAATTATTTTGGTAATCTAACAAACTTACTTTCAAATATTCTACAATTCGCAACTAAATTTCCAGATATTTTCATTCTTTCCGTGTATGAAATATTCTATAATGAAAAACTGGACAGTCTCCAGAGATGAGGGAGGTGATTTTTTTATATTTTTTAATTTTTATTTTTTTCATTTTTTTTCATGAAAATCAGGTTGCGTTCGCAATCTATGCATGAAACGTCATGACTACGCTTAAGCCCACCGACTGTACCTGCTGCATTCGGCAGCCGGGGATAACAAATGGCACAAGGGAGACCGCTACAATGGTGGCTGAATATCACGGCATTTTTCTCGCGGCTCGCTCTCGGCTCTCTCGTTCGTCAGTAGCAGAGAGCGCAGGGCGAATTTATTCGATCGCTGCGTCGACGGACATCCGCCTACCCGGGTCGCAGAGAGATACGAGGCGTACAATTCTCTGCACAATTCCGCTTAGATTTAAGCGACATCGGGTCCCCGCTCGGCACAATAGCGATGATTGCCGAAATTAGCTGGCGCGCGAGATACGGCGGATACAGTGCTTTCTCTCGCGCGGGTCTGCGAGAGCGAGACCGATTGCGAACGCGCGACAGTTCGTGGGAGAACGGCGTTCAATTTAACGCGAGAAAGAGGCGATCGAGCTGGGAGGCACAGCTGGTAGCGACAACGCAGAGAGGACGAGTTGCAAGCGCAACTCCGCGTTCCGCATGGCGTACGGATTGCGGAGACAATTGCAACTTCCTCTCTGCAGCATAAAGGCGCTGTATCAGTAACGTGAACGTCAGACCACTGCCATTTAAATCACTTTAATTCCCGGCGCGGCCAACGTTTGGAATCAACGTATTCTCTCGCAAAACAATTCTTTTACTGGAAAACCAAATAATCAGAAGTACCTAGCTAAGATCGACTGGCCGATAAAAGCTCCGCTTGAAATCTCGAAACGAGATCTCCACGCGTATTAATATCACAGATAAATTGAAAATCCACGAGAACTGACGGCGTAAACGACGCGGATAATTAAAGATATGGTCACCGAAGATTAAAGGATTCCACAATTTTAATTCAATTTGCGAGAATCGTAAGGAATTAAATACGGCGAAATTACGTAGCGGTCTAACGCCACGGGGAATAACACGAAGTCCACTGCTCGTCCCAGGTCAGGTTAATACAATTAATTTAATCCTGCAATGTTTCACGTTCGCGCCCTTTTGAATTCCAAGTAGCCATTCCAACAGGTAGGAATTCAAGCAGGTATTCATTTACAACCGGCGGTTTTATTTCAGCTTCCCGAAGGGAGAGACCGTAGAATATATTAAGGCTCCTCCTTAGCGTTACTACACGCAGAAGACATCCTTACCCGCGCAATTTCCAAGAGACTTCTTTTTAACGATGCTAGGCATAAAAAACTTTTCTCTACCGCTCGTGTTGCGCCGTTACAGAAGTTTGTCTTTACGTAATTGCATTCTGCGCCATCGCTCTACCTCGCCCTGAAGAGTCGCAATCCATACAACTGGCGAGGCAGCAAAAGATGCATCTCGCGATCTTTGTCCCGCGTATCTCGTGGGACGAATAAATTAAGCTTGGCATTTTCTCTCGTAACACGAAGCTGTTTGTAAAAACAAGTGTTATATATTAAATAAAGAATTTGTAATTTCCAATTCGGATCACGAATCGCCTGTTAACATTTTAAAAATTCTGAAATCCTTTCTATTCCAGGATGTTTAGAATAACTCCAATATTTATACCGTAACAGTCAGAAAAAATAGAAGGAGAGAAGATAATTGCAATTTTTTCATACCTATGTTATATTAACATTGTGTGATTTCAGTTTTTTACTGTTAATATTAATAAAACTATGTATCTCATAACTTACAAAAAATGATTACTGTATAAAGTATAAAAGGCTTAATGATAATTTAGTAATATACTTACGTATAGAAAAATAGTAAAGAATTGAATATAGCAAAGTACTTAATTCTTTGTTCAATCTGTTGATATCTTTGTCCCACTTATTGGGATACACGGCATTTTTAGCGTGCAGGATTTAGTGCATTAAATGCAATAAATGCATTACATGAAACGTATATTCATAATGTAACACTTAATTGCAATATGTATATGCAAAAAATTAAAATTAATATCTATTAATTCACATAATATTTATTATTCCTATTTCTTAATAAAATTCTTCATAAACACATTTTATAAGTCACTATGTCAGTTTACTTATTTCATTTTTCTTATTTCTAAGCATTTGTAAAATTTTCACGTGCCATACATCCCATCCCTATAGAATATACAGCAAAAACACAAATGTTTTTTTAAAAAGTTTTTTTTAATTTAAGAAATAAATATTTTTAATTTTTTTTTATAGCAGACAATAAAGTTTTATAGTATATTTATGTTAAACCGAATTCTAAACTTTCGACTCTGAATTTGACTTAAAGTGTAAAACTACAGGTTAATGTACTGTGCCATTAATGTTTAATGCATCACAACACTGCACGACTGCGTCATAGCGTGCAACGAGAGACCTTTGAGATCCAGTTAATAATTTTGTCGCGCCTTATAAATATCCATAAAACGAACTGCTGTCGGTGCCTATCTTTATGACAGTAGTCATATAACGACGGATGTAGGTTACGGCCGTTTCTCTCGTGCTGCTGAATATTCCGAACTTCATACGCGATCATACTGTATCATTTTTACTCGGTGTGGAAGATCTAAACCACAACAAACGCGCCGCCGCACCGCACAGGAATGGCTAAATCTCTTCACTCGCTAACACATATAAGCATGGCTCTATTGGAGTGTTGTGGAATCGACCGGTTGCATTAAGACGAGGGGAGAATCAATAAACGCTAACTGCGATATGAAACGAGGGAAGCGACGAAGTACATGCTTGCGTGCTCGATTAATAATGGGACATCTCGATTCACAGAAGTGCGAAAGCCCGATAAAAGTGCAAAAAGAACTCTCCATTATTTAAAGAATTTTTTTATTATATATTTATGGCAATAAATATATGAATAATTAAATTCAAAGGAAAAACGGAACAATAAGATAAAATAATAAACAAACGAGAGAAAATAAAGCGAATGCGCGAAGAAGTCTCTCAGTTTTGACATTCTCATTTTCTTCTTTTGAAAACTTACTCAACGATTAATTTCGTCATCGAGATACCAGTCGATTGTTCGCCAGGCGATAACGTGAGAAGGCGACATAAAACGTATGGCCATGCACGTTGGTGTAGTCGTTGGGGTATTATTCTACGAACACCGGCTATAAATATTCGGCTGTAGACACGCTAGAGCGTGCTTTCTGCACGATCGCGGAGTCGCGAGAGCCTCGTAAGAAATCGTGAGAAACGACGACGTCGCATATTTTTCAAGTGATACCCGCCTCGTCGGATTAGGATAAAAAATTAAAGACCGTACGCGCAACACGATACCGTAATGGAAGGGAGAAAGACGGTTAATTATTAACCACAATCATTAATCAGTCCGCTCATGAAGGCTCATTTGTCCGCTCCTTGTGTTACGCGCGAACGCGGAAATAAAAACACAATGGGGTTTTTGATGGTCAGACGTAAGAAAGAGGAAGAGAGGAAGCCTTCAAAGGGAAAAGATCAACGTGTACTTCATAATGAAGCGTACGCACAGGTAGTACCTTTTGAGAGGAGATACTGCATTGCGGTAGAATGAATGGAAAAACCAAGTCAAACGGAAAAAACTCCGAACAGGATACGGCTAAGTTAGACACGGATGATTATTGTTTCGCATAAATTGAAGCCGCCTGAGACGGGAAAATTTGATTTTAAAGGGGAGATAATACCGACCTCGTTTCTTGCTCGTCTCACACAAATGCGACCTTTGTGAATTAATCAGAAGAGAATGTTCAGCTTCAAAGAGAAGAAACTGACGATAATTTTGTACGACATGTTATATACTTTTTAGATTCGTCATCCATTTAACATTCCCGGACTATGAATTCTTTAGATGTTTAAGCTCAAATATCTCTAATTTAATTTAACCTGTATCTATATATAATATTTGAAAACGTAAATTTGATTATTACAAATCTTGGAGTTTAATAAAGGAGCATAAAACTAAGTGTTCCCCTTCAATTTTAATAAACTATTTTAAAATGTAGACAAAAATAAGAAATCTATATTTTTAGATATATTTTTTTCGTACGTTAAGGGAATGAAACTTTCCTTTGAAAGGAATCAGTTTTTTCCTTCCTGAGTGGATATCGTATAATCATCAAAGATATAAAATAAATATAGTATAAATAAAAGAATCCTTTCAAAAATACTTTATAACAATGATAAAAAATATTTTAAATAAAAACTGATTTTTTCAAGGAAAGATTTTATCCCTTTAAAGTGTAAAAAAATATTTATAAAAAATGCATGCTTCTTATTTATCTATATTTATCGATTTTAATATATCCAATCTTATTAAGAACGAAGGAGGACACTTATATTTCCTTGAAAAACTTTCAATCTACAGAGAGAAATGTTACATTCTAGATTCTCCGATTCGAATCCTTGGATAAATGATCTTGCTTATCTGATGAACAAGTTCGATGTCACAAATCTACTTCCTGTAGTAGGATCTTGGAAAAAAAGGTAGAATTCCAACCGCTCCGAGGAATGAACACATCACTGCCGGTGAGAGCGAATTTTCCTCATGGCATACAAAGTAGTCCGCGGGACGTCAGTTATATGTAGGAAGTCGCAAGTGGGTTGCTTCTTTCCCTGTCTATGCCCCCACTATACCGCGAACGAGAAGCGAACCGGGGAGAATTTTCTCCGTTTTTCTGTAACTTCCCCTTAGCGTCCCTACAAAACCCTCTCTCGTTTTCTATCCGCAACCATCAGCAACCGGGATGCTCGCCAAGGCGAAGTCCACACCGAATACGAATGACCTGGACAAATTAGGTCTCTCCCGAAGCAGTCCCATCCACATGCGGACGTGCTCGTCCTGCGATAACTGCAACTGGGAACGCGTCCCGGACGTTCGTCAACAGCGACTGAGTTAATTAAAAACTCAGCGTTCAATGTGGAAAACGTAGTATCTATACTTAGGCTGCTCGCATTTGTCACGAAAGTAAGCTGTAAGCTACAATAGCACAATGTTTTGCAATTAGATAGCTATTACGTGTATAGTGTATGATGTGAAAGTTTTAATATAGTTTTAAATAAGAAAAATTAAAGCCAAGCTAAGGCATATTGTAGACAAAGGCTGTGTTCGATTTGAACGCAACGCGTTGTCTTCATTCTATTTTCCTTCTGCTGGACAAGTATAGTACTTAGAATAGAATGAAGTCCAAACCAAACTGTCAACCAAAGTGTCAACCCATTATTGTATCCTTTATGATAAACAATTAAAACTGCATCAGAAAGGTTAGTTTTGCTAAAGTTTCTAAAAATTTAGCTAGTTAGTTAGATCTGTACATAATTTTGTTGGACCATCAAAATAATTTTGCAGGCATCTCAAGCACGATGAGCAATACTTCAGAAACAGGGTTGTCACAAATGTCTTATCCTAAACTTCCACAACTTTTCCCTGATTTCCAGTAGTTTGTAACAATCCTGAAGAAGTTTCGACATTCTAGCAACCAGTTTGAGTTGCATAATTATTTCGTGCTGTATAATAATTTTGAGATATCTATAACTAGCTAAATTTTTAGATATTTCAGCAAAATTTTTGCGTGTGCGCGATCAAGGACTTTTCATAAACACAACAATCAGTTAATAATTTATTGCGCACTCTTGTCCTAAAAGTATCAGTTACATCGATGATTCAAGAATCCGGAGTGCGCTTTCTGCCTTTAAATGTCGGCGCAGTTGTTGCGCATATGTCGACGGTAAACGATCGATGAATCTGACATAGCTGATCAAGATGTAGTACGTAAGGGCCGAGCGTTTCCCTCACGTTCTATGTCAGTGAGTGGCTTTGGGATTTGACGTGAGAGACAACCTCGTTCCTCTAAGCAGGCGTGAGTGCACTCTAGACGGGGACGAAAGTGTGCGGGAGTGAAGAGAAACGGCAGCGAGGAAGGGTTTGTCAACGGCAAAGACAGCTGCGGCGCAACCGGAAAAGATTCGCATCGCGTCGCGTCGCGTCGGTGGAAACGAAACCACAGCGGGAATAGCTGAGCGACAATCGAACGAGCTCGAGTTTTTAAATAGCCATTTAGAAACTTGCATTTCCGCAATAAACTGTTTTACATAATAACATCAGACAATCGTTTTTCTAAACAAATTTTGCTGCTTCATTTCTCTTTTATTAAATTGCATTGTAGATACTGATGTAACATCGTTGTAATATTCTTTTATTATTGTAATTTGAATGTCAATAGTAATAAACGTAATTTGCATCGTTTGCCATTTCTCTATTGCCTTTTTCCTTATTATATCAATGTAACCGGTTATATTAAATATATAATTGTTTAAAAATATAATTGTTATATAAGTAAATTAAATTCTTTAGATATCTATATTTCCTCTCTCTCTCTCTCTCTCTCTCTCTCTCTCTCTCTCTCTCTCTCTCTCTCTCTCTCTCTCTCGTAATTTCATTTCCTTAAAATTTAAATTGTCTTTGGAGTGTCATGTTTCATTGTTAAATACAGAATTGTTTCAACTCTTTGTCAAAAATTAGATTTAATATTTAAAACTCCTTGGAAAAAGTATACTAAGCTAACATTTGCTAGACTTCGAGACGCCCCTTCAAGTAATGAATATTCATGCTGGCGCATTTCTAACATTCAACACACGAAAAAAGTGAGAAAGATGGCAAATATGAGAAGTCAAAGTGCTCGTGTCAGCGAAATAATCGAGTAGGACTCCACCGAGAGGAACGCCTCTTAGAAAAACACCCCCTAGAGAAACTTGACCCCCAACCGGACAGCTCGGCATCACGAACTGCTATTATCTTGTTCCGATAAGTTCGTGAAGGTACGAGTTTTCCAAGCCGACGAGCCAGTGTTGCTGATTAACAACGCTCGAGAGTTAACAAGCATACTTTTCATTCGCGCGTGACGAACGAAAGAACTGAATGCAATCTGGCGTGTAAGGTGCAGATAATCAAATCCCTAGGATATCTTTCACTGACTTATAATACACAATCTTACACGTTCAATCTCTGAAATGCAAACGATTTTATAATATTTGTAACACCGTAAGAGATATACGATCCAAATACATCAAGTACTACAGATCCATGTAAAATACCTACGAATGTATCACTTGTCGGACAGTTAAATACTCGCGGGGCTCGGATTTTTATAGCCTCGGACTTTTATAACCTACGGAGATCTAGCGGCGTGTATGGATCCCTAAACTTGTACATGGCACCCAAGGCGCTTCCATTACATTAGAGGCGCACATTTTTCTGATTTACGAGTGCGAGTTGCAAAAGGGAGAAGTGAGTTTCTAGACTTATAGCTCACTATCTGGCTAGCGTAAGGCTCACTTCGGCTTCTCCGGTTTCTTACATTCTCTCCCTCCGATTCTCCCCGGAGCGACCGTTCATCCTTCTCTTTTTTTTCCCTAACCCCTCGCATCCCTCTCGTATCCAACGTTTGTCGTCGTGCGAATATCCCCGAGAACCATAGTCGCCCGTTGAAATGCTTCTCGCTTCGGACATCGTCCTTCCACCGGCATGTCTGTATAATCCAGGGAATGCTATTTTCCCTCGCAGACGCCGACGCCATCTCTTCCTTCGTACGTACGCGATAGAGGCGATTGGCGAGGGTGCGTCAGTCTATGGTGATGGTAGTGGATCCCACCACGCTGCTACCGGTCGTTTCCGGAGCTTTATCGAAAAATCCGTCGGAAAACCGGGAAGCTCTCGTAGACGTCGTCGTCTCTTGCGGGACGTCGGAGGGTCGGAAAAAGACCCCAGCGAGATGGCGCGCAAGATCGAGATGGAGAGTAAGAGGGAAAGAACGAAGGGAGAAGGAGGAGACCATCTAGCGATTTCTTTCCCGGAAAAGAGAAGCCCTCTATCTCGCCGAGCAAGATGACCATTAGGCGAGGGTGGCTTGGCAAGCGTCTTTTTATTGCACACATCCAAAGAAATGACGCGCTTGTGTATGTTTCGTACTGAATTCGATGAAGCGAGGAACACGACAACTTACGTGAAAACAAGAAATCCCTTTACAAAAATTGTAACATACATTCGAACGTATCCTTCTGTGGATACGTTCCTCACTGTTATTTGTAGATCGCAGAAACGTTCGCGCCTTTAAGTCCGCCGGGATCTTTTCGGACCCTTTTCAACAACCTCGTAAACAATGGATGTCGTCCATCTAATAGAAAAGCATTTCTTCTTATACGTGCATCTCGGAAATCCAAGTTACCCGTCGCCCTTTGACACGCGCAGGAATAAATCTTCCAAAGAAGGTAGATTTGTGCGGACTGTGGCGTATATCAATATCCTTGGAATACAAATAAGCGGGGGAAGACAGACGATGTACAATACCTTGTGTCACGAGGCAGAGCAATAGCTAGGGAAAAGGAGCACCTAAGGGTATCGAGTTCATTGTATTACTATTTCTCCTTTCTGATACTCTCTGTCCTCTCTGATTCGGCTACGTAGAAAACGATGTCGTAAGGATAATAAATTTACATGTCTCCTCTCTCGCGTGTCGCATCACGTCGCGTTACGTTATCCGTCTATCCGATATTCAAGGCAGAATTGAAGAAATTTATTGTTACCAGGACAAAATCGCGAAAGGATCCCGTGAAATTTTACATAAAGTCGCGTACGTGACGGTGTTATCGAATCCGTGGCAAACCGCACTTATCTGCTCCGTCGAATCGTTCACCTCGTTTCGTCCAAAACGAAATGCGCCGCGCGACCATGAAGCAAATTGGCTCAGAGATATTCCCCGTGAATGTGAAAATTGCCGTGATGGTACCGACCTCGCAAAACAAAGTAAATGATTGTAATGGAGAATTTATGTACGTCACGAAAGCTTCGCTATCTTTCCCTTGGAAACAAACAGTAAATAGATAAATATCCTTCTGATTGTCAAAGAACAGAAGAGTAATGAGCATTCATTTTAATAAACTACAAATTTAGAGATTTGAGGAGGCAGAAAAGTTTTTCAAGAACCTGTTATATCGTATACATACTTGACAGAAATTGTAGCTAAAACTTCGAAGAATGGATCTAATGGGTCTAATGGATCTCATTGAGAACTTACAAAAATATTATCCATCATTCGAAAACATGTAACAAAGTTTAGTTGTCGAATAGTAGAGAATCCTCAAAAAATATAAATTCATTATGTAAAAAATTTTAAGAGAAATTACAATTTTGTTGAAATATCTAAAAATTTAGCTACACTATTAAAAGTTTCATAAAATTTAATGTACACGTTCATGACATTTAAATAACGGTATTTAAATAACTACTGTAACTTAGTTTTTAGTTAAATCATTAATTACTTTCAATTTCGTTTATAACCACGAACTTCGTTTACATATAAAGGAAGTATTTCTAACAGTATAGATATATATATATATATACTGAGAAAAAAAAGTTGCTAAAAAAAAGTTTTAAAAAAATATAGTTGATTCAACTAAATGTAACGGTCACAGGCTGTCAAGCGAATATTTATAAATTCAAATAAATAACATGTTTTAAATTAATTAACAAGATTTTGTTAATCTAAATATATAAATATTTGAACTAAATAATTATTACGAACTAATTGCATTTAGTCAAGTTAAGTTAACTCTTTCGCCTAC
>Ga0157364_1009166_pt1 | contig 10254 bp, 5 predicted proteins | sample AttsexASBM2_FD_111476 | JGI IMG/M metagenome (GOLD analysis project Ga0157364, IMG submission 111476) | Fungus gardens microbial communities from leaf cutter ant in Ribeirão Preto, State of São Paulo, Brazil - Atta sexdens ASBM2 | ecosystem: Host-associated > Fungi > Mycelium > Unclassified ... | reverse complement strand
TGTGTGTGTGTGTGTGTGTGTTTGTGTGTGTGTGTGTGTGTGTGTGTGTGTGTGTGTGTGTGTGTGTGTGTGTGTGTGTGTGTATGCACAGAAGAGAGAGTAGGAGAAAAACTGCCAGTTACGAGAAAATGTGAATAAAGCCAATAATTATATATATATTTATCATTAATAGAAGTTTTTATTTTATTAAAAGATATTCCAATTATTTAATAAAAATAAATTAAGTTACAGTAATTAATATTCATATATTATTAATATAAATTTGTTATATGGTATTATTGGTATAAACTATAATTTTAGACAAAACTCTTGTCAATTATCCTCCACCATGCAAAGCAATGTTAAATCGGATTCGTTTTTTATTTAAAATTACATATAGTTTATATTAATAATGTAAATGTTAATTATTGTAGTTTAAAAACAAATACTTCTATATGATATGACTTCTATATGATAAATAATCGTCGCTTTATTTAGCTTTTTCTTTAGTATATTTGCAATTTCCCCATTCTCTTCTGAGATTAGAATAATCGAAAATATGTAATGGTATTTATTTTAAATGTATGCGTTTTATAATATTATAATGCGACATTAAGTATATCTTGAACTCTGTAACTGGATGCAAGAAATAAAAAATTATCACTACTCTACTGCAATAGTGTCTTTCGTGTTTATTCTATTGTATATACACAATTTTTCCATTTTCACCGATATTCGTATTAATTAAAATTTCAGGAATGAATAGAAAAAAAAATCTCAAGCCAGAGCCATATAACTGGTATCATATAATTGAACATACATGTAATTTATGAAGGCGAATTTTATGATTCTTGATATACCATTGTCTCAAACTTCCAAAGAAACTCTTCCAAAGAAAGATAAGAAACTTTTACAATATAAATATCGATTATAAAAAATAATATTCGTTATATATATATATATATATATATATATATATATATATATTTCTATACGAAAATCAACTTATCGTCATAAACTTTTTCAGATATTATAAATTATAATGATATAATGATATCTTTCATGCATATTAGTTTTACAAAATAAAGGATTACAAATATATGACTAACACTACATAAATGATTTTAAATTCACTCAAATTTGCGAATCTTAAACTTGATGAATAAAGCAGAGCAGAAATAAGACGAAGAATTGCATTCCCTTGTGCAATTTTAAAGTTATTTTAATCTCTAATTGTAAGAATCATTCTACATATGTATAAGAAGTCCAGTGTCTCTTTAAATAGAATTTGTCATCGTGTTGCATAATTAAGCGCAGTACCAGCCGTAATCATCGGTTGCCCAAGATATATTTTCTTTTATAACCGAATTGCATGCAAAAATTTACAATTACGCCGAATTTCGACTGAACGTAAATGGCACGGAATGAAAAATGTATGCACGTGGCAGACGCGTGTACACGATGCGTAATAAATTTGTTCACTATTCCCGCCTTACGGTCCAGCGCCTGCTGACCACGGGACCGACCGCAAAACGGAATCAAATATGATGCGCAAGCGGCATTATCGAAACACAATACGCAATTCAACCGGGACGAAGGGCCGCCAATTTGTACCAAAATCCACGCGCACGGTATCGCGTCCAATCACGGTGAACCGTGTTGCGAATTTGCTGTTGTACGAAATTATATCGGTAGCTATAAAAATTAATATTCACATCCGAATATCCTGCTTTGTATTTATTGTTTCCCCTTGCAATTGTTGTGTTTGGAATAAAAATCGTTATTTTTATTGAATAAAAACCATCGCGTTAAACAATCATGCATTATTTCTTACAGCTACGTGAGAGAATTATCGTTAAAAAAACAATTAATATTTAAAATTCTTTCAATATTGAAATAATTCAGCTCAGCATGCAAATATCTTTTTCAAATATAAAATAGATACGATATTAGTCGGTGAAATTGACAATGAATAATATTTTCATTTGAATATATTTAATATATTTATTTCAAATTCTTTGTGATGCTGAATGCAGCGTTAAAACAGCGTATTTGAGATTTCTAACACTTGAGTCGGGTAACGAGAAAATGATTTGTTAGCAATGTCGCAGAAGGCGAGAAGAAAGCTCGATTTTGTCGTTTTATTTTCTCTTGGCAAGAACGATAATAATGTACATGGGAGACATATGCACGGACAGATTCTTTCAGCTTTTCGTAGCGAGCGGGTCTAGTTTATGGTGGCATTTAACAGTCAAGCCTGCATAAACGCACGGTCTCAGGTGGACTTTCGTAAGAATAGCCAATGAATTCCTCTGAGAAAATTGCACGAGGTGCGCGTAAAGTCTCGCGGACACCTTCTTCATCGCGTGGCAGCGTAAAAATCGATTCTCGGCCTGCAAGTAACATCGGGTTTGTGAAAATGTTACTAGGAGCCACGAAGGGTCGGTAAGGATCTGCAATAAATTTCGTTTCTATTGCTTAAAAACTCCGTTGAGCATATATAAATATCTTTTCGAATCCAGAAAAAATGATTGATGTTATCTTATAAAATATTTTATAAAATATCTTATAAAATATCTTATAAAATATTTCTGTCCCTCGATATTTCCTTATATTTATATGGAATAGATTATAAGTTAATTTTTATCTCTTCAATTATAAATTCCCATGTATGCGTAAACCTTTGATTTAATCCTTCGGAAATGACGATGAGTCTATTAGATCCTCAATTAAGATAAATCTCTTTTAGTAGTTCATGAAATTGGAAAATGTATTTGCAAAAATCATATAGTATCAAAGTATATAGTATTAAGCATCAAAATCCGCTGTGACCAAAAATAGAATTATTTCGTTTAATTGATTTATTTTTATCAATCTAATTTCTTTTATCTCTAATAATTATAGATCTCTTTGTCAAAAATATCAAATTTTCAAATATGAAATAGATACGATGTCAATTTATAAACGTCAATTTTCTTTATATATCTGCAAATTTGAATTATTCTCTTAAACTATACTCAGTATTCATTTTATATTATACGTGTTATGTCACTTTGATTTTTCAAAATTAATTAGTACTTTATTTAATTAACATAAATTAACTTGACTTTACAAACTTAGTGTTAGTAATTGTGTTACAGATTTTGGCATAGAGAATTAATTATATAAAAATAATCTGTTTTCTTGGCGAAAATGAAATACATATTGATTATATCTTTATTCAGTGATATATTGTTTCGCCAATTTAATTATATTTAATTATATATAATAAATAATTATACAGCTGAATACTTAACAATAGATCAATTGACAATCTATGAATATTCAATTTCATTTTTATCAAAATAAACATAATTCTCTGAAGTTCGACGCATTCATTCAGTATCTGCTCTTGATACTTATATAAAAAAATAATTTAAAAACATTGGTATAAAATAATTTACAGAAAGGAGCAAAGCGATTTCGATAAGCACGATTGGGAGTAGCCGATGGCGTCGCTCTGAAAGTCGAAGAATCGCGATTCTAGAACATCCTGTGCCATTCTAAGGGATTATCCGGCAGATTGGACTGGCTATCAGTTGCGATAGAATTTTATCCCGTGGCGAGACAAAATTCGAACTTACTAAGAGCGAAAATGTCCCGTGGTATTTAAGCGCTTCACTGCATCTCGCGAAATCGGAGAAGACCTCGACTCTCTTCCTTCTCACACTACTTCTAGAACTGCAACATCGATTATCGACCACCGATAGATATTAGTGGAAAAATACAATTCATTGGAAAATCTACGGATTTTTATCGGCTGTGACATATCGAAGTAAACTCGATATGTACATACAATAATAACATAATATTTAGCTAAATTAAGATAATTTTGGAATTACTCAAATGCAATAAAGGTTTCTGTTCTGTTATCTCATCCTATACAGTTTACAATTTCAAATATAAATTTGTTTTTCTTCTTCGTCCTTTATTTTATAAATTGCAGCAATTTAATTTAATCTTAATCAGTATTCATTTCGAGATTTCCTTAACTGATATTCGCGGATATACTTTACATTAATATAACTTTGTTTGACGTAATTAAATGATTTCTTTTTCATTTTGAAAGTACTGAGAAATAAGCTTATGTATCTTAAAATATTATAATTATAATTAAGATTGTGAGAAACATTTGTTATAAACAATTTTTCACAATATAGTTGAAAAAAAAATGGATTAATTGGATCCGCGAATATCGATTGGATTAGATTTAATATTTAATCTTTGGTGATTAAAATTACAATTCAACAACTGAATATCCTTATCTTCTAGGTTCTTATTTCCTCTCTGGTCATTATTATCCATATAAATCTCGTTACTTGAAGAATTATACGTTTCTTTTTACGCACTAATAATATTGATGTATTTTTACTTGCGTTGTTTTATTTATGATGTTATTTATTATGACACCAACAAATCATATTTTGCTACCGTGAGGATTTTGCGAACGAATTATTGCGCCGGAATTAGAAATATTACATAAAGTATAACTCGCGGACGTAAAACAGCGCGCGGGTTACGGCGGTATTCGTGTTACAAAATATTTCAACTCTCCGGAATTTGTTCTATCGAGGTACTCGAGCTAAGCTACTAAACAAAAGAATAAAGCGTTGATATGATTGATGATGCATCTCGTCAGGGAATCAGCAGCTGCGGCTTGCGAGGCTTCGCTGAGTAATTCATCGTGTACACGTTTACCTGCTCGACGAGAGAACACGAAGTAAACGAGAGCGAAAAAAGAAAGCAAAAGAGAAGAGAAACGAGAGAGAGAGAGATGAGAGTCGATGGGAAAACACAAGAATGCTAATTGTTCGCTTGACCAATGTCTTTTTTCTCTTTTATTTACAAAAAAAAAAAGAGAAAAATACTGTTTGCGCAAAACGCCAAAGAGCAGCAGTAAACGCGCGTCCCGAGCAGATCAACGTAAAAAAAATTGAATCATCGCGCGTTGCAAAGTTGCTACCTCAATGTGGTCACCGCATTCATGTTTCACACACCAGTCAATTCAATCAACGTGCAATCAACGTTCACCTTCTGAATGCCCCGCTTATTTGTTCACATTAATTAGTTAAATTGATAAAGTTGAAACAATGGTTAGTTGTAAAGCAAAAATATGCTAATTAATTTAGTCTCAGCGAAAAAAGAATAACATTAACTTTATTTAAAACTGAAACACGTAAATAAACTAATGGACAGTTAAAAAAAATATTGTATAATTTGTGATAGTAATATGGATATTTATTAACATAAAAATGAATTAATATAAGAATGAATAATAAGCGTGTATAGATTCATTAAATATAGAATTTAATAAAACAATATTTATAACAAATGTTAACTTTTAAAACCAATGTATAGATACATGGAAAAGGTTTTGTTGAAATATCTATAAATTTAACTAGATCTGAAAATAATTTTGTTGGACTAAATAATTATGTGTTTAAACTGGTTGCTAAAATGTTAAAATTTTTTGCAACGTTGTTCGCCATACTTGAGATTTTTACGTAATTACCTTGTTCAACAAAATAATTTTCAGATCGTAACTAAATAAATCATAGCTAAATTTTTAAGTAAAAAGTAAAACCGTACACGTTATGCAAGTAGTATTACACTTAGTATTCCGTTAACAAAGATTATACTGGCACACGAAATGATTACAGATTGATGCTCGTAATGGAACTAACAATTTATTGATGATTGGCTTCAAGAGCATAAGGTTCCGATCTTCCATTATTATGCCTTTCAAAAATTTACAGTGTCAAAAGTTCGACATGTTTCAGTCATTGTAATAGTCAGCTGTTCTATTGTCATGCTGAAATGTAAATATGTAAAAATGTACAAATAAGTCTTATTGATTTTCGCTTTTCTTCTTGTCTTATGTGTTTATAAAAGATATTAAGTGGCTCTTAGACATTCAATTATTACTGTGTATAATTATTTAATATAATATTATTGACGCCATCTTTAAAAAGTCCTTCAAAACTTCAATCTAGAAACGCAATATAGCTTTTAAACAATTAATAATTATAAAAAAATTGTCCAATAATATTGATCGTCTAACAGCTACTTTATATATTACTGGTACTTTTAAGAAGAAACAAAAATTGATCTCTTTGTCCTAATAATAAGCTATGAAAGCTAAGCTATGAATATAATTAATGGCGATGCTTTCAGAAGTTAGAAAGACGTTAGAATTTCTGAAAATATAAAATTTTATATTTTATATATAATTTTATATATATATGATATAAAAGTCATAACGTATCATAAAAAGTATATCAGCTTTCTTTCATCTTACCTTCGTTTCTCTTAACTAATTTATTACTTGATCATAAAATAGATCAACAGTCTTCATAAAAGTTAAACATCACTTGATATTTTCAAGAATTCGTTCGCAATTCACTTAGTTCCCTTTACACTGACTAATTAACAAACAATCGCTCGCGGTTTATCAATCTGTCTATCTGGTAATTCTAAGGTGTCGTAGTCACCATTTCCGTTATGTCCTGAAATCCCTTCAGGCAAAATGTACTTTTTGCTCGTCGGACGGCTGGAGACAGCAACGAGACTTCTCTCGTAGAATCATTAATTCCGATGACGGTGGATTGGCGGAACGTAGAACGTGTCCTGACCGAGCTGTCGGCCATCCGAAAGGAAGAAGCAGGATAGAGAAGGATTCGCTTCTCGTGATGGAAGGGGACGAGGCTGTCATTGATAGTTGTGATTAATGTGCGATGCGTCGCCAAGATAACTTGATTATGCGGGTGGACGGGGGCCCTCCCAGGTTCCATATCTCATGCTCTTTCGCCTTCTCTTCTCACTACTCCGATGAACATTTTAATCTCTTTATCGCGAGCCTTCGTGCTCCTCGATTCAAATATAACCGCCGTCCGTTTCCTAAACTTCAAGCAAGGCAAAAATGCCAGTGTTTTCAAAGAGTATTTGCACAAATCTTTCTTCCATATTATCGACTTTGGCAGAGATATTTAAAGAAAAATGTCTCACAGGTTGAATATTGGAAAATAAATACGAGAATCAATCTTTTTTAGACACGATGAGAACGATTTTGCTGAAATATTTAAAAGTTTAACTAAATACAAATCCGAAAATAATTTTATTGGATCATCAAAATAATTAAAATTAATGTAGGACGCTCAAATATAATGAACAATACAACAAAAATTTTGACATTCAATCAATTTGGATGTTTATTGATAATGATCGTCATGTATTGATAGTGATCGTCATTTTGATAATCAAACAAAATTATTTTTAGATCTGTATACATATATATAAATTTTTAGATCTTTAGTAAAATCGTTCTTTCCGTATGATAAACAAGGCAGATCCCAAACATCTAAAAATATTGTTTGTCTCACAACGTAAAGATAATTCATGAGAAATGTATATACAATCTGTTAAAATATAGATATGTGTATATAATCAAATTTATTTATTACGAATTTATTTATTATGAACAATCTGTATTTTTGAAAAACTTTGAAATGTGGCAACTTAATCAATCATATTTGAATAAAAATATTCTTCATTAATACAATCTTTTACATAATTTTTTAGCTTTTAAATTCCAAGTGTATTATATAAATTATAAATAAGTGCGAATTTACGGCTAATCTGATACTCGGTGTCTGAAAGCTTGAAGTTAACTTCAACGAACTTTAATGAGAGATCGATAACAATAGTGCTTTTCGACGGTAGGTAATTCACGTGCCACTGATGGAATCCGATAAAGTGTAAACTATTTGAAAGCATCGAAGGCCGATTCGCAGTCCACGCAACTTGGCAGGATTCAGCTGAACAATCTGTATGAACAATTTCAAGTTCTTCATCAATTCCGAGAAATAAATTACAGTCGTCTCTCTCTCTCTCTCTCTCTCTCTCTCTCTCTCTCTTTCTCTCTCGAATAGCGACTTCTACAATTCATAATCAAACCACAGATTAATTCGGATTATAGCGGGCATCCATTATCATCAGACCCGTATTCTGGCCAAGTCGTAAACCTCTGATCAGACCATCACCTGACAATGACGCTGTTCTACTTCTTGAAGCGAATCGGCGATGTCAACGTCCTACGCGGCTCTTTGACAATCCTTCGTCTTCATGCAGTGTAATAATGAATATCTATGTTTGCGCAGCTGCCACAGCAGATAGGCGGGTGTTTAACTTGCAAGTTGCTGTGTAGTATTGTCCGTTGTAATTGAAGAGACGAGTGAATGAAGGCTTTCGATCATTTCCATTACATGTGGTGGCATTGGAGAGTCTCAAGCATTATATCGACAGAATTAATGTAGAGGTTCGAGCGTTCTGGCCGAAGATCAATACGGAACCGAGAAGGTACTCAGAGCGCAATTAATTTACGCGTGAAGGCTTTATACTTAAGATGAGATTAACGTTTGCACCTATTACATACCTAGTGCCTATTATATTAATGTATCTATTCAGTAGATTTATCGACAGACGACACGCAAAAAAATATTTTGCTGCTCCAGCTAGCAATTATCGCTGTTTTTTTATCTGGTAGAAAATTATGTATATCATATACGTAGAACAACACAATATTCTAATAATATGTACAAGAAAATTTATGTCTCGTAATCAAATATGAATCACTGCTAAATATGAATTACAGTCACAATCATCTAATTGAAAGTTACAGAGAGACTTCTTGATAAATTTAACAAAAAATTCAGATATAAATTTTGTCTTTATCATCTGTATTGTTAGATATAAAATATATTCAATATCGCAGTGCTTGTTGATCATTTATCCATTTTAATTAATTTTTTGTATCTAGATAATTTTTCGATATAACTGCAAGATTTTTTTTCAGAGGAATTTTAGATGAAAAACGTAATGTGTATTCGAAAGAAAGGTGAACCATCAGCCCGGACTTAGAATTGATCTTTGTTGTCGCTTGTGTAAATTGTTGAGTCACTTCGACGTACAGACGTTATACAGACTGACAGCCGTGAACTTCCGAATCGGCGGATGTAACGGGAAGTTTCGACCGGCGCGGCTGTTTCCGGATTATATACGAAATGTCGTCCGTCGACCAAAGTTGACCGAAGAATTTGAGTTTTGTACTGGCTGCGTTAAACCGGAATTCAAAGTTTCCGCCATGTCTCTTATTTGATCTGCTTTGCTCGCAAACGTTGCAAGAGACGGAACTGTTGCTTTAAAAGAACCGACAGTACATCGTACTTATCATAGATACTTTCTCGTTCCTTGTGACAAAGAAAAAATCTTCAGAAAGTATGTATAATTTTACGAATAATATAAAATACGTTTAAATATAGTCTGAAATATAAATAAAGAAGTGTAAAAAAAAATTAATTTCTATTTGAAACATATAACTGATTTAGTAAGAATAAATTTAAATAACTTAAGGAGAAAGAATAAATATATTTAATTGATTTAATAAGAATAAATTAATCCTTCTTATTAACGAAAGATAAAAATCTTGAATTCTCTTTCTTCTGATAATTTTAATTCATGATTTAATCGAATTAGTTATTTAATTTTGGAATATCGATAGGTTTCAACCTCAAAAAAATATTAATTCAATAAGTTGTAATAATTTAATAAGTTCAACAATATTAAATTAGGAAATGTATGAGTAGATTAATTAAAATAAACACGCGAGACACATTAGCATGTTTAATAGGTGTTATAAAGAGTAAGACCCTACGCATGATGGAAGAAATAGGAGCAAGAATAAATATTATGTTTAATATTATTATCATTATTATTTATTATTTATTATTATTTTTGTATTATATTTAATTTCTATTCTTAATTTTTTTATGTTTTTAATATTTAATATATACATACACGGAGAGAACTTTTTTTAGAGTTTACCCTGAAAATATGATAGTCGTAGGACAACATAATTATTTCTTAGAATTTTAGTATAAATCTCTCTTATTCATTAATAAAACTATAATAAAGTATAAAATAAGTTTGATTAATTTTACTGAAATGCATACATGGTAAAAATCTTTAAAATATTGTATTGTACCACAATTACTATATTTTCAAGGTAAATTTTAAAATTCTCTCCATGGTCATAAAATAAGATATAAAATAAATATATCATTTTGTATCGCCGTTATGTTTCACCTCTATTCCTAATTTTCTTATTTCTCTAATATTTATAATATTTATTTTTGTTCCTAATATTTTTTTCCATTGTGCGCACATGTTTAACATGAAAGC
>Ga0157364_1009165_pt1 | contig 10255 bp, 12 predicted proteins | sample AttsexASBM2_FD_111476 | JGI IMG/M metagenome (GOLD analysis project Ga0157364, IMG submission 111476) | Fungus gardens microbial communities from leaf cutter ant in Ribeirão Preto, State of São Paulo, Brazil - Atta sexdens ASBM2 | ecosystem: Host-associated > Fungi > Mycelium > Unclassified ... | reverse complement strand
CCATTGAATATTGGAAATCAAGTTCAATAGAATTATCTTCATTAATTATCAGACTAGCAAATTACAATGTAACTACTAGTCTTATATACAAGTCAGATATAAGAGATGCTTGGAGTTTTCAATATATAGCCTAAATAGAAGTTTCAGTGGTGAAACAATAAAAGAAGTTAGATAGAAGAACTCTGCTATAGAAGATCAAGTTTGGTAGGGGTATTCCTATCATAAAAAACTAGATGCCCAAATTATTATACTATTACCATAGGGATATATCTTCAGAAATAGGTAAACTTGACATATGACAATATTTTTTTCTTAAAACTGAGCTTTTAAAGTCCTATTGAGTTTATCCAAAGAACCTATAATAGTATCTAAGTCAATCATTTATAAAAATTTTTTTGCTTTTTTTTATAATATCATGTCATTCTCTGCCTCATCAAATATCTTAGCAGCTGACATAGAGATGCTAGAACAGCAGTGTCAAGAGATGTGGTAATAATACAAAAAGAAGTAAAAGCTTCAAGCTTGTCTTGAAAAGATGATAGCAGCTTATCGCCTTGAGTAAATAGCATAAAAAATGAGAAAGACCACTAAGACCAAAGCATAAGAAGAGGCTGAATGGAGATAGTGTATAGAGATAGAGAAGAAGCAAAAGAAATTGGAGTACTTGAAGAAGCTCCATGATGAGATCTTAGTCAAAGATGTTATACTCTTGGAAGGTATCAAAAATCTCCAAGTTGTAGGGACTAAACATAAGAAGGTCATCAACATCTTCTCAGAAAACAAGACTGGATAATGGTTATCAAAGAAAGTAAGAGAAAAGTAACTAAAGAAGTACTATGGGGATAATATAGTAAAGATGGAGAGTGACAATCTATATGAAAGATGTGTGTATGCTAGACAAGACTATCTGGTGCACAATAATAGATGAGTAATTTTTTATTGTACTGATAATCTTCTTCCTTATAGTTATTCTCTTATCTATGGTAGATACATTGCTATAAAGTAGCAGTACATACCCTATATCAACCTCACTTCTCAAAAGATGATTCCCACTTATAGTGGAATGCTAAGTGCTATTTAACAAATACTTCAGAAACTTGTTGAAGAGTACTAAGGTATTAGAAAGTTTCTCTGGGACTTAGTGCAGTACCAGGAGAGAAATACAGCCCAATTAGCCAGTATTAGGGCCATAGTCAATGCAAGATAGAGTCTAAAGAAGAATTCATGGGATAGCAAAGAAGATGATAACAATGGTGGAAATAAGAAGATGACAACAATGGTGGAAATAGAGATAAAGAAAGGTCTATAGTAAGGTCCAAGAAGGTTGAAGGAGAGGTATTGAGAAGAACCCTATTGTTAGTCTCTTCTTAGAATACTTGTTTTGTTTTATTAGTACTGAACAATATGAGTGGGGGTTTTTTATAACTGTATAAGTAAGAAAAACTATAAGATGATTAGAAGACAAGAATAAAGTTAAAGTCTGAAAATTTCAAAATAAAAAACTTTGTGAAAAGTATATAAAGGCTAGAAATGAAATATAGCAGTGTGATTAGGACAAAGAAAGTGGACCAGGCTTGGCAGGATATGCAATATGGAAATCAGATACCAAGTTGATAGCATGAGTGAGCTCAAATATAGGAATCTACTCAGATTTATTTTTGGTGTCTTCATACTCTAACCAGATCACCTTATACAGAAGCTTGCATACTTGTTGGTAGTTGATTTTAAAGTTTACTATTTAAGATATTTTGTACTCAGGTTCTCTGTTGATTATAACTAGTGTGGGGGCTAGCTATATTCTTTTGGGAAAAGTATAAAACATGGTGGGTTCAAGTATAGGCATATGGAAAACTAGATAGATAGAACACATAGACTCTAGAAGACAAAGGGTAAATGATAGAATATCAGACTGGAAGATGATTTCATAGGATCTGAGATATTTTTCAGAGAGTTTCTTCAAGAGCTAAGTAGTTCTAAAGAATTGAGCCTTAACAAAAACTTTATCACTTACTATGAAATTAGATACAAAGAAATGTCATGTATTAGCAGACTTCTAATAATACTGTTGGGCTACAGTAATCTCAACTTTGAGGATACTCTGTAATTTGTTGAGATCTATAGCAAAGTTATGAGTTCTGGAGAAAGCAATATTATGTTCAGGATGAATAGAGATATTCAGATGATATTTCTTATTAACAAAGAATGAAGAACTGGTGGTAGCACTAGAAGCATTTTTGTAAGAGAACACTATAAGCAGCAGAAGTTCAGACCAGTGTTTTGTTAGTAATTACAATATATATAAAGGTATTGTTCAAAAGTCTGGTTTATGTGTTCAGTTTGTCTATTACTTTTAGGGTGGTAACTGTTATGATACATGTGAGGACTAATATTTTTCTTTTATTTATTTTTCTTGATTTTATATTTCTTTTCTTTTGAATTTCTTTTTTCTTTTTCTTTTTCTTTTTCTTTTCTTTTTATTGACAATGAAGAGGCATGTAACTGCAGTCACATGACATATCACATAATGTGAGATTATAGGCCTAGAGCAGACTAAAGTGGGCTGGAAAAGTCTAGATGAATAACATCAAGGAGCATGTTAAATGTATGGCTACTACATAGTGTACACATGGTGCACTCATGAACGATACATGAACATTAGGGCAGAAGTAATTATTAGTAGCACGGACCATGTGTAACTTATATAAATAGAGTAGCAATCCAGCAGAGACTCCTTGTTGAGTTCTCTTGTGATTCTTACATCGATAGCTTACTGAGAGCTTTACTCGTTCATGTTACTATTGAACTTTATATCTAGTAGTTACCATAATAGTAGAACTCAATCACCTTCTGGGACTCTGTGTTATGTAGACTCCTATCTTTACTTTACTCTTTATCATCCTCAACCAAGGGCAGTGTGCCCAAAGTCAAGAAGATCTATAGCTGGGCCCTAGGCTTAAGAGGTACACTAGCTAGGCAGGAAAAGCTTAGCCAGTCATTTGCATGGTAGCCTACTTGTGTATATTGGTCATATCACCTTTTGTGGACATGATAGATAGTCATATTTAAGTAGAAAGCTTATGCTGCAGGATTCCTTTGTGACTTGTCCACGCAGAGCAGCAGTGTTGTCTAGTAAGGAAATGTCTAGATTAGAGATTCTCTTCTTAGGGATATTAGCCAGTGTTCATTAGGGCAGTAGTTAGTAAGGCAGTAGACAGATAGTCAGTAGACAGTGTGAGGTTGGGTAAGAAGAATACTAGTTAGCACTTATAGAGAAAATTTTGGAACATTTTTGAAAGAAGAGATAGTTTCTGTTATCAAATGACATGGCAGCAATGAATTCAGGAATGGTAGATTTGACTCAGCTGAATATAGAGAAGGTGATTAGGAAATATGGAGAAGAAGAAATGGTTAAGTTGATGAATATGATAATAGAAAATAGTAAAAAAATGTTGGAACTGCAGAAAATGTTAGTAATGTTGATGGAAAGGGAAGAAAAGAAAAAACAAGAACAAAGAAGGAGACAAGAAGAGAGGGAACAGAGGAGAAGAGAGTATAAGAAAAGAAAAAACAAGAACAAAGAAGGAGACAAGAAGAGAGGGAACAGAGGAGAAGAGAGTATAAGAAAAGATGGGAGAAAGAGGAGCAAAGGAGAAGAAAAGAAAAGGAAGAAGAAGAAGAAAAAATAAGAATAGATGATGAGTGGAGAAAAGTAGAAGAAATGAGATTACAAGAAGAGAGAAGAGCAGAGAAGGAATGGAGATGGCAAGAGATGTAGGGAAAAAAAAAGAGAAGAATAGGCAGAGAGCAATGGAAGAGAGGAAGTATTTTGTTTGTGGAGGTTTTGGGCATATTGCCTGTCATTGTAGAAATATAGAGAAAGAGGGATCTGTACAGATGCTCTCAAATAGATGTGAGGTGTTAAGAAGTAAAGTAATACAAAGAGGAGAAGGAAGTGGAAAAGAAGCAGCAAAAGATAGAAGGGAGATTTTGAGGGAAGAAAAAGCTAAGAGAGAGATAGAAGTACGAAAGACAGAAGTAGAAAAGGAGAAAAGAAGGAGAAATTATTGAGAGAAGTAATAGTGAAGATTGGGTTGAAACAGGAAGAAGAGGAAGAGGGAATTGTAGTAGATGTGTTGTTAGATAGTAAAGTAACAGAATTGGTAATGAGTGAAGAATTTGTAAGGAAGTATAGATTTAGGAGGACAAAGCTGGAGAGACCAATTTATGTGAGAAATGTCAATGGCATGTTCAACTATGCAGGGCCAATAGTAGATACAGTGGATGTTATGATTCAAAGCTCAAGGGTTTAAGCGATGAACTAACTCTTGTATTGAGTAACACAAGAGAACTCGATAGAGTTCCTAATACAAAGTAGTCTACCTTATATACTATTACCCATGGTCCATGCTAACTACTGTGCACCCTACCCTAATGACCATGTGTATGACATGAGGCCAGCATGTGTTGTCCATGCTGTATGACGTCAATTTGTTCCTGAACCTTCTACTCCATTCTTCTAAGTCTTGTGATCAGTCCCATGATTACGCCATCAACTTGTGACTGATGTGACAGCATGACTGATAAACCCTAACCCGAGTTTGTTCTAAAGATAGAAAAGAAAAGAAAAAGAAAAATAACATAAAGTAGAAAGAAAAAAATAAAAACAAAGTCCACCGTCAACGATCTTGACAGTAGAGGTAGAGATATATTTCAAGAGACATAAGGAGAGGACGTCGATAGATGTAATAGAAGGTCAGAAGTAGGGAGTTATATTGGGTATGCCTTGACTAGTACGCCACAACCCAGAGATATATTGGAGAACAGGAGAGGTACAGATGACGAGATGTCCAGAAAAGTGTGGAAAGAAATGGAAAACAGAAAGACAAATGAAGCCAGGATGGCAAAAGAAAAAAGAGGAAAAGAAAGAAGATTTTAGGAGACCAACTGTTTGAAAAGAAAGAGTCAGAGAGAATGCTAATAAGAAAGGCCTAAGATCATGCCATAGATCTCAGAGAAGGTTTTGTGCCAAAAAAGAGAAAGATATATCCATTGTCAAGGGTAGAGAGAGAGGAGGTCTAGGAGTTTGTAAAGGATTAGTTGAGGAAGGGATATATTAGGCCATTGAAGTCATCACAAATATCACCAGTGTTCTTTGTGCCAAAAAAGGATAGGAAGAAGAGAATGGTACAAGACTTCAGATATTTGAACAGTTGGATGATCAAGAATAATTATCCATTGCCACTAATCTCAGATCTGGTAGATAGTATTGGGAAGAAGAGAGTGTTTACAAAGATGGATTTAAGATGGAGGTACAACAATGTGAGGATAAAAGAGGGAGATAGGTGGAAGGCAGCATTCTCAATGTCAGAGGGATCATTTGAACCTACAGTAATGTTCTTTTGGGTTAACTAACTCACCAGCAACGTTCGAGGCAATGATGAATGATTTGCTAAGAGATTTAGTGGTGGAAGAAAAGGTAGCAAATATAGTATTTATTGATGATGTAATGATAGCAATGGAGACAGAGGAAGGATATGATGAAATAGTAGAGGAGGTATTGAGGAGGTTAGAAGAAAATGATTTATTTGTAAAACCAGAAAAATGCATGTGGAAGGTTAGAGAAGTAGGATTCTTAGGAGTGGTAATTTGAGAAGACAGAGTAAGGATGGAGAAGGAAAAGATTCAAGGAGTAGTAGAGTGGCTGGCACTGAAGAATGTGAAAGATGTGCAGAAGTTTTTGGGATTGGCAAACTACTACAGACAGTTTGTCAAAGATTTTGCAAAAATAGTAAGGCTGTTGTATGAAATGATGAAGAAAGAGACAAAGTAGAGTTGGGGAGAGAAGTAGCAAAAAGCATTTGAGAAGTTAAAGAAGAGATTTATGATAGAGCCGGTCTTGGTAACACTAGACCTAGATAGAGAAATGAGAGTAGAAGCAGATGCATTAGATTTTGCTATGGGTGGAGTATTGTCAATGAAGTGTGAGGATGAGAAGTGGAGGCCAGTCGCCTATATTTCAAAATTGTTAAATGAAGCTGAGAGAAATTATGAAATTCACAATAAAGAAATGTTAGCGATCATTCAATGCTTAGAAGTATGGAGGCATTTCTTAGAAGGAACCAAGGATCAGTTTGAAATATGGACAGATTATAAAAACTTGGAGTACTTCATGAAGGCTTAGAAGTTAAATCAAAAACAGGCTAGATGGGCCTTATATTTGTCAAGATTTGATTTTGCTTTGAAGTATGTGGCTAGCAAAAGTATGGGAAGAGCAAATAGTTTGAGTAGGAGAGTAGATTGGATAGAAGGGATTGAAAGAGATAATGAAAATCAAGTCATGTTAAAAAAAGAATGGTTAGAAATTAGAGCGATGGATAGGAGATAGTAGTTAATTGAGGGAGCCAAGGAAGATATAATAGAAAAAATTAAAAAATTGGAAGTAAGAGATGATGAAGTGATAAAAGCAATAGAAGAAATGAAGAAGACTGGGGTTAAATTATTGAGAAACGAAGAATAGCAAATAGAAGATGATCTAGTATTGAAGGAAGAGAAGGTATATGTGCTGAGAGATGAGAATTTAAGATTGGAGATTATTCGCCTTCATTACGATACACCAATAGCAGAACATGGAGGATAGTGGAAGACGGTAGAACTGGTTACTAGGAATTATTGGTGGCCAGGAGTTACAAAGAAGGTAAAGCGATATGTGGAGGGATGTGATCAGTGTCAGAGAATGAAAAATAGAGCAGAGATGCTGGCAGGAAAATTAAGACCTAATAAGGTATCAGAGAAACCATGGCAGCATATATTGGTAGATTTTATTATGAAGTTACTGGTGTCAAAAGACTATGATTTAATCTTGGTAGTATGTGATAGGTTCTCAAAAATGTTACACTTTGTGACAATGACAGAAAAAATAACAGCAGAAGAGTTAGCGAGGTTGTTTAGGGATAACATGTGAAAGTTGCATGGTGTTGTGGCAACCACTTATCACAAAGACAAATGATCACACAAGTGGTAAATCTCTTAAGTTGGATATCAAGTGGGAAGTTCACAAGAGAACTTGACAAGGAGTCTCTGCTAAATTAGAGTTCTATATATACTAAATACACCTAGTCCGTGCTACAACCTCATGTCTGCCTTATTTCTTACTCAAGGCCACCATGTTGTATATATGTGCTCTGACGTCATCTTCTAAATCTTTCCACTATGTTCTAGGCTTATGACATCACATCATGTGACATGTCATGTGACTGTGATGTCATGTGCCTCTTCATCATCACTAAAAAGAAAAAGAAAAAGAAAATCAAAAGAAAAGAAATATAAAATCAAGGAAAATAGATAGAAGAAAAAGAAAAATGTTAGTGTCCAAAGCATTCCATAACACATGGGTTGCCGGAAAGTGTTATATCAAATAAAGGGCCTTAGTTTGTGGCAGGGTTGACAAGAGAGTTGAACAAAATGTTGGGAATAGAAACAAAGTTGTCTACAGCATATCACCCATAGACAGATAAACAGACAGAGAGAACAAATTAGGAGCTGGAACAGTACTTGAGAATATATGTCAATTATAGGCAAAATGATTGGTCAGAATGGTTAGCAACTGCAGAGTTTGCCTTTAACAACAAAGTATATACAGCAATGAAGTCATCACTGTTCAAAATCAATTATGGGAGAGAACTAAGAATGGGCTTTAATATTAGAAAAAAAGGGAAGAATGTAAAGGCAGAAGAATTTGTGAAGGAGATAAAGAATAGACATGAGGAGGTAAAAGCAGCATTGGTAAAGTCACAGGAAGAGATGAAGAAACAGGCAGACAGAAATAGGAAAGAGGCAGAGGAATATAGAGTGAGAGATAAAGTACTAATCAGTACAAAGGATTTTTCAATGGAGTTAATGAAAAGAGTGATGAAGAAGTTAACAGAGAAGTATATTGGACTATATGTGGTCAAGAAAATTATATCAGAAAATACAGTAGAGTTGGAATTACCAGCATCATTAAGAATACATCCGGTAGTTAATGTGAGAAGAATAGTGAAGTATTAAAAGCAGGTAAAAGGATAAAAGAAGATATCACTGCCTCCTATTGAGATAGCCAGTGAGAAGGAATATGAAGTAGAAAAGATTTTGGATAGATGAGAGAAGAGAGGAAAACCAAAGTATTTAGTAAGATGGAAGAGGTATACAGCAGAAGAAGACACTTGGGAGAGATTAGAAAATTTGAAGAATACAAGGAACTTAGTAGAAGAATTCAAGAAGGAGATAAAAGAAGAAGAAGTAAGACAAGTAGAAAAAAGAAAAGAAAAGCAGAAATGTTGTAGCAACCACTCGCCGGAACGGCACTTGTGATATGCTAACTTCAGCAAAGCTCTCAGTAGGCTATCTAGTAGTGGGAATTACAAGAGAACTCAACAAGGAGCCCTCGCTGTATTAATCCTTTATATATATTACAGGCTCCTGGTCCGTGCTACAACAATAATTACCTGCCCTTATGTTCATGCATCGTCCTCATATCCTATTACTCATTCACATGTGTTTTCCTTAAGGTCACTATGCTTCCTACATGTGCCCTGATGTCATACTCTTAATCTCCGCTGTACATATGCACACCATATGTACACCATGAGAAACCATAGTCCCTTGACGTCACTTCTAACCCTAACTCCTATTTAGACTCCTCTTGATCCTTCTAGACCATAAGTCCTTCCAGACTGCTCTAGACTCTATCACATGACTTTCAGGTCACGTGCTCTTCTTCTGTTGTAGACTAATAATTATCTATCTATCTATGTCCGGCTAACCCTAACCCTAGCCAAAGTCTGTTTATACTTTCGTTCTATAACAAGAAAGTGATAAAGGTGAAGTTGAATCCAGAAGCAGAGAAGTTCAAGAAGAGTGAGTTATCAGGGAAGTATACAGCAAGAATCTTGTTTGAATAGAATGATAAGAAATTTAAGAATGAATATTTGAAAAAATTAGAGAGAAATTGGGCAAGATGGAAAGAAAAGAAAATAGAAAAGAGAGAGGCAAGCTCCTCCAGAGTAAGAACCTTAAGAGGGGTGTGTTGTTATAATGTATATAAGGACTAACATTTTTCTTTTATCTATTTTTCTTGATTTTATATTTCTTTTCTTTTGAATTTCTTTTTATTGATAATGAAGAGGCATGTAACTGCAGTCACATGACATATCACATGATATGAGGTCATAGGCCTAGAGCAAACTAGAATAGACTAAATGGATGATGTTTAGGAGTATGTTAACAGCATGTTTACCTCATGGTATACATATGGTGCATGTTGTAGACTAATAATTACCTAAGGTCCTAACCCTAACCCTAGTCCAAGTCTGTCCACACTCTCGTCTTATAACAGTGCACTTATGAATGATACATGGACATTAGGGCAGAAGTAATTATTTGTAGCACAGATCATGTGTAACTTATATAAATAAGGTAGCAATACAGCAGGGACTCCTTGTTAAGTTCTCTTGTGATTCCCACATCAATAGCCTACTAAGAGCTTTACTTGTTTGTGTGATTATTGGACTTTGTGTCTAGTGGTTGCCACAACAGTAACCTAAAGTGAAGTGAAGCAGTATGTCCAGAGCAGTGCCTAAAGAACAGAAAAAGTTTGACACAAACTCTGAACATCTATCAGAGATGATACAAAAAGAAACATATAAAGAACAAACAGACATGATAGTATTATGAGTAGAGATAAAAATTATCTACTTGGTGAACTGGTTAATAAAAATGGAATTTTATAGTTGTTTGGGGATAGAGAGTTGCTTGAGAGATCTATAAGGCTTATGTATCAGAATTGTGAACAATAGACTTAATTATATTCTATCTCTCTTTTATTTATTTATTATTTTAAACTTAGATGAAATTGTAATATAATGTCATACATGATCAAGGTGTGATACCTGTCACAGGGTTGTCACACATGTCATAGCCATAGTTACACAATCAAATAATATAGAGAAGGTTCTAGAATAAATAATATTATGCAGTATGACAATAATATGTTGGTTTTATGACAAGTATATGTACTTTAGAGTAGGTTAGTTATGACATGCACACAGACCACAGTCTGTGGTATATAAGATAGACTAGCTTGTACTTGAAACTTTATCAAGTTCTTTTGTATTACTCAATATAAAAGTAGTTTTTTGTCTTTACACAAAAATTTAAGTCATAATATTGTGACATTGTAGTTTAGATCACATACAAGTGATACAGAACTTGCAGAGTT
>Ga0157364_1009164_pt1 | contig 10255 bp, 4 predicted proteins | sample AttsexASBM2_FD_111476 | JGI IMG/M metagenome (GOLD analysis project Ga0157364, IMG submission 111476) | Fungus gardens microbial communities from leaf cutter ant in Ribeirão Preto, State of São Paulo, Brazil - Atta sexdens ASBM2 | ecosystem: Host-associated > Fungi > Mycelium > Unclassified ... | reverse complement strand
GCTAGTTGGTGTTTATTGGGATTTTTATTATGTTTGAATTTTAGGATATTATAGTATATTTTCCTTTCTTCGCCAAAATCCTCCAAAATCTAGTCTTATATCCAACTTCCTCCGCGTGTCCCCCTCCCTTTCTTCTAGGACCCACGAGTTATTACACGAAAACAGACGAGTTCTCGTAACGACCTAATAAAATGAGCCGCCAGGGCCACCTGGTGGAGCGACCGTGTCGGGGGGGCCCCTTGGGCACGTTGACACAACTCATTTTTACGCGATGTCCAGCGCTCGATGGGCGGCCGCAGTCGTCCCGCGCGAGGACCCGCTGTTTATGCTGCTTTATGCCGGTGCTGGTCGTACCACCGCTCGCTGGGCTGAGTAATGGCGCGAGATCTGTGCCGTAGTCGCCGAGGGGGTGCCTCTCGACTCTCGGCCCGGAGCGCGAGAGATACCATCGGAACTTGCGCGTAGATTTCTAGTCGCCCGTCGCGACGTCCCGCATACGTGCCATCCCGACGAAATCGTGGTGCTCCCTTCCTCAGGGCCGCACATCCTGCTGGTACCCTGGTTGAGAAACGAGACACGTCGGCTACCCTATGTAACCCACACTCTGCTCGCAATATGTAAAATTTATTTAGAGCAGACGTCTCATGTCTATTAATTTTTTATGAGAGAATTAAATTTTGTATTTATTAATTTTTAATGAGAATTTTTAATGCTTTAATTTAGAATGGATTATGCATCATGCATAGGAAGTTATTAAATATTTTGTTATACGTTATATATGAAGAATTTCTTTATTTAATAATTCAAATATCAATTTGTCTTATTTTCGACATAAATATGTATATTTAAACAAATATATTTAAACTGTTACTAATTTTTATTTTATGGATTTGTATTTATATATTAATATCTTTCGCAATAATGATTTATTTCATTATTACCGTAAATAAATTATAACAATTTGCTGCGGCAAGTTGAATTCAAAGAAATTTTACTGATAGGTATTTTACTGATAGGTATTGTTTGACAATATTATTATTTATAAAATTAATAAAATAACTATTGTCTTTGTCTTTAAAAATCCATGATTTCTTTACCATCTTTATGATGATCTGATGAATCGTGATATTTATGTAGCAATCATTTATTTAAAATAGAAATAATTTCGAATGAATATAATTTTTCAGATTTTTTTTCACTTACATACTGTAGTAATCTTTTTGTACAAATTTTCATCTAACGTGTAAAGAACTTGTGAGATTTCTGTAACGGATACGGAAGCAGGAAGGGATGATGTTCGAGCAATTCGCGCAATTGCATTTTCCGCCGCCAGCAAATCGTGATTTATCTCTTTTCCACCCTGTTTTTCTTTCGTTTTTCTTCGAAGACGCTTCGCATCCACCGTTCTCGCGTTCGAAAGTTTCGGTTCGCCGCTCGTAAATCATGTGAAAATAGAGCAATGGAGCTGAGGGAAACTTTCAGCGAGCTTTAGTTTCCGCGCGAAACTTGCGTGATTGCCGCTAAATATTCGTATTTTGCAACCAAGTTATCTCGATGTAATTTTCATGCAAGATCAATCATTACCGCCTATACGCTGCAACATTAGCGGTAATGATCGATTTCACGTAGAGATGGAAACAGAATAGTTAGATTGTGGATTGCGAATTACTAGCATTACTCTGAAGCTTGTTTTCAAATCACTGCAATCAACGCAAGTACGAGAATGGCATTTTTTCCAGCATCTAATTTTCAGCATTATTTCGATACATGGAATAGAAAAGCATCAAAAAATCATTTGCAACATTGAGACATTTTAGAAAAGAGAAGTTGTTTATAAAATACTTATAAAGTTAAGAATCTTTTATAAAAATAAAATTGAATGATTTTCAGGGGATTTTGATACGTGGAATAGAATAGTATAAAAAATCATTTGTAATATTGATAAAGAGAATTTTTTTTTAGTACATATGAAGTGGATATAAGAGCCTTTTATATAAAAAATATAATCGAATGATTTTTATGATGTATGATTAAAATTAACGTTTCAATAATCTTTATAGATGAAGTTGTCGATATTTCTACTATTCTCTCTCGCTTCCCTTATTTTCTGTTTTCTCTCTTTTTCCTTTCGGAGTGGCGACGGCCGTTCGCGAACAAGAGTACCGGTTCTATAACGATTAATAAAGGTTTAATGAATTCACTGGTCCCTCTGTAATTCCGCTCTGTCGCGCTACCTAATTAATATGAAATCCGAGGTAAGTCGACGAGGGTGTATTCGAGAGCGAGATGCAATTATCGTGATAAAGTCGCCCATAAATTTCTTGCGAATGATTTTATGACTTTATCGATTCGTACGCGAGAAAAATCTCACTCTTTTCGCAAGCCGGTAAATAGAACATTTCACACAGCGTGATAGCATCGTTTCTTGGTAGTAATAATAATTAATTTAATACGCGCTTCGCCACTCCTCAGGCGCGTTATTATGTTTCAAAAAAAGATCAGCTAAAAGTTTTCACTATTTACTGCACACAGATATAACCAAAGAAAATAATATATCGATAAAATTATGATACAGGTTCGATTCGAAGAAATCGTTTAAAAAATGTTCTATTTTTAATTTTCTGAGAATGGTAAATAGAAAAATCTTTGCAAACTAAAAATAAACTAAAAATTTTTTTAATGCTTTTTAAGTTATTTTTAAACGTGAAATGATATTGTCATTTAGATATTTTTCATTTATTAATTTTATTACGCGGATTGTTGTTTTATAAATAAATAAATAAATATTTTTTCGCAATGAAACTTTGCATAAATAATTTTAAATATTTAAAAAAAATTGAGATTTTTGTCATTATTTAAATTTTAATATTATAACAATAAAAAATAATTACAAATAAAATAAATAAAAATGTATTGTCTATTTAATAAAAATAGAATGTTATAAATAATACAACTTTCATATGTATATGCTATTTATTTATACAAACACTAACACATTTATAAAAATGTGTAATACATCCTTAAGCTAAGAATCTAATATCTGATTATTTGATCATATTTCATATATATTTACTTGCACTATATTTCAACGAACAGAGACTGTTTTTTTTCCTGTTTTATAATCTATGGAGAATACACGACATATAACTTATACAAAGTAAGGCTCAGAATTTACTTCATCAAAAGAGTGTAAGATTTTTCGCGCGATATAGAGTCTTCTTGAGAGCCACTCGGGAAAGGACCTGTAAATGAGAGCATGCAAAAATACGTGTGTGCAACGATACACAGTCATAATTATTCTTACGCACGCGAGCGAAGAATTGCGTGCAAATTTGTTGTGTGAACAGGGTCCCGCGCCCGCGAAAACATACGTTACCGCAGAGAAAAGATCTCCTTAGATCTCTCTGCCTGCTGCAGAGACCGATAACGAACCGAATTGCCTTACTTTTACGCTTACAGTCTGGCCGTTAACGAACGACTGGAATTGCTCGTAAATTTCACGCTCCGCATACGAGCAAGAATTATTCATACGCTTTTCATAATTCTCTTTATGCAATAAATGTAATTAACATTCGAGCGATTCTTGGCTTTAAACTATCGTTTGAAATATACTAAGAAATTGAATGTAGATTGCAAAATAAATTTATATTTCGAAATATGACACAATTGAATATATATGTATATGTATACAGTGAGAAAAAAATTGTTCATTTGATTAAATTAATTTAATTCGTCATAATTTTTTTCAATGCAGAATGCATATATTTAAGCCAAACATATCATATTTAACTTAAATACATTTTCCAAAAAAATTTAAAAAAAAAATAAAGGCGAACTTAATTAATTTAGTTAAATGAACGTTTTCTTCTCAATATTTTAAGTTGATTATATTTGCGAGATATCTATTGATTTAAATAAATTTTGTATATTTATTTCTTGAAAACAGAATGTCGAATAGTAAATACATTTTTTAGAAGCACATTGTGCTTACTGTATAGAAAAAAAACCGAGAGAAATAACTTTACTGAAGTATCTAAAAATTTAAATTCTAGATCCGAAAATAATTTTGTTGGGCTATCAAAATAGTTATGTATTATAGAACGCTTAAACTGCTTGCTAAAATATCAAAAATTTTTTGCTCATCATATTTATGTAATTCTTTTATGATCCAATAAAATTATTTTTAGATCTGAATCTATCTATAAATTTTTAGATTATTTAGATTATTTAGATTATTTCAGCAAAAAAATTGTTCTTTCTAATTTGTGTATTTGCACAATAGATAAACTAAATTTATAAGGTATTATTACATATTTTTGTATTAATAATTGTATTAATAATTTTGTATTAATAAACATTAAATACAATAGAGAGGTAGATAAAATTTTTTCTAAACTACTAGAAAGAAATAATGAATATAATAAATAATAATAGAGTAAAATTAAGTATAGAATAACGATGAATATAAACGGGAATAATTATCGTGATTAAAACAGTACACATTACGATATAAAATATTTTTATAATAATACACAATAATTCTCGCACATATGCATTTTTTTGGAAGCACATTGTGTCCGCTGTCTATTTGCAACGTTTGCTCGTTTTGAGACAAATCGTGCGATATGAGACACACCCGGCTTCAGAATGGACATGTGATATTACATTGGTGAACCGTATGCCGCGTGATGCACGAACGATACAGGACTCCGAAAGCTGCCTCTTAAAGCATCCTGCTTTTCGTCAAACGACTTTTCTTCCAACACACGTTCTAAATATATTTTTCCCTCGGATTGAAACATCTTGAAATCTTATATCATGTGTATTTTGTATAAATAAAATCATGAAGAAAAATAGTTTCTGAAGTTTTCAAAAATATTTGTAAATGTGTAATTGTGTGATTTAAATTTATTAGATCATATATTGCCTAACAAAACTAATGTAACAGTAAATATATTTGAATAAAAAATTCAATTTGAAGGAAATTAAATTTGAATCATAAAGAAAGCAAAAGTTAAAGTCTAAACAAGTTTTCACGATACATATCTACTAAATGAAGTATAAAAAGTTAAAAATTTATTTAAATTCACGAGTATTGTCATTATGAAGATCAATTTTTATCTAAGCAAATTTATATTTATAAATTACTTTTACAAAAAAAATTAAAATTGTTCAAAATATTTATCTTATTCGTATAATCTCGAAGAAATTTCAGTCACTCTTGTATCTCATATATTTTTCTAAAATTCACTTTTATGTCTCAAATATTTTTTCAAAATAATTGCGATAAGAATGTTTTTATTATTATTTTTTAAGAAAGAATGAAAAAGTTATCTACACTGAGAAAAAAATATAGTCAATTTTAATAAATATTTAGTTCAATACTGCCAACTAAACATTATTTACTTACTATAAATAAATATTCGTTCAGTAAAATGATTGTTAAATCAAATTAATGTTTCTTGTATCAAATAAATATGTCTTTATATTTAATAAATATTTAGTTGACAGTATTCAACTAAATATTTATTAAAATTGACTATATTTTTTCTCAGTGTAGATAAGAATCGAAAACTGTTCTAAATTGAACTGAACAAATTGTGACGAAATTTAATCTCCATTAGTCCCAGTGAATCCCGCGTCCGCCATTCGAGGGCCAGTTGGTCGCTGCGCTTTTATTTCTCGATCAGTCAGGATCGGGGCCTTCAAGTGGTGCGGACCCCCCGCGGTTTTCTTCCATCGAAAATCCAGATCTGGACGACGACGACGAGCGATTCGTTGTCAGCCACGCTCGCTCTTACGCACGCCCGTGTGCGTGGAAGCGTTCGACCGGGACACACGCGTGTGCGTGCGATCGGCAATGGTGATCAATCACCTTCAAACCGCGGTCGTACAATGCGTGTCGCGCCACCAGAATCTGGTCGCCTGAGAGAGAGCTATTGTTGCCACCCACGTTGTCTCTCAAGCCCTATGTCGAAGTCTGAACGCTCCGTCGTTCGTAATCTCCCCCCTTCAGAGTAATTCAGGATTGCAGTTTCGATAGATGATGTAGCCTTTGCGATCTGCCTAAGATATCTATAAGATAGCTTCGTGTACGCGTAAAAGTCTAACGATAGAAGGACCTGCATTCCAAGCAAACTTCGATTCTGCAGTCGCGAATTTAACTCTTTTATAAACAGCTTAAAAAAAGTAGTTATATACGATGATAACTTTTTATATAATTATAGTTATATGATATAAAAGTTGTATGATATTTATTTATGACTTTATCATATATATGATTAAATTATATGAATAGTGTTATTAGAATTATTATTGAAACTTTCTTTCTTAAATTGCATTTACGATAACATTAACATAAAATAATATTTTATTTACACACATATAGTGTTCTATTCGTATAACCATTATAGTAAACGATTTATCGATCGTTTTATTTATGTAATTGCCAATAAATTGGAATTATAAAATTGCAAGATTTTTTTCTTGAAAAGTAATGGTTTTTTGACTTAGATTCATAAAGTTTCAATAATATTTATGAATCTTTTAATTGTAATTTCAATGATAAAATTATTTTTATGAAATAATATTATTTTAAAAGAGATATTATTTTAAAAACACACCGAGTTACAGTCATATTTAATGAACTTTTATGAAATTAGAAAGATTAACAAAAGTATACGAGCGAAATACGGCGCAAAAAAGGGCAAGGTTTAAAAGAACCCTTGAAAAGTGCGAAGATTAGGAAATCGTAGCGCGTACTGGGTACACGATAATCATAAATCGCCGTGGCCAATCCAAAAATCTAAAGTTTAGATAAGAGGGTATAAATATGTGGAAAACGTTCCCACGGGGGACCCTCGCCGGGTATCAGAAAGATCCTCGGTCGTCGGGGAGGATTTTAAGGGCTATGGCTACTCGAGTACTAAAAGAATGGACATCGTAAAAACCGGGAACGAATGTGTCCTTCTCAAATATTCCAGAATCAGCCACGATTTTCGCGAAGGATTGCGATACCTTTCGTTGTCGGTCAGAATCTCGTTGCGATGTAGACATGACCCGGATATACCATGATGGGTGATATATCCGATTGCTAAGAGCAATCAAATCGTGACATGATCGTCTTAATAATCTATTTGAATAAAGCAATCACCCTTAAATCGGTACAAAATTCGGTGAATAGAAATCTATGTTTAATATTAAAAAAATATATAGTTTTGGTTATTTATATAATAATTAATTGTAAGAAGAATACAGATTCAAAATTTATTACATACATATTATTTACATACATATTATTTGTTTGTACAGATTGAAAAAAGCAGCCACTCTTAAAAAAGGTTAACTAACGTCTACAAGTTTAGTATATTAAAAAGACATATGTATATAATACCTACTGGTTATTTATAAGAGAATATAATGTAAGATTATTGCATAAAATATTTGCTAACATAGATTTGTTTTTTATTACTACACAGTATAAATTAAAAAGGAAATACTATAAAAATTTATTACAAGCGAATACGTTAGATGTCATTTCTTCTCAAAATCGCGCATTAAAACTTATTTTGTATCTCTGTTATAGACGAAACAATATCTCTTGAATCATTGATTTTTACTGTTATGCCCAACTTCTTCACTTCCAGATAAGCTGTGGATTATCCAGGAGATTATCTCCATTGTATTCTGGGAGGTATCTCTTGAGTAAGGTTATCTAAAGGTGAAAAAATTGGGCATAATAGGTTTAAACATTCCTTGTAAGATTATAACATCTATAATTATTCGAATTATTATTGCATTTTTATATACAAAAGATGATCACATGGCTGGATGGAAAAGTCGTGGCGCGTGCACTCTAAAAATGAATTATCAGAAACCGTGGTCTGGTTTAGTCTATATCTTCAACGTTGATTCCGTTAAGTGCATCATTGTCTGCCATTTTGGAGGAAGCGCCGGCGACACGTGCCACTTGTCTGCGGCGTTATCAGTTGGAACGTGGTAGCCCAAGCTTCTGGTAGCAGAAATCAGCCACTCGACCACGTCGGGACAGTTTTCGGCGGCACGATCGCACGCTCGTGTGCACGTCGTAATCGCGGCTTGACTCCTTCCGTATAATATCAACCTTTTACAGTCTTCTTTAAACAGCCGACAGGCCTTTAAAAAGATCAGACGATGACTTTGCCCACCATTGCGCAGATGTTATCGCTCGGGTCTGTCGCTCTAATAAGTTTGTGCTCGAGGAACTAGGCTTTAGGCTTTGTCGAAATCTGTAGCGTCAACTGACGTTGATCAAATTGCCTCACTTTCTAAATAAAAATACACTTTTGTTGAAAGAAGAGAATTTAATAATAATAATAATAATGTTCTCTTTTGGAGAAAAAAATACTTGGAAAATTCGAGGATTTTCTCAGAGAATTTGTCTACAAACTTTTGGTTAACAGTCTCGTTTAATTATTTATTATTAATATTACTCTCAGTAAGAATCAAGTTATATATAATTTGTCTGTTGTAATTTTCCACTTAACAATATAACTGTAATTTGTTATATTGTGTGTGAAATTACAACTAAAATAGACACGTTACATGTAATTCGATATTTACTGAATACATTGATTATTTCTACAATCTAATCGGAGAAAGATTCTTCATGTTTTAGCTTTACATAAATAATTTCTTAGATTTTTAAACTTCTTTTATAATCTTCATATCGAATGGTTGTTCTGAATATTGATTAGATTAATGATTAAGTCTAATTATGTTATCGAATTTTGAATCAAGAAACATCATATGTCTCGTTATTAAAATATTGAAGTATCAAAAATTATAGAATTTTTTTAAAACTTGCGATAAATATAATTTTCTTGCGTTGCTTGATGTTGCCTAGTAATGAGAATTTTTACTGAAACTGTCAGGAAAAGCATACTAAAGGTAAGGTGACAGCAATCGAACGCGACGGCTGCATCGATCGTCTTAGGCATGCGTGAAGAAAGCTTCACGACTTCGCGCGGTTTCCGCGTAAAACCATCTACAGATTGGAGCACGCACGCGCTAAGTCGACGCATCTCGATTCCATTACGTACAAGCCACTAGAAATGCGCCGTTTATAAAATCATATTAATTTAATTATTTATGAGAGAGTACATAAATATTTCTGGAAGCTTGAAATACATTTTTTAAAGAAAGATTGAAATGAATTAATTTTTATTGACAGTCCGCTTTTTCAAAGTAATAATTCTTAATGGATGAAAAATTATTGAAATTTAATTATTCGATATAAAATACTAAGAAGTAGATACGTATATAAAAAAAAGGTTTGAACGGAAGTTGATTATTTATTTTATAGCATTTCGTAGTAGCAGACTGCAATACGTCTTTTATAATTTATGATAGTAATCTATGTTGCAATTTAAATTTTTGAAGATGAATATTCTTAATTTAGCTGATACTAAACGTGCCACAGTTTCGGTTGGGACGGTAGCTGTACTAAAATTTACATAAGTCTTTATTGGAACGTTCCGTATGTGTTCGGGGAAACGTGCGTGTACGCGATTGTGTATATATCGCGAGCGTGTCTCGCAACTCCTGCTCGCAATTTCTAACGAAATCGCCGGTGGCCGCGAAGCAACGCTCATTTTAATACAAATTGTTTTGGCTCGAGCTATACGACACTGCCACATGTCGCAGGGGCAACGTCGCCGCGACCCTTGTCGTCATTACCAGCCCCTCCGCGAGTGAGCTCACCCGATCGCTAGCGTCATATGGCGAAACTCCGAAGCGGGCGTTTAGCGTGGATGACGGTGTTTCACCTCGCGACAGGGGTTGCGGTCCAGCCCAGCAAAATCAAACCTCCAATCGATTACTGTACCCTACGACGATCATACGATGCGAAACAAAGTACCACTTTGAGTTCAAAGAAAAGCATTTCATGATTAGATACGATATTAGCTTTGCAATTTTCTATAGTATATTTTAGCTTCTTATTGATACTCATTGTCAATTGTTATCCTTTTCCAACCTTCTAAGAATTTCTCCATCTTGAAGTAGTATTTGATATTATATACGGTAGTATCTGATATTATATATGACTTTCTCTAGAGTTTATTCCAATAATAACGATTAATTGATTTTGTACAAAAAAAAGTTGTTAATCTCAGAATGATTATTGAATTTTTCGAATATCTTTTTAATGTCTATACAAATTTAGTTTTTCTTGATATCCCTTTTGGATGATCATTTGAGTGACAGTTATTTCTTT
>Ga0157364_1009163_pt1 | contig 10255 bp, 6 predicted proteins | sample AttsexASBM2_FD_111476 | JGI IMG/M metagenome (GOLD analysis project Ga0157364, IMG submission 111476) | Fungus gardens microbial communities from leaf cutter ant in Ribeirão Preto, State of São Paulo, Brazil - Atta sexdens ASBM2 | ecosystem: Host-associated > Fungi > Mycelium > Unclassified ... | reverse complement strand
TTGTACTTATTATTCTACTATGCTTTAGAATGTTTAGTAATTTTGATAAATTTAGAGTGCTTATTCTAGAGAATTTCTAATATAGTTGTGTAATCTTGTACTGCTTTTTCTAGTAATTCTATACTAAAAATATCAATATTACCAATCATGTTCTTAAGTTAAAATTAAAACAAGTAGTACTGACTATAATGAGAATTAAGAAAAAATAACATGTTAATTAAGAGGCTGTTTAAAAACAAAATTCTTCTCTTTCTTACTATTCTTGATAATAGTTTGTCACTTAATTTGAATGATTTTCTCTTTGATGATGATATTAACTATTAAAGGAGTATAATCTGAAAGACTTCATAAATTTAGTAGAATGAAATAATTGTTGATTTCTATAGAGTTAGCTTAAAGAAATATAAGATCAATTACTAAATTAAAATCATTGGGATTACCAGCATATCAAGTGGGAACTTGGATATAGAAAGTAAACATCCTAAGATCAAAAGAGTCAGTGATTTCCATAAGGATATCAGTATAAACAGAATAATAGAAATATATTGGATTCCAATCATTATCTCTAATATTAAAATCTCTTGTTATAATGAGAATATTGTTTAGGTCTGCTTTAATATTCTTTAGATATTTTAAAGCAGTTTGATGTTCATCAGAATAAATATTAATTATAAAGCAGATAATGTCATTGTTAAAAAAAAGAAATGAGATTAATGTCCCTATAATTCATAATATCCTTCTTAAGAGAAGATTAAAGTTGAATAAGTCAAACATTAATGAATATTATGACTTTTAGATGTTCATTATCATCTGTTGATTGTTTTGAAAAAGTTATTCACAATGAATTATTTGTGATACCAACTATAATATTTTTTTTTCAGATGTTGAATTAAAGATAGTATGAATAATAGACCAAAATGATTTTTGAATGAAGATAACATTGAAATTTTTATTGTTTTCAAAAATAATATCAGTAAGAAAATAGTTTTTTTAAACATTTTGTAAAAAAAATTTTAAATTTTTTAATAATTATATACTTGCCTTGTTCATAACTAAGTGAATTGAATTGCTTCTGTTTTTATAAAGCTCTTAATATTTCTTAGTGTCCCACTTCTTAAAGAACTAATACTTCTAAAAAAGATATATGTTGCTATTAGCTTAATACTCTTTTTTACAGTTAATATACTTGAACAAGTATATGTAAGATTCTCTTTTCTTTATTTTAAGTCTAAGAGAGTTAGTCTTGAGGTTTATCTTACAACACTATGCTATTTCTCTGTAATGTTTAACTTTGTAAGAACCATTGCACTTAATACATTTGAAACCATACATATAACACATGAAAGTTGTATAATCCTATTTTCAGCAATTCTTACATTGTGGAATATCAGAGTTTATATTTATACTTTGAATAATTATGATATGCTTATTAATATTGAAATATCTGTTGATAAGAATCTTAGTCTTAAAACCATTTTGAGTGTCCTATATATTAATCTAGATTACTACTATATTAGATTTGGAGGAGGTTTTAATCACTCAGAAATAAAAAGCAGGGATAATATCATTAAATATATAAGTAGTTTGAAGAACTTTTTCCACAGTTTTGGATGTGATAGGGAGGTTGGTATCTTTAATGAAGTATGAAATGTCCAAGATCTTGAGGTATACTACAAGAGTCTTGAACTCATAACTTCATTAAAGCCAATTTGTTATGATCAATAGCTCGAGGATACAGCATGGAGCTGGGTTGAGAGTATGACAACACAATTGGCTGCACCGAAGTAGTCTCAATCAGCATCTCATGTAGTAGGTATCACAACCTTATTTTCTCCTCCTTGTTCCCTCATGCTTTATGACTCATTTGCCTTATGGACTACTCATTGTTTTATCATGTACTCTTAGTATATATAGCATAGATACACTCCTGTATCCTTACACTTTACCACTTGAATAACATCCCTTACTCTTTTTCAAGTCTTTGCCTAAGTGCAACCTGAGCTTTAGCTTAAGGTCGTAACACAATTGCATTAATGTTCTTAATGTAACTTTCAAGTCTAATGTTGCTGCAACTTTGTTAGTGGTAATGACTAAATCTTTGTGGTCAGCTCAAATAAAGTCAGTCATGATATCTGATTTGATATCTTTGAACAATCTGTTTATGTTAGCTATGTATTTATTTGATATAGCTATGAATCTTTCTGAGTTAATAGAGCTCATTAGAATGATAATTTGCTTTCTGGAGAGGCTCTTTGTTATCATGTTGAGCTTTGTCTTTTTTTAATAAAGTTTAGAGTTTCTCTTATAAAAAACCCTATTGAAACTATAGGAAGTATTTAGTAGGGAGTTATCTCTCACTTACTAATCTTTTTGTGCTGTCATGTCTAACATGGAAGACTGAGTTGAATAGGAGTATCTCCACCATGGAAGATGGAATATCCGGAGGGTTGCAGCACCACCCTGAGACGTGTTATGAGAAAGGTAGCTACTGTGGAAGACGGGCTTGTATGGTTCGGAAGTGGTTTCACCACGGGGACGTTGTTTCCGGACAGGTGGACTTGCATATGACAAACAGGTATAATGCTTATTAGGCTTGTTTATGATTTAACTTTTGTGCCTTCATAAAATATTCCAAGTTCTTATGATCTGTTTAAATCTTGAACTTATATTTTGCGCTTTTTAGCAAATGTCTTCGGTTTTCTAAGCCTCTTATCACTACTAACATCTCCTTGTCATGAATCTCATAGTTTTTCTCAGTCTTATTTAGAGATTTTGAGAGAAATACTACTGGCCTCTACTTCCCATCTTCACACTCCATAGATAATATACTCTTGTAGCATAGTCTGATACATCTACTTCCATCTTCATTTTTTTATCTAAGTCCGGTGCTGCTAGTACTAGTTTTTTCATGAATCTTTCCTTCAACTCCCTAAACACCTCTTCCTACCTACTTGTTCATACCCACTTCTGATTTTTTTACCATATCATGTAATGGTCTAGCTATAAATGCAAAGTCTTTGATAAATCAGCAATAGTAATTCGCCAATTCTAAGAACTTTTGTACATTCTTGACATACTTTGGTATTAGCCAATCCAGAATACCCTTTACCTTGTCCTTTTTCATCCTAATCCTCTCTGGTCCTATCATGACTCCTAAAAACCCTACTTCTCTAACCTTCCACTTGTACTTCTTTGGCTTCATATACAAATCATTCTTTGCTAACCTCTTTATTACTTCTTCTACCAACTCATCATATCTCTCTTCTTCCTCCATACCAATAATTACATCATTGATAAAGCTCGCCACCTCCTCAGTGTTGATAAGATCCCAAAGGATTTTATTTATCATAGTCTGGAACATAGCCGGTGAGTTGGTAAGTCCAAAGAACATTATCATTGGCTTGAATGATCCTTTTAGTGTGGTAAACACTGCTTTCCACTCATCTCCTTCCTTTATCTGTATGTTATTGTACCCTCATCTCAAGTTCATTTTAGTGAATATTTTTTTCATACCTATGTTTTCTACTATGTCCAAAATTAAAGATAAAGGATAATTATTTTTAATAGTCCATTCATTAAGATACTTATAGTCCTGAACTATTCACTTTTTACTGTCCTTCTTTCCTATAAAGAATACTGGTGCTATTTGAGGCGACTTTGAAGGTCTGATATACCCTTTCTTCAGTTGTTCTGGAATAAACTCACATACTTCTTCTCTTTCTTCTCTCAATAATAGATATACTTTCCTCTTCCTTGGTACAAATCCTTTCTTCATATTTATTGCATGATCCCATAGTTTCCTTGTGAGCATCCATTCACTTGCCTTCTTGCCAAAGACATAGATCCACTTGTGAAACTTCTCTGGAACCAACTTCCTTGCTTCTACCTCCAACTTTGCTGCTTCCTCCTCTTTATCCCAAATATTACATTCTTCTGCTACATTTCTTATTTCCTTCTCTTCTTTTTTGGTTTTTTCTTTTCTTTTCTTTGCTCTTTCTTTTTCTTTCTTGTCTGTTTCTTTCTATTTTTGCCACCCTATCTTTCCTTATTTCAGTTTCCACTGCTTTCCATACTTTTCTGGATATCTTGTCATTTTCACTTCTTCTGTTCTCTAGTCTATTTCAGAATTGTGGTGAGCTAGTCATGGAATTCCCAAGATTATGTTCCACTTCTGTCCTCCAATCACATTAATTTCTGCTCTCTTTCTATATCCTTAATAATAAATATTAATCTCTACAGTATTTTCTATCAGTTCCTTCTGTTATAACCTTAAGTTAGGCAAAGACTTGAGAGAAGTTAAGAGATGATAGAATTAGTAAAGCATAAGGAATACAGAGCAGTATCTATGCTATATATAAGAATATAACATGAGGAAAATGTTCACAGTAGATAAGGAGAACAAGTCATAGTCTATGAGGCTAGAGCAAGGATGTTGCATCTACTACATGAGGTGCTGACTGGGATACTTGCAGCGCAGCCAATCATATCATTATTACCCTTTGCTCAAGTCCATGCTGCATCCAGGAGGCATCAATCATAACACCTTCTTGTTGAATGTTTTGTCCATGTTTCTATATATTGGATTTTTGATCTTTTTTAACTTAAACTCCTGCTTTCTTGTGAACTCCAAACTTATCACCAGCACTGTAGCCCTACTGTCCAGTAATGCCTTCACTGTCACTCCTTCTTACATATCAATTCTTTCTAGTCCAATCTTCATTATCACTTCTCTTAACCATTCCTCATTTTTAGGTTCACAGTAGGATGTATTGTCCATTACTCTAGAGAGTATTATATACCTATTGTTAAGACTTAATCGAGAATTATTAAGTCTCAGTCCTTATTTAAATTATTATTATCCTTATTTCCTCCCTCAATCATTCTTCTTTATTCATATTCCAGTCTTCTTCCTTCTCTAATTCTGTTCCCTGTCCCTCTATTTCTACAATTCCTAGCCAAATGCCCAAATTTTCTGGTCCATATCCATGGTATATAGGTTGCATTGAGTAAATCCTGCCATCTGATTGGAGTGCACTATAACCACGTTCATTCTCTCTACTCTCTCCATCAGAGCAGGTCTTGTTGAAATCTACTGTTGAGATACTTTCAGTTTCCTTGGCCAAACTTAAGACTATAGTATCTGTTGTCTAGGTACCTCTGTATTGTTAAACCTTGGAGCTAGTATCCCATTATCTCTTTGCCTTCTTAGCCTTTCTTCCTCTCTCCTACTCTCCCTTCAATTCTTATCTAATGAAATTGCCCTATCATACCATTGCTTAATTGAGCCTGGCTGCTATTCTAACTCCATGAGCCTTTAGCATATTATAGCATTGATTTCCCTTTTAAACTCTTTCACCAGTGGTCTTTCCTCATACCTAATTCCTCTTGCTGTTCTTCTGAACTCCTGTACAAACTCTTCCATTGTCTTTCCTCTCTGTTCTAATCTCTTCAATTCTGCTACTTTCACCAATTCTTTATCTTTTTCTCTGAAATTCTTTCCTTATATTAGCTAAAAATTCTCCCACTGTCTCATATTCCAGCAATCTTCCTTCCAAATCTTCCAATGTATTCTCCTTCCATACATTTGCTGATCTCCCCTGTACATATAAGAGGATCCACTGAATTTGCTCTTCTACTGCTGCTCTCCTCATCTTCATCTTGATATACAATCTACATGCTATCACAAATCCCAAGACCTTTGATGAGGTCCTATCAAACACTTATAGCCTTGCCACTTCTGTGCTCATTGCTGTTACTGTTGCTACTTGCTCCATACTGAGAGTTGTATATGGTAATAGTAGTAGTAAGGTTAGTGAAGGTGGTAGAGGTGTTGGAAGTCAAGATGTAAAAACTGGTAAAGTAGAGAAGGCTGTACTGCTCTCACTCTTACTCTCATATTCCAACAACAATGAAATCTCTGTATGTAATAGCAGGCTCTCTTTTTATTCTACCTACATGTTTTACTGACTACTTCTTTTTTTACTGACTACTAATGCTACACAATTTTGGTCTAAGAAGACTATTTTACTCTAAGCAGTATTTTAAGAATGCCTGCTGTTTCTCTGCATAGACAAATCACAAGTGGATCTGTAGCATAAGGCTGATACAAGAAAAGATAGCTATTACATCCACACAAGGCCCACTTTTGGTACACATAAATGGCCAAGCTTTGCCTACTTAGCTAGTATACCTCTTGAGCCTATGATCTGGCTATATCTTCTTGACTAAAGAATGGTGTTGTCCTTTGGTCAAGCATAGTAAAAGAATAAGTAAGAAAAGGTCCTGTGTTGGACAGTCTCAAGAAAAGGTATTGAGTTCTAATGTTATAATTTAATAACCTTAGAGTTGATCAACAAAAGGAACCTTGTATTAGGGTTAACACAAGAGAACTTAATGGAGTTCTTAGTACAATGTATTTACCTATATATACTAACTATCAATGGTCTGTACTTGGCTATTTCTAGTCTGCTCTAAAGACTATGTGTCAGCCATGAGATCAACATGTGTTGTACATATTATATGACATTATTGTTCTCAAATCTTCCACCATGTTCTATATGACCATGTGATTGTGTAACTGTATAACTATAATGTTACTTCTAATTCTAACTCTAGATCTAAGAATAAAGAAAAGAAAAGGAAAAATAAAAATAAAAATAAAATAAAATAAAAAAGCTAGAGTCTAAACTTCACATATCTGACAGATTCTTCATAGATCACAGACAAAAGAACTAGCTGAAATGGCTAGTATTAGCAGAGTTTGCAATCAACAATGTCAAGATCGAAGAAGGTGGACTTGACTTATTTTATTTTTCTTTTCATTCTCTATTTTCTTTTGATTTTATTTTTCTATTTTTCTATTTTTAGAACAACTAGGGTTAGGGTTGATTGGTCACACCATCACATCAGTCACATGATGGCAAAGTCACAAGATAGATTATGAGACTTGGGAGAATTTAGTAAAAGATTCGAGAACAAATGACGTCATGCAACATGGACATCACATGTTGACCTCATGGACTACACATGGTTGTTTAGGGTAGGGTGCACAGTGTCTAGCATGGACCATCTGTAAGACTATATAAGGTAGACTAGTTTGTAGAAGAGTTCTCTATCGAGTTCTCTTGTGTTACTCAATACAAAAGTTGTTCTATTGTCCAACCCTAAGGACCTTAGTTCATAACAAACAACAAGGCATATTTAACAACTAAAGTGTCTCTGTTTATGGTAAACTATAAAAGAGAATTAAGAATAGAAATAGATATTAGACAAAAAAAATGGAAAAACTAATGGAGTTTGCAGAACAAATAAAAAAAGTACAAGAGGAGATGAAGCAACAAGCAGATAGTGAAAGAAAAGAGACAGAAGCATGAAAAGTGGGAGATAAGATAATGTTAAGTATGAAAAATTTAGTGTTCAAAGAATTACCAGTAAAGAAGCTGGTAGATCAATATACCAGTTCATATATCATTGACAAAGTAGTTTCTATCAATGCAATCAAAATATAATTGTCTACTTCAATAAGAATTTACCTGGTAGTAAATATCAGTCAAGTAGTATAATATAAAGAATAAATGGAGAGTTATAAGGTAAAAGAAGTAAAACCAATAGAAATAGAAGAAGTCAAAAAATAGAAAGTAGAAAGAGTGCTGAACAAGAGGAAAGTGAAGGAGGTAACAAAGTATTTAGTACAATAAAAGGAATTTATAGTAGAATATGATATTTGGAAAAAGGAGGAAGACTTAGAAAATATAAAGAAAGTTGTAGCAGAGTTTGAAGGGAGGTTAAATGCAAAAGTAAGATGATAGAAGAAATTATATATAGCAGAAGAAAAAGACTTCAGAAGGTGAAAGCTACTAGAAAAATATATAGCAAAGATATTGTACAGATAAGATAATAGAAAATTTGAAGAAGAATATCTAAGAAAGTTGAAGAAAAACTGGTAAAAATTGAAGTTAGTTTCTCTAAAGGAGAAATCTTGAAGGAAAGATATGTCAAAATTGAGAATATTAGACTTGATTTATTTTTATTTTCTTTGATTTTATTTAAGGTTATGGTTTAGTATGATAGTTTGTTACATAATATGACTTAGTGTTACATATTTGTCACAAGTCACAGTCACAAGTCACACAATCATATATCATAGTAGAAAATAGTAAAAGATTCTGGAAGAAATGACATTATACAATATGTATAACATATGTTGATCTTAAGATAGACATATGATTATTTATAGTAGGCTAAAGTAGTATAACACAGACCATCAGTCTAAAGCATATAAGATAGACAATCCTATAGAGTTCTCTATTAAGTTCTCTTGTGTTAATTCTAATGTAAGATTCTTTTCATTGACTCACTCTAAGTTGTAACAATTAGCCTCCCAAAATCTAATCCAGCTAAATGAGTTTGTATCAAACAGTAGGCTGAGCTCTTATTCAATTAACTTCCTAGGATTGGATTGTTATTATCCTAATTCTCTATCTTATATTGACCTATTCTTTCAGTTCTAGTTATGGGTATTACCAAAAATAGCTCTCACAATGAGAACTAATCTGACTACTTTACAAGATCAACAGATCCTACTTCCTAAAACATCTATTACTAGACTTTTTATTCTGGCAGCAATATAATACTTGCTAATTCTTTAATATATACTAATTATAGGAACTAAGAACCTTAGTAGTTACCATATAATATTGCTACCACATAGTTACAAAGTTAAGGTATTAACACTTGGAGAAAATTGAATCCTTAACCTTTTAAACACTCACTCAAGTGTTCTTACTAGGTTTTTAGTAATCAAAACCATTAAACTACTGGAATTCATATTATATTACTTTTTCCACCTAAGTTCAAAATAAAAAAAGAGAAAAAAACTCAAAATAAAATAAAGAAAACTGAGAGAAAGAAAATAAAACCAAAATAAAAATATAATAGAGTCCAGTCTATCATTCACAACTTCTAATAATAGAGTTTCAAGTGTTTCTTGATATCATTAAATTTTGTCAAAGGTTCATCTAAAGATTTTCTAGCATAACTAAACCTTTGTTTAACATTACCAGTAGTAAGAGTACATAGGTCTAGAGCTCCTCACAGTAAGTGGTCTTTGAGATACTGAAGTAGACTATAACTACAGTTTTTATACTAACTTTCTTCAGCTCTTTTATATTGAAGCTAATAGCTTTGATTTTATAATGGAAACTATGTTATCAGAGGTCTTCCAAGAAGATGATGAATAGTATCTGGTTGCTTTTCTTAGCAAGTTCTTATTTTTGGTGGAATATAACTATGAAATACATAACAAGAAGATACTTGTAATCATTTGCATGCTAAAAGAATAGTATAACTTCTTGAAAGAAGTCTTAGCTCCAGTTAAGATTTGGGTAGACCATAAAAACCTTAAGTACTTCATAACTGCCAAAAACCTCAACTGAAGGCAAGTCCAGTGATCATTATACTTAGCCAGATTTAACTTTGTATTATATCATTGTTCTGGTAGATTTATGAAGAAGTCTAACATACTTTTATGGTGAAGTAATCATAGTAGTGGTTTCAGAATAACTAAGATGTAATGCTGCTAAAGCTAGAGTTTCTTATAGTTTGAGTATTGAAAGGAGTAGCAATTGAGAGTGTAAAGAAAAATCTTCTAAGAAATATTAGACAAGGAAACCAGGTTGGTAGATAGAAAAAACCTGTGACAAGAGTAGCAAGAGAACTCAGACAGTCTACTACAAAGTTGCTATTGTTGTGGCAACTACTAATCACAAAGACTAATAGTAGTATGACAAGTAAATCTCTCAGTAGAATATCAAGTGAGAATCATAAGAGAATTCAACAAGAAGTCTCTGATATATTGCTACCCTATTTATACAAAGTACTCATGGTCTGTGCTAACAATAAATAGCCCTGCCCTAATGTCCATATATAGTCCATGCTTCCACCATGTATCAACCTCATGTTTTCTATAAGGATACTATACCATATACATATGCCTTAACATCATCCTTCTAGTCTTTTCTCCTAAAGTCTAGGCTTATGACTTCACATCATGTGACATGTCATATAACCACAGTCAGATGTCTCTTCATTGTCAAATAAAAAGAAAAAGAAAAGTCAAAAAAAAGAAATATTAAATCAAGAAAAATAGATAAAAGCAAAGAAAAATGAATGTTAGTGTCTAAGCACACCACAACAGCTATGTTCTTTAGAATGGTGTGAAGATGAAGGTTTACTATTATACTGTAGTAATATTTAT
>Ga0157364_1009162_pt1 | contig 10255 bp, 4 predicted proteins | sample AttsexASBM2_FD_111476 | JGI IMG/M metagenome (GOLD analysis project Ga0157364, IMG submission 111476) | Fungus gardens microbial communities from leaf cutter ant in Ribeirão Preto, State of São Paulo, Brazil - Atta sexdens ASBM2 | ecosystem: Host-associated > Fungi > Mycelium > Unclassified ... | reverse complement strand
TGGAGTTCCATTTGAGAGTTCAAATAAACGTACAATACTTGGTCCACTTTCGATAATTCTTTCAGAGAATAAGTATTTATTAATTGTTGTTGATTGCTTTACTAAGTGAAAGCCTTTCCCTTATAGAATATCAGAGCAAAATCATTGCAGAGATCTTCTTGAATCAAATTATCTCAAGACATGGAGTTCCGTTGGAAGTCCACACAGATCAAGGGAAAAATTTTGAATCTAAGATTTTTCAGGAATTATCGCAATGACTTGGAATTAAAAAGACGAGAACATTCGCTCTGCACCCCAGTCGGATGGTCAAGTGGAACGCCAACATCAAACAATTCTAAATTATCTGGCGAAATTCATCGATAAAAACCAAAAAGATTGGTATCGTTGGATCCCAATGTATTTGTTGGCATATAGGTCTTCCAAACCTATAGTGAGGCCACTGATGTAATTCCGGCGGAGTTGTATTTTGCTCAAGATCTTAGGCTTCCTGTAGATCCATTCCGAGGAAATCCCCCGAGGAAGTTAAGAATTCAACGAACGATTATTTAATAAATAAAGAAAAAATTAGAAAAAGTTCATGATCAAGTTAAGGTCGATATTAAGTCTTTTCGAACTAAGACCTGATATGACCAAAAAGGGCAAATTCATTTTGAAATGAGTCAAAAGATTTGGTTGTATAATCCTCAAAGGGTGAAAGGGAAAGTTTCTAAACTACAGAGTAGCTAAGAAGGTCCTTATTGGAAAGGAAGCTTAGTGATGTTGTTTACTGTATTCGCAAGTCGAACAGGTATAAAAATAAAATTATACATACAGACAGGTTGGCATCGTATCTTGAGAGGCCCGTGGAGTAGAATATACAGATAAGTGTCAATTCAATAAAGCAGAGCTTTGTTATGATGTCACTTAGCTTATTAATACGAATTTATTTTGCAGCGCAAACCGCGCGGTGATAATTCCTTTTAGTTACAGAAATGCTGAATCTGTTTGGACTCATTTGGCGATACTGCAACCTACGTGGGCTCGTCACTCAATGTGAGGAAGAGTAGTGTACTACTCCTAATGTGCTGCAACATCAACAGCGAGCCAGCTGAGGAAGCGGTATCAAGAGGAGTCCACAGATGGAATGACATCGGGCAACTTATTAGGTCTTTCTTTTAAGAAGATTGCCTCGCCCGTTTTTTTGAACCGTAGTTTTTTCGCGGGATGGAGGCCAAATGCCGAAGCGGAGATTGGGGATAGAGGTATTATGATACGTTACGTCATCTTTTTGTTCCCTCCCCCCCTTTCCGAAAAGAGAAGTATCAAGAGCGCCTCAAGACAAGAGAATCTTAGCGTTCCCTTCACAAAGACGGGGAGATGCCCGAGAGGGTTACGTCCTACGAAGGAGCTACCTTCGAGAAGAAACTGAAGAGGGGTTCTGCCTGGAAGGGAAGAGGGGACTAAGAATAAACTTCCAGAAGAAAGTTGAACATCAAGAAAACCAAAGTTCCAGAAAACTGTTGCAACAGCACAGGGAGCAAGAAATTGGTCGAAAGAAAGCTCCGAATTCCTTTGAGGAGCCAACGCTCTTGGGAGAACATAATTTTCGGGACGACAATTTAAGAGAAGAAAGGGGGGGGGCAATGTTACGTCCTGTCATGCCAATTCCGTGCCGCTCACGAAATACCGAAGATCATGTCGCCCGGCAATAAGTCACTCCGTTATTTTAACAAGATCAGCAGATTCGGATGTGAGCCATGCTTCGCTCGGATGTGTCTCTCGATCCACTGATTCTATTGAACGTTTGTATGCTTTGAGTTTACGTGTGATTTTATTGTATGATCTTTCCTAAATAAATTCATTATCTTCTTTCTACCATATCCGTGTTGATCATTTCTGCGTGCGGAAGTGTTGGACGCGTTTGCGAGAGCGTCGTCTCCGCGAATCGGATGTGCGGACATAACAATAATATTAAAAATATCAGGCCTATTCGTTATTAGAAGATAATGTCCACTGTTGATGTTGATCCATGGTAGGGATGAAGTGTTGGAGGGTAGTATTAGGTTGTCGTTGTATCCTAACGTATAGAATCCAAATATTGAAACAGTTAGAGAAATATAGATTGATCCTCAGCCCATTCTTCCACTGATTCCTTTTCCTTCATTTATCTTACAAAGGAATGGCTGGTTCGTGAATCTATCAATCATTTCCATATCTCCTAATATACAAAACTTTTTACAATTGGGAGAAAACTTTGCTTTACCTTTGAACAATAGATTAAATTTAACGGCCGATCTTATTAAGTGTATTGAAAGTAATATTTATAAATTGCCTATTGATGAACAGATCTCGAACCTTATTTCCTGTACTAAATAACTTAGTTTCTTGTTTTCTACATTGTATAGAAGTAGATAGGAGTTTATCATAGCTAGCGAAAGACACTAGTGTTTTTTTAAGAGATATGAATGATAGGATTATTTTTACTCGTGCGGAAGTAAGGGGAAGATGATGGTAACATTGGATTAGACAGATTTACATTTCCAGGTAAATGAGATGCTTCAGGATATGAATATTTATGAGGTAGTTGAAAGAAATTCGATGAGGAGGATAGTAATGGGCTTACACGCTTTATTAGTTAGTTGGAAGGAAAAAAAGTATATAGCTAATTCCATATATAGAAGTTTGTTAAGTAATGATGGGATACTTCCGAGAGCTACGCTCTTTCAAAGATACATAAGCAGGACTGCCTCTTTCATATAATATTTTCTTCGATAAATAACCCTTTGTATTCGTTAGCAGTGTTTCTCCATAATATTATTATAAAAACAATTCCTGAGGCAGATAGTCATATCAAAAATTCTAAACTTGTTAAGGAACTTGATGGTAGACGTTTAAGTGATGAATTTCAGTTAATGTCACTGGAGCCTCTTCACTAATATCCTCATTGACTATGCGATGGACTGTATTAAAGACCATTGTTTCTAGAGATTGTTGTTTAAAAGAACAGAAATTCATCAAAGCGATTCAACTTGTTTTAGATTCTACTTTCTTTGATATTGATAATGTTATATACAAGCAGAATTACGGGACTTCTATAGATCTGTTATCTCCCGTCATCGCGGATCTTATGCAAAAGTTGGAGGTTAGAACTTTGTTTTGATTTGGTTTCTGTTGCCCTTTTACTATAGGTTTGTTAACGACATATTATTGGCGGAACCTACAGTCTTCGGTTAGTTCCATTCTTGATTTTTAATTTTTAGCAGCCTAAGCTTCAGTTCACTATGGAGATAAAGTGATAGATTGAATTTTTTGAATGTTACAGTGATTAGGGATAATGAGTTGATAGAGTTCAACTGGTATCACAAGCGGACTTTTTAGGATAGATATTTAAATTTTTGGTCATAGCATCCGGTTTCTCAAAAATAGGTACAATTGTGAAAGCAGTTGATAGGATAGTTTTGTTTTCGAATTCTAAATTTCATTTTGATAATTTATGTTTCATTATTAAAGTATTGTTAGAGAATGATTATTCATAAACTTTATATTTGAAAATATTATTGTAACAATCGCTTGAAGAAAATTATTATAGCTAGTAATAGGAAGAGTGTTGTTAATGATAATAGGGTTGAAATAGTGCAGCCTTCGTGGTTCACTATTCCTTTCATTCGTAGTATTACTGAGAAGTTTAGTAGATTGAATAGCGATATGAGGATATCATTTTATAATACTAATAAATTGCGAGAATTCATTAGGGTCCATAAGGACTCTTTACCATGTTCTTTACAAAAAGTTGAATGTTGTTATATAAGATCTCATATAAGAGTTGCGATACAAGTTATGTGGGACACGCGTAAACTGCTGAGGTAGCTGAAGAATCACGGAGGTAGATCAAGAATCACGGAGCATAAGAACCACATCCAATGGAACATCTCTATTCGTAATGTCATAACGGAGCGATTACAAGAAGGTCATGATTTCAATTGGAGCGACATTATAATACTAGACAAGGAGCCTCAGGAAGAGATTGATTTCGGAGATAATATTCATCAGGAGACAGATGCATGGACTCAATCTGCAAACGGATTCTCAAGGAAGCCTACCTCCGGATCATAGAAAAGCTATAAAGGCTAGAGTTGTTGTCACGTCTAATCAGTTAGTGTCGTTCGTATGCAGTAATTAGTCTTTCTGGCGTAATTTTTTATTACTTTCCAACTTTCATTTTCATGGAATTGATTAGCATTTTAATGTTAAATTTTTCCATTTATAACCTTGAATAATACTAACTAAAACTAAAAGTGACTGTATCTGACTACTACTCGTTAAAAAACATGCCTAAACATAAATAAAATATGAAAACATTAATAAAGTATAAAACATGATAAGCTTAAATGACCAGAACATTCCTCAGGATCTGAAGATCAAATATCTCGGTCTATGTTTTGATCGGAAATTAAATTGGAGGAAGCACATATTTAATAAACGAAAACAGCTTGGATATTAATTCAGCAAGTACTAATTGATAAGTAGAAATTCGCAATCAACAATTAACAATAAACTGTTACTATATAAAGCTATTCTTAAGCTCACCAGAAACCTACAGCGGGGTTTCTACAATTATGGGGTACGACCTCAAATTCCGACAGAGATAATATAGCGATTCCAATCCAAATACCTTCATATTGCTATAAATTCACCGTGATACATCACAAATGAAACTTTATATGGTGATCTTAACCTATCAATGATTAAAAAATGAAATAAGAAGACTCAGCCAAAAATATACAATAGTCATCTGGAGAATCATCCTAATGTACTGACTGTAAATCTCATTAGTAATGCGAGAGGCTAACTCCGAACACAGATTGAATGAAAAGAAGACAACCACAGAATCTAATCTCTTGAGCGGTTTATTACGTATTGAGCATATGTCAATAAACATATGCGATTCTTGACAATAACTTATTCAAATATTATTAAATGTCATCTATACAACAGCTTGTAATAAATATTGGATATTAAAAAAAAATTATACGACATTCTTGTGCTGCAAATTCTTACAAGAAAAATTCTTGCGAGATCTTCCACAAAAATTTTCACATACGAATTTCACAGGAACATACAAGATCGTATAAGAATATATCATATATGATATAGGTAAATCAAGTATCTTACACCGATGTTAAATAAATCTTATAAACATGTTATGATTTTTACATGATTTTTGCATGTTACATGAATTTTGCACGCATGTAACGTGAATCTTGCAAGAATATAACTTAAATGTCATTATGAAAATATTATAAAAATACTATTGGAATTTTGTGTGATTTAATTGTTCGTATCCCAGTAAATAAAATGGAATAGGACAAACAAAAAGAGATTTAAAAGAATTCATTTTGGTTAAAAATTAATTCTTTTCATTATTATTTTACAAATTGAATACCGCCTTCTGGATAAATCAAACTTAATTTGGGAAAGGAGCATAAAAAGCTTACGCCACTTATAGCGAAATTTATCAATTCATTAAGACAATGATAATATATGTTTCGATCTTCTATTCAGACACCTTTAATATTCTAACAAATTTTTAAATTTTTGTTAATTCTTTTTTATTTCATATATTCAATCCAGTTTCTGTTCATTTATTAATTCCATTTCATTTCCTGGGCTGGTCGATATTTTTGGAATGATCATGTAAAAGTTTTTTCTTAAAAGTATTATATTAGGCTAAATTAGCAATTAAAATCTTTTCATTGCGATTGTCGTGTATGATCCATGCCAGATTTCTGCACCAACTTGAAAGTAAAATATTTCATAACTATATGTTTTTTAAGACTGATATATGATCTTCTATGTAACATTTAGGAATCATAATTAATATCATATTCTTGGATGATCTTGTAAAGAAATTATTTTTAAAGAGTATTTTATAAGGTTACGAGACAAGATCTTTTTATTGCTATATAAATTGTATATGATTCAGATTTTTGTATCAACTTGGAAAATAAATTATTCCGTAACTATTTCTTTTAAAATTGATATGAATAAATGATCTTTCATAACACACTTCAGAGTCATATATAATTAATACCATATTCTTAGTAATCCTGTAAAGAAACAATTTTTTAAAAGTTTCTTATAAAGTAAAACAAGATCTTTTCATTGCGATATAAATCATCATGTACGATTCATTCCAAATTCCTAAGGTCATTAAAGATTACTGGTGAGATGAAATATAAGATTCTTGATTATATACGTTCATTTAGTAATCTTAATTGATCATACAACTCTTTTAAGATCTATAAAAACTTACAAGAATTTTCAACAGAGATTTTTCTTTGTATTTATTTCTTAGGTCCGATTTCATGTTCGCGAACATACACGCAGTTTATACATCACTCATCTTGTTATTTATTAAGTAAATGCTAAACATCTAATTTTTAATTTAACGATGTAAAAAAAAGTAAATTGTTATTCAATTAGTATGCGAGTATGAGTCTCGAATTAATATATATATTAGAAGTGATTTAGTTTTGAGAGTCTTTTTTTCTCAAAAGCTGATTTATTCAAACAGGATAATGAACGAATACCTTAATCAAAATGTTTTGTATTATTCCTATCTAACAAAAAATGGATTCCGCGGCGATAAAAATATTCTTCTTTGGAGTTGATTCAATTTTCGCAAATCTTCGAAATTATGAAAATGTGTGTCCTCTAAAACATGTTGCATCGAGAACAAGTAAAAATCAGATGGAGCAATGTCTAGAGAATACACGGGATGCGATAAGACTTTCCATTCCAGCTCTAATAACGTTTACTTCACTGATAATGCAACATGAGCATCGGCGTGAAGAAGAATCACTTTGCGTCATTTACTCATAATTGGAGATCGTTTTTGATCTAATCCTTGCTTCAATTTGTATCTGTTGATGTCACTGTTGATAACGAACAGTGACAGTTTCTTTCGGATTAAATAGTTTATAACACCTTCTTGATTCTACCAAATACACAGAAATATCTTCGAATTGTGAATGTTGCATCTCAAAATGAATGTTGCTGACTGGCCTGGATCAACCCATGATCTTTTTTGTTTGGGATTATCAAAATAAATCCATTTTTTATTAATAATTCGAAAAAAACTCTTCTTTTTTTGTCTGACAATCAACGAAATGAAAATGTTCAATCGGTTCACAATAGCATTTTTCGATAACTAATGTGGAACCCATTTTCCTTCTTTGAATCTTGAATCTTTCCTATCTCATGTAAACGTTTAATAACTGTTGCACGATCAATATTTAATTCTATAACAAGTTCTGAAGTGGATTGTGCTGAATTTTTATCCAATAATGCTTGCAAATCTTTTCCAATTTTTTTTTATTATCTCGAACGATCTTTACGTTAACATTAAAATCCACCATTTTTTAATCATCTAAATCAATATTCACATGTCTAAATTGATGCAGAAATATTACCATAAGTTTCTGTCAGAATTCTATGACCTTGAGACACCGTTTTTTTCCGATTAAAAAACAAAAGCAACGCATGTTGAAAATGCATTTTAAGAAGCTCCATTTTTAGAATGATATAAACATGATATTTACTGCGTCTATTGTTAATGAATGACTAAATATTCTGGAGCAATAATAAAGCATTAAGAAACAAAAGCTGCGAAATGTCTTCAATAATACTAACATTAGTGTCATCTCAAAACAAAACAAAATCATATTCTTAATATAAATATATGTATATATTCTTAATATATACATATATTTATATATATATATATGGAGCATTTTTTGTCAAATCAGCCACTTATTGTTCCAAAATTGTACTTAATATAGAAAAATCACACAAATGTAGCTTCAAGCATAAGCTATCGAAGCATGTGAACAATTGCAAAATACAAGATGGCGAATCCAATATGGTGGATATAAAGCAAAAAAAAGGAAATAAAATAAAAGACAGTGTCAGTATCCATTGAATTTACTTCAAAATTTGTCGTAGATGCATGCAAGACAAAGCGTCTGCTCTAATGTCCTATCATACTTCATTCCTCTCATTCCTCCTTTCTCTAAATCCATTCATATATTCGAAGATGGAAGTAAACTATCATATACTGTCACAAAAACCATACGAGATATAAACATGGTTATAAATTTATCTTGCTAACATAGTACTTGGGAGTACACATAAGTTTCCGCCGTTTTTTATCAAAAATTTATTGTGAGCATTTATTGTGAAAGAACGGTACATAATGTTTTATTCAAAGTAATGGCTATCGCTAGTCACTATTTTTTCCCATCTTTCTGACATCGAATCGAATATTCGATGTCGATTCGACGTCGATTTGATGCTTTCGATGTCGAATCGATATCGATTTGATGTCGATTCCATTATTATTTCTGACTAGGTATGTATATGTAATGTACAAATAAGTTCCGTAAAAAACAGAAACTTTTTTAATCCTTAACCGGGCGCACTTCCCGGCCAAAGTGGACACGCGCGACACAGAGTGCCACATCACAAATTTATTATTAGGAGTTATAACAATTGGATAAATAATTGGACAATCGTCATAGAAGCAAATAAAATATAATAAAATAATAAAATATATAATAAAATAAAATTATTATAAATATATGTATATATTAAGCATATGATTTTGTTTTGAGGATTTTGCAAGAGATGACACTAATGTCAGTATTATCGAAGACATTCCAATCGCAGCTTTTGCTTCTTAAATATAAATATTATATTAAAATTTAACTGTAATATTAAAATTTTGAGAGTTTCGAAAAGGTGAATCCTTTGATTTTATTGTCGATTAATATATTACTATATTTTGATATGCTGATTACGAATATGATAATGAAAATTACCGACAAGGTCATTTTGACGATCATTTGCTGCGGTCAATCTAGCTAAACGTCACTACTCAGCAGTGCTTATCAGTGGGTGCTGTCATCAGTCGTGCTGAAAGATGAATAGGACATACATTTTCTTTACGACTTTTCACGAAGTGACTCCTATCTCATCTCCTCCCTTCTTCCTTTGCTTAGAGACTTCCATGCAAAGCGACTCTCATTCTACCTCCCTCCCCCCCCCCGCTGCTTAGAGGCACACGACTTTTCACATGAAATGCGCGAAAAATTATTTCTTAAATATTTAAACTTGAAAATGACCTTGTCGGCAATTTTCATTATCATTCATATTCGTAATCAGAGCATCAAAATAGTATGTCAAATGACAAGAAAATCAGGAGGTTTACCTTTTCGCAACTCTATCCAAAATTTTGTGTCTTTCTTATAAAATTAAAAATTTGGTTAGATGTAACTAGAAAATTAAAAAATAAAAATAAAAACTAAGAGATTTGCTAAAAAATAAAATCACATTAATTTATAAAATCAAATTTATAAAATCAAAAATTTATCAAATATAAGAAAATAACAGTGTTTTTTATAGAATAATGATATAATACAAACTTTTTAAAATATAAATATAATAATTATAAATTAATAGTTATTTATTTATATCATAATTTAACCTAACTCTAACCTAAAGAGATATTAAACATTAATACGAATAAAAATTAATTAAAATGTAGGAAATGATTCAACATCATGCATTATTATAATTATTTATTATATTTAAACAAGATTTTATTTACATTTTGAAGCGTGCGCGGCATTCTGTGTCGTAAAACGTATCATACTGATTTTAAAGTGGATAAAAGGCTAGCCAACTTAATAGGAAAAATATGACAATTGCATTATCTTATAGTTGAGAGGTTAAATGAGGAAACCGAAGGTTAGTAAAAAAAAAAACTCGCATTATCAATGATTTTTCAGAAAAACAAATTTTGCGGCACTCAATTCCGCGGCGCAGCCAGTTAAAAGTTAATATAAATAGCATTGTATATTGTTATGAAAAATATTATTATTGATAATCTCGATGTTGTCAAGAAAGTTTCCTGTGATAGCATCTTTGATACTTGTCATATCATCATGCCTTAGCGCGCGAAATATCAGTTTTATGATTAGTAAACTTTAATTGCTACTAATTAAAAACTATTACATTCTTGACATTTTTGTATTAGAATTTTCATCTCTAAATCAAGAATACATTTTTAAGAAAAAATGCGGGGCATCCTATATATATTAGGTGTACAAAAAAGTTCTGAGCTTTAGATTTGATACAACCGAAATAACAATTTAAATTTTATATATCTTTCCGCCTTTTTGTGGTTTTAAAGCGTTAACGTTTGGCCTTCTAAAAT
>Ga0157364_1009161_pt1 | contig 10255 bp, 6 predicted proteins | sample AttsexASBM2_FD_111476 | JGI IMG/M metagenome (GOLD analysis project Ga0157364, IMG submission 111476) | Fungus gardens microbial communities from leaf cutter ant in Ribeirão Preto, State of São Paulo, Brazil - Atta sexdens ASBM2 | ecosystem: Host-associated > Fungi > Mycelium > Unclassified ... | reverse complement strand
TTTACTTTTTAAAAATAGTTTTTTTTTAATATTTTCTCTGTATGAATATTTTTTACACTCACTGTATATAATGACAATATTAATAAAACAAATAAAATTTCATTAAAACAATAGCACAGATTTGTTTTATTATCATGTAACATTATTAAAATAATTATTTTCAATTAAAAACAATTGATATAACAGTTTTAGTATATTATTGATATGATTATTTTTTTAATATATAAAGAAGATTTACGTTACTCGAGAGAGAAGGAATGAAAGTTCCACGTGATACAGTTATCCATTTAAAGGACTATAATGGAGATAGTAAGTTTTAAATCGTAAGAAATTAATCAATTGTAGCATATTATTCTCTTCATATTCAACTGTGATTGGTTGATTTTTTACAGTTTACGTATATTACTTCCATTATAGACGGCCCTTAAGAAATACAATAACGGATACAACAGATTGCTGTAATGCCGAGATACTTCATGCCAAAAGTGGCCTCCGTCGTTCTATAGATGCTGCCAAGATATAGCTAAGTTATCGATATATCGCTTCAAGTGGAACTAAGTGGAACAAGCCAGCCGGCCGTATGAGTCTGCAATCTGGCGAGAAATTCGAACGACAATACGGCGGTATGAAGGATGAGGACAGTCTGATAAAGGTATTTTGACAAACGATAAGACCTGATATCTGATTAATTAAATTTCTCGATGACGGTCTTGGACAAGGCGAAATAATCGCTCGTTGTCACCAAGTACCTCATAACTTCCGCGTAATTAAAACCTGCTTGAATCTTTATAAAATCGGAAAGTTCCTTCTTTTACGTCACGGATAATGGAAGCCGAAATAAGGAGTGTGATAGCTGCCTGAATAGGAGACAACGTTTGAGCAGCAAATAAAAAGGACTTGTCCAATTTAATTTTAGAAATGCAAACGGGAATCTACTTCTACCTTTTGGTTGAAGTTGAAATTCACAAATCCTCCGAGCAATGCACTCCGCGGATGCATCCTATATGGGAAACGTTCTATTTTCCAATCTTTTTCGTGTTGACATTAAAAATAAAATTTTTCGTGTAAACCGTGTCAGCTGACAATATAGTTGACTACATTCGAGCTAAAAATCGTTTGGAGCGCTTTCGATGCTCCTATATCTGTTAAAATTTAATGTTGAAGTATAAAATTATTAATAATTTAATAATATAAAATAAATTATTAATAAAATTTTATTTTTCATACATGCCATGAATAACAACAAATAATTAAAATAATGAGAAAATATCGCGCAACGAGAACCTATAGGAACGAAATTGCAGTAAAAATCTCTTATGATGATAACGCTATCGGAAATAACATTATGTCCGTTACCGCTTCTACGTCGCCATCGTTTATCGAGTGGGGCATTCTCCGCGACATTTGGCATAGCACGCAAAGCTACACACCGCGATCCAGCATTTAATAGCACGATGGTGGTCACGTTACCCAATTTCCGTCAAACTGAATTTCAATGCCTACGCTGTCGCTAATGATACTAATGATGTCGCTTTGGTCACGATAATCTAGATTCCCATTTTCTGCGGTTTGAACAGGCGCCTGATGGGATCCGACAAGAACATAACTGTAATGATATAACAAATCTTATGAAGCTGTGTCGACGTAGAACAAAGTCACGTTCTCGCAAAAACGAAGATTCTTAAGAGATTATTCCGAATCTCCAAGAACTTAAGACCTGAAAACGTAATTATAATTATTCATTCTGTACTCTTCTTTTTCATTTGTTATGATTATTCACTTTGCTATTTATCTTGTGCTATTTATATTACGAAATGACATAAATGTTTCTTGGCATGAAAATAATAGTTTGCGCTAAATAAAAACTAAGAATGATATTAGTATATTCTAGAAAGAAACTTATTTACAAAGAAACCAAGTATCCACCTCCAAAATATGAAACATGTATTTTTTACAAGATTTTTCGTACATTAAGGGGATGGAAACTTTCTCTTGAAAAAATATTAGTTTTTTTTCTTTGTAATACCTAACCATCAAAGTTTGTCTCATCATTTAAAAAATATTTTTAATAAAAATAAAATAAAAATATAAAAAGAAATATAAATAAAAATAAATAAAAAATAAAATAAAAATAAATAAAAATTTTAATAGTTTCAAGAGTACTTTATAATAATAAAATTTTTTAACTCAAAAATTTATAATACAAACAAATTTTTTTTATTATTATTATAAAATATTTTTGAAACCATTTAACTTTTATTTATTTAAAACATTATCGATTTAAAATACCTTTTTTATATCTTTTGGGACGATTTAGGTATTCACTTAGGAAAAAAAAGACCTTTTTTTAGAGAGTTTCACCCTTGTGCGAGAAAATCTATAAAGTCTCTTTTTTTTTATATTTTAATATATTCAGAGCTTATTAAAATCCGAGGGAGATATTCCTTCTGTGTATACGAATTTACTTTAATTAAACAAAAATGTTATAGAAAGAAATGAGGTTTTAAAAACTGTATAGAGAGAACGCAACAAAGAACAATTGTACAGATAAAAGAAAATTTAAAAAATTTCTACGAGAATAAAATATAAACCAATATCATCTGCAGAAATTGCGCGGTAATAAATATCCGAAGAATAAAGTCATAACGATAAGAACGATGGAAATCCTCTTTGCGCGATACAAAAACAAGTAAAAATTCGTAAAATGAAGATATCAATGGTAACACGTATAAATTCGTTAGAATATAAAGATAGCGGTAAAATAGCAATGGAAATACGTCACGAATAAAAAGACAGCATTGATGTGCTTTGCACTTTGAAAACAAAAGAAAAATGGATAGAAAGGTCATCGCGAGATCGTAATAATGATTCTGATAAAAATTTCGCTCGCAGCACGCGAGGTAGATATATAACATAATAAAAGCGAAACATATAAGGATAATCGAGTTAATGCAGTGGACAACGATGGATGTGCCAGCGGATTGGCGCCGCGGCGCGCAGAAACACGTAGAAACGGTGGTGCTCTCCCCGTATTCCAGCGTCCTGTAAATTATGAATGAGGCGTATCCTGCGCGAGTTCGTGTGTACCGAGCTCTCAGATTACTCCCGCAGCTTACCCGGCGCTTCAAAGCATATACGAGGGTGGATAGCCTCATGTAAGCGTAGCCAGTAAAAGAGAGTGGGCCGTGGACGTAGGAAAACACCGGCGGCGGCCAGCAGCGTCGAAAAGGGGCACGGTTTTCAAAGCCGTCTCTTAGCATACACGAGGAGCGAGCAGTTGGATATACCGTCATAAAAGAAAAACGTGACTCTGTGCACGACTCGTTTTTTCTTCTCGCGCTTTTCTTTCTCTGTTTATCGCGCGTTTCTAACCATTTCTCCCGGCCAGAATCGTAAAACCGACGTAACATCGAAACTCCGACATGAAATGTAAAAGCTCTTAGCTCCTAGCTGCTCGACTTAATACTCAACAAATGGACATCTCTTCTCTTGTCCTTCTCTCCTATAATTTGTATAAACAGAATTGACACAAACCATTCCTCGTCCTAAAATTCCATGATTTTCTTTGACTTTCAATAATACTTTGAAAGTTTTGTATTTTTGTATTGATTTGGAAACCATTAAATATTTTGAGAGATCAATTTAACACAGCAAATTATTATTAATTTTGCTGATACTGCTTGCATTTCTAACTGTTAAGTTGGTTTCAAATTACATGTGAGATACATATATATCAAACTTTTTTACAGCCAAGAATTTTAATTTTTCAAGAAATTAAATGCAAAATTCCCTGACTTTTTCCTAATTTCCCTGACCGTTTTTAATTTCTCTGACAATTTCCTGATTTCCAGTTTTGTGGCAACTCTGGTAAACATTGCGTTTTAAGAAAAATGACCTTTTCAGCAGATTGTTTGTCCCAATTCTATGCTACATTCTAGTCAGGTTTGGGGATCAGGCTTGGGGAAGATTTAAGATCCGTTGTACGACGTAACGTGAAACGTCTAACTATCCATTGTTTCGTACTGCGATATAGTTACACGACTGACTGGCACACTAAACTTTCGCCGAATTTCCAAACTGTTAGAGAACAGCTCGGGCTCACACTTTGTCTGAAACGCGACCATTATGCAAAATCGCCCACGTAAATTCTGCGGGAACTGCAAGTGCTACAAGATAATTACGTAACTAGCTCAGAGACGTAATTTATGCTCTACCGTAAATAATACCGACAAACAACAACTGCATGCTGTGGAAGGGGATATTTTTTTTATCTTCTTTAATGATCATGCACGAATGTTTTCATTAAGCGGAAAAAAGTTATTTTTTTTTTTTTCATTAAAGCTGCTTTTTGTACCTCTTCATTATTCGACCGACCCTTGGGAAGGGAAGAACGGTTGTTGTTTTGCAATTCGGCTTTGCACTGATTGCAGTGATTCCAGCGCATCGCGATTATTTATTCTTCAGTCTGCAGACTGCCTGATCTGCTTGCAAGCGCTTGTAAAGCGCTTGATCGATACTATCTCTATCTATTGAAAATGGAGCACGTAACTGTGCAGGTGTGTAGAGGATACGCAAAGGTAATCTAAAATATATTCAAACCGACATCAAGAGTCGACATTTATATTGGTCCCAATTTTAAATGTTGTTCGTTTCCCCATAAAGAATTAATCTGATTGACCGATTATTGTGAAAATTTTGATAGTACGACTCGCTTATAAAGCATTTAAACGTTTCAAAAGCTGAGCCCATTTCGATTTGCATCTCGCAAATGTTATTAGTCTAGTGACCATTGCTAAATGCAGAATATAGTCGGACTGTAAACATGAAAACAGAACGAGGTGAATTGTATTTGATTAGTAATTAAGCTTCACAATGTCTGCAGTCGAGTAATTTGCAAAAAGCACTAACAATAATCGTGACGCAACAATAATCGTAAAACAAAAATATTCTGATTCAATATGTAATTAATAATTTTTTAACTTTAATACGATCACAAATGTAAACAATATTCTTCGGTTAAAATGTACATATAATATATATAGAAAATAAAATCGCGTATCTTTTAACATTATCACATTCAATATATGACGGATAATGAAATGCAAGAAAACTGCTACTGCATAAAAATTCAATGCCGAATACGTAGAAATAAAAAACCCTAGAGCGGCAAAAATTAATGCGAATGTTCTGCACAAAGGAAATCTTCGATCTGTCTTCCGTTTTAGACGCTTGTATTTTCCTTTGATATACACATGCACGCACGCACGCACGCACGCACGCGCGCACGCACGCACGCACGCACGCACGCGCGCGCACACACACACACACACACACACACACACACACACACACACACACACACACACACACACACACACAAAGCGTTCGGGAAACCATATATAATCGGAAAAGGAGTAATTCTGAATAAAAATAAGTCGAAAATATAGAATAAAATTTTTTTTGTATATAGTTTTGTTTCAAGAAAATCGAGTTTGAATATTCGTTAAGTACGCGCGTGACAAGTACTTGACAAGCTATTAATCTACTTGATTCATTGATTATTTACCACTATTTTTATACCAGTTTGAATCATTTGATATAAAATAACGTGCAAATAAGTATTTCAATAATATATTTATTTTATTAACTGCTGATATTTTAGAAACTGCTAAAAATATCGGCTTTTCTGTCGCAGATAAATTCTTACTCGACGAATTAAAGATACAAATAGAAATAGTGGTGGGCAGTTGGGTAAACCAAGCAGATTATGGCTAGTCAAGTGCGCGTTAAGTACACATGTATTTAACGAACTCGACTTTCTCGAAAACAGAACTCTGTACGAAAAAATTTTATTCTTTATTTTCGGCTTACTTTTACATGAGGCATCATCTTCTTTTCGGTTATATCACAATTTCTAGAACATTTTGTATGTATATACACAATACATGTATGTACATATATAAGATTTATATATACATATATATATATATATATATATATATATATATTTTATATATAACACATTTTATAAAAAATATATATATATATATATATATATATATATATATATATAGTTATATATATAAACCACAGTGCGCACTTATCGATTCGCATATGTTGTCCTACATATATAGCGTTTCTCACCACTTAGGAATAGCGGAGGCAGAAAACTTCCTCCCATTGTTTTCAGTAGTTCAGTAGTAGAGGTATCTCCCTCACATCAGATTCCGTGTTTCCCCGGAATACCTCGCCGAAACTTTTAGAATATCAAGATATATAAATGTCCGCGTCCCGAGGCTTAAGGCGAAACCGCGATCATCGTTTGCAAGTCAAATATACGCTGCAATTTCTCACGCGCCGAGATATATCACACGATGTGTGCGTGCACCTTAACAATTCCCTGACAGCGTCTCGCAAACGAGGGTATTCGTGTATCTCTGTGAAAATTTCTCTGTCACATTCGCGATATGACTGTACTTGAATACAGTGAATCTGCTACGAATTCGATCCGAACTTCGTATCACGCAGACACCTTCGTTATTTTTCATTCTGTAGAAAACGTTTTTCCTTTTGCGATAACTGCAATTGGATCGAGGCGATAAGAAGAAATGGCGATGAGAAATGACGATATGACAAACAAGGTACATAATCCGAAGATGATTGATCGACATGTATCGAGATGCAAAATTGTTTTTTCCGAAAAAGTGAATCGCACGTCTACTCAACTACTCAAGCTAGCTATGTGAATGAAATTGGCTTTTCGGAAAAAGCAATGTTACGTGTATCTGGTTTATGCGCAACATTCATTTGTTTATACTATTCTTACCAATGCCAGAACAAACTATTGAAGTAGTCAATAGACTCGCAATATCTGATAAGTGACTCAATATCTCGCAGAATTTTTTTGCGTCGCGCAAAGTAAGTATAGGAAATAAGTTCTATTGTATTTGATGAAAACACAGATACACCAGAGAAAACCACCGAAGAATCCCATTCTTTTTCTCTCACTGACAGGTCGTGGACTCCGAATTAGTGGGTAAGCCAGGATGGATAAGCCAGAGGTTTTCGGTAGATTGACGTATAGGGCTTACACAGTGTCGGTCCAGTCACTAGTAGGTTAATCTTCCTTTCCTTCTCTTTTGAACGACTCCAAAAAAGTTTTGTGCTGTTGGAAGCCGTCGCTGCAAGTGAAACGAACGCACGATAGCAGGTCAGCGATTCGACGAAGTCGAATCCGAGAAAGTGTAAGCAAAATTCTTCAGCATGCAAAATTTCTGGTTTGCGATTAGCAAAATTGTCGAAACATAAAACAGCTGCACAGCACGCCATATCTTTATCTCAGAAAATTTAATCGAACTCGCTAAGCCATTGGAAAGGATAGAAATTGCAGAGTAAGCATAAAATTATCGATACACAAAAGGCGATCTAAGATCGCTCAATACGTAACAATGCTTCGCTAACAAAATATTTCGCAATTCTATACAGAAAGAACGATTTATCTAAAAATTTTGCTAGATATAGACCTAAAAATAAATTTTGTTGTTGGATCATCAAAATAATTATGTATGTATAGAACATTTAAAATCCGTAACAGACTATAAATTGAGATTAGATTGATCAATCAAAGTAAATTCTTTAAACTTGAGATTTTCTTTCTTCTGATTGGTTAAATTTCAATCCAATCCCCATTTCAATTTCTAATACGGACTCAAGCGTTGATGATAATGCTAAAAAAGTTTTAAGTAGCAACCAGTTTGCATAATTATTCGAATCCAAACAAAATTATTTTCAGATATTTATTTAACTTTTTCGCTTCAGCAAGATTATTCTTTCCGTGCTTCAGCAAGATTGTTCTTTCCGTGCATTAGCGACAAATATTAACGTCGTTAAAATTATTTAAAACTCTTTCTTAGAATTGCAAAATTCCATCTAACGTGTTCTGCGCTACTTACCAGACGCAAGTACGTGCTAAAAATAGCAACTAAAAATACGATCGACTTCACCTCGCCCACGCAGATACTCCGAGCGGACACGATCGAATAATTTCGCACTTACCGCAGCAGGACATCGTTTAATCGGAGAGGCCATAATGGATACAGACGCTTCTCATACCCGACACCCGATGAAGTTGTATTAACTCAAACTCGCGCTAGCTGAGATAAGGAAATCCTAACTCGAGTTACTGAGACGCTGAGGCATCGGTATATGCTCGCTATCTTGTGGTTAGATAAATTAACCCGTTGTCAAGTCATTCAGTATTTCGGAAAGGATCGTTAATCAGAAAATAGGAAATGTTAATTAAGATCTAAATTTCTCATCTCAAATATGACAACTCAATTAAACGTGAGACATGACTTTGTCATTGGCATATACTTCGCTATTCAAAACTTCCTTTCATATGCATGAAACTATTACGTACATTAAGAGCATTATCTCATTATGGGTTTAGGTTACTCGATACATACCTCTGTATCCTAGGTACCCTTTAATGTACATATATTGTCACCACGATATTATCCAACATGATCAAAGCTTCGTGCCAAGTTGCTTGACGAGGGTACTTCGTCTAATCTCTATAATTCACCGTATAAGTGAGAGACTAGTCTCATTTAGATTAATCGATGCTCAATTTAATGAACTAAATACTAAGTATAAGTATATTCAAGCCTACAACGTTTTAAATAACTACAAAAATATGGTATGCATGTACATATATAGGATATAGATAATTCATTGTGAATTATTTAGACATTGAGAAGATCTAGCTTTGACCATTATAGGCTTATACTTAGTATTTAATATGCTTATATTTAGTATTTAATTTTCATGTCGATCTTAATAAAATCTTTTATTATTGTTAATGAATTGAAGAAGTATTCTGTAACGATGAACAAACAGTCAGATCAATTTTATTCCGTCATGATATTAATCTTTAAATAAGTGGCTACAGCATTCTACATTATAGATATCTTATTAAAATTATTTTGTTCTGGAAAAGAAAAATAAAAAGAAATGCCCAAGATCTTAAATATTTTTACATTCCTCTATCTCATAAAAATATAAATAATGTAGATTTAAATCTATATATATATATACTATTAAAACATATAATTAAAAATTAAATTTGTTTGAGGTGTTTTGAACACTTATCTATTCAACGATTAATGTCTCATTTTATTTCTTGTTTTTCAACATGTATTTTTAATGAATATAGTTAAAAGAACAGTAATGGACTTTCTAAACAAACAAATAAAAAAAGTCAGTTCTCAATCCTAGTTCGGAAACAAAAATGCTTGCGAGTAACTAACCATTTTATGAATAAACAAATACACATATCACGCACATACGAGCAAGAAAAAAAAATTAATTGAACAAAACCGTTGACAGCACTTTGCAAAAGAATTGAAAAAAAAAAAAAATACCAGAAATGTTTGTGGAAGACGACGAAAAGTTGAATGAGAGAATGAGCGAACACGCGAAACCAGGCGCAATTAATCTAATTAAAGACCGCGCCGTGTACGTCCTGAAACAAAACAGATGAGACTCCGACGTAATAATCCGGGCATGAAAGCACAGAGATCGAAAGATACCGCTGACCTATATCATTTAAATTCCATTTGCGTTTAAATGCCGCGTGAAGCCGAAGAAAAAAAAAGAGACGTAAATTGGCCGTGTCGCAAGCACGTGAAAGGAAGTGGTCGAGATTACAGCAAGAATAATGCGTCCCTCAAGCTCATGGCACGCCGATATTCTGGACGAGAGCGATCCATCATTTATTGCGATTTGAAGTGACACCGCGTACTCCAACGTTTATTTTGCTGCCCACTGCAAACTGTCCTTAATCTACGAAAGTGCCTCCTCATCCATTTTAAGCAGACCTCAAATTATATGACGCGACGCTTATGATCTTTGTCCCTTCGCTTTTGGAATGCGAATTAAAAAATCAAGTTTTTTTTCTCTTCAAGTTCAACATTTGCTTTCATTCGCTTGTTCTTCATGCATTCGTTTTTATAAAAGTTCCAGTTCTATCAAATTTAAATAATAAATTCTTTGGATAAATTTAAAGTCGATCACTCTCTAACGAAAATGTCAAGACGAAAATATAGCTCCGTTGTTAAACTTTAAGTTAACTAATTAACTACGTGAATTTATTTGCATTTTCATAAAAACATTTTGCAATTATTTGCATAAAGAAAATAGTTGAGATAGCAGCATAACATTTTATAGATGCCAATTAAAGAAAAAAAGAGCATTG
>Ga0157364_1009160_pt1 | contig 10256 bp, 6 predicted proteins | sample AttsexASBM2_FD_111476 | JGI IMG/M metagenome (GOLD analysis project Ga0157364, IMG submission 111476) | Fungus gardens microbial communities from leaf cutter ant in Ribeirão Preto, State of São Paulo, Brazil - Atta sexdens ASBM2 | ecosystem: Host-associated > Fungi > Mycelium > Unclassified ... | reverse complement strand
TTCTACAGAACTGCGAACATCGATTCTCGTAATCGGTTCAGCCTCGGAATGGCAGAGGGAGCGATTCGTGATCGAGGATAGAGAACAGTGTGGACAAGCGAATAAGCGGCGGTAATAAATTACACCATAATTAATAACAGTAAGAAGTAACAAATATATTTAATTAATTTCCGAGTCTCGTTCATACTTGTTGACAAGGTCATGACAACAGTATGTGATCGAAATGCGTTATTTTAGCCTCGCACATGTACGCTCTACGCGGGACGTATTAATTAATACGCTAACTCTCGACGGCATGAGCTCACGCCACATAAGAATACTTTTGCAAATCGCACAAGCATTAGCCGACAATAATCGAGATAAGAGATGGTTATGGTCTCACCGCGAATACAGCGTGACCTCGTGCTCATCCGCTTCGAATTTACAAAATGTCGGAAATAGACAGAGAACGCACGTCACGATACAAAGTTCCGAAACAATCAAGGTAAATCGGCATGCGACAAGACTTCATGAAATGATTAAGGCAGACGCGGAAAGTATCTCCCAAAAATCTCATAACGAATCGTCGCGGGAAACACGCTCAGACACCGCGAAAAACTCGACGCATGACAATTCCCCGTGCCTCTCGCATACAAAATACGACAACGATAATTACGCGTACTTCTCGGATACGGCGATCTTCGTTTGTCTTCAAGTTAATTTTGATTAATTTTTTATATGCCATAATATGCCTATACAAATGTATATTGTATAGGTGCAGCAGCTAAACCAAATAGAAATTCTAAAAGTCAAATTAGAAAACAGTTGAAAATAAAATAATACAATTACCCGAAAGCAAATGTTTCTTTCCAATTGTCAATGACACACCTCGGAAGTTAGCATTGAAAAGGAAAAAAAAATTCGAGAAATGGAAGACATTAATGTGGTACAATCGAAGAAAATACGATATCGAAAAAAGTTGCAGCTTCAGAATCAATACCAAAAATATTAAATTAGGGATAATGAACATTTTAAAGGAGAACAAGTTATTACAAGAACAAAAAATTGCAATGTTATTAAAGAATTTTGGAAAAAATAATGATCTTTTCAAACGCTTATTTGAAAAAAAAACGAGAATAAACGAATATTCAAAAAGTATTAAAAAATTCGCAGTTTCGTTGTATTTTTTGTCGCCAAAAGCATACCATTTTATACGTGAAAAGTTAAATGGTAGTTTGCTTCATCAAAAAATAATTAGCAAATGATATTGCAATGCTGCACCTAGGTTTTCCAAAGATCCAAACTCAAGTCAAATATTCAAAAAAGAAAAAAATGCTTTGTTTATTAGTATTTGGAAATGGCATTCGTAAATATGTAAATATGAGATGACCATCGTTATTATGGTAGATTTGGCATGAGTCTATGGGTTTGGCGAGTCAAGTTTTGGCATTTATGCTAGTCTCTGTTAATGAATCATGGAAAACTCCTTTTGGATATTTTTTTATTAGCGGCTTAAGTATTAAAAAAGCAGAATTATTAAATCAATGCTTTAATTTATTATTCGAGTGCGATATCTGTTATGAATGTTACATTTGATGGTGCACCAACCAATTTCAGTATTTGTAAAAATCTAGGTTGTAATTTAGATGTTAACAATTTACGTATTGAAATTAATAATGGAGTATTTATATTCCCCGATTCATCTCATAAATGTAAAACTAGTCAGAAACTGACTTTCCTGTTAGGAAAAGAAATGGTTTTATATGATAAGAATAACAATGAAATAAATTTCAAATAAAACTTTAAAACTATTAAATGAGCTTCAAGAAAATAAAGGATTATATTTGACTAATAAATTACAAACGAAACATATTTTATTTTTTAAACAGAAAATGAAAACAAAACTAGCGACTCAGCTTTTCAGCTTGAATCCGCAGCAGAGGCAATACTATTTTGCAAAGAACATTTACAATTGAAAGAATTTGCTTATTATGATGAAACAATAAAATTTATTTTAATGATAAACAACATCTTCGATATTTTAAATTCTCGATCAGTAAAGGTAAAATATTCAAAATACAAAAAAGCAATATGCAATGAAAATATTACACAAATGAAACCGTTTTATAACAACTTCGTTGATTATGTTAAAGGCTTGAAACGAATTGATGGTACATCCATCTTACAGTCACAAAGAAAAGTTGGATTTCTAGGATAATAATAATTAATAATAAGTTTAAAAAATGCAATTTCTTTGTTTGAAGAAAATGTAAATATTAGTAAGCTCATTTGACATTCATCCCCTTGTATAAACTTGAACAGGATCATATCTAGCTATTTCTTGGTCAAATTAGATCACATTGCGGAAACAATGATAATCCTATTGCTAAAAATTTTATAGCTGCCTATAAGAAACTTTTATTGTGAGATAAAAGATAATGGCTTAGGAAATTGTATACCATTCGGAGGAGATATGTATTTTAACATGTAATTCAACAATTAATAAAAAATTGGAGAAAATCAATATAAATATAATTGGAGACAATCAATAATCAATGACGAAAGTATAAAATCAGCTGTAGGAACCAGTATTTCAACAAATAGTGCTTTATCTGATCATAATTATGTTCACGATTACAATCGGAATTTCCTAAAAATATAGTCATATATATCAATGATTTTGTCTGTAAAAAGTTAATAAGTTGAAATGCCAGGAATGTTTATCCGAACTTACGCAAAAAGAAATTGCATCTTATTCTTTCGAACAGTTTAAAAACGATCCAAACTTAATGTATTCTAATCATGATGTTTTTTTTTGCATAGAAACTGAAAAGATTATTCAGAGAAATACCCAGGCAAATATTCTTTTAGACTCTTCATACAATACAAAATAATATCTTGAATGAGGTTTTAGTTGTAGTCAGAACTCGTAAAGTGTTTCAAGGTATTAATGAAAAACATCATACACATTCAATCTCAGAAAGTTACGAATTACAATTAATAAAAGAAATAATTTTAAAATACATTGATTTGCGATTACGCTATAGTTGTAAACAAATGTTAGCCGAAAATTCAACAAGAAATTATTTTAAGAAAATTGTGCTATTAAAAGGACAATAATTCCAAAATTTACGTTTATTAAATATAAAATTAACAGCTTTATTGTCATACGTGCGTAGTATCTATTCAGTATTTTATGTTCATTTTGATATTTGTAGTTTTATCCAATATCTATTATATTATTCTTATATTTATACTACTGAGTTTATTTTCATATTATATTTACGATTATTTTGTTGATATTCACGATTCATAAATGTATAACTGCTTTATTATTATTTGTTCTTAAATTAATATATTTTTTTTTAATTTGAAAGTACAGCATAATCTTAACTTTTTGATTATTATTAATGAATTATTATATTCATATCTTATTTTAATAGTGTATGATTATGTTTCAAAATAATAATTATGTTTTAAAGTAATACAAATTTTAATTCTTTATTTTATTCATAAATTTTATTAAATTTATTATATTTATTATATTGCCTTTGATTACAGTTTTTTTTATTATATTCGTATTGTTGTGAGTATATATCTTTTATAGATTTATTATTCATTTGTGCACTCGGTCTATATATCTGATTTAAATATGAATCAGAAGTTATGAATAATTCCTAAAAATAAATATAATAAGCTTTTTTTACATGCCTAGGAAAGTTTAATAACATCTATTAGTATTTACGACGTTTAAAACTTTATCCAGAAAATACGCGTATTTTCTATCGAAGATATATGTTATAATTTAATTATTATAAGAAATTAAATTAGATTTATATTTACAATTCAAATTTATTTCATTTTTTCTTAACTTTTTCAGAATATGCGTTTAAAAAAGATGGCTATGTCAAAACAAATTACATCAAAGGCGCTTACAGCTACAATGAATGTTTCAACTAATTCTTAAAATTATATATAAATAAATTTACATATATGATTACATGTACATGCAAATTTTATATTTTTATATTTTATATTTTACATTTTTGATTTGTACAAAAAGAAATAATACATTAAAATTTTAAAGACTTTTCTAAAGTATTTTATTTTTAATAACATTATTTTTATATATATACCATGATGTATATACCATGATGTGGTATGTATTAATTTGAATTTTTTTCATAATTCTGAGTATATGTTTTAATTTATGTATGCTCTAAAAGAAAATTATTACGATACAATGATCGACTGAAATTTGATTTGAATTCACTTCCTTCAGTTTATTTTCGGTAGCGGCCATCTTGGATCGCCTATTAGGATTATACTTTCCTATCGCTATTCTAATGCTTTCTATAGTCCTCCATAGAAGTGACGGTTATAGGGATCTTGTCAGATCCTTATTGGTCTCCGATCCATCCTTCCGAAAGATACCAACGCAAAACGAGACGACATCACGCGTTCCAGATAGACTTTGAGGAAGTTCAACTCTGACGGCATCCTTGCCGTCGAGACATGAGGATGAACATCAGCCTCTAGAATCAATCGACAGGAATGTGGAACGTCTCGGTATGGTGATGTGTGCTTATGACGTCTTAGTCTCTTAGTCATGCCTGATATCGTTCTCCAAAATCCGCCTATTGGTGATCTGCGGAGATCGCAGACCTCAAGCGGACCGCTATTTGCGCCAGACACAACGGTCTCGTAGATGAAAGGACAATGCGGTCATTATAGAGGAAGCTCGTGCTCTCGAAAGTCACTTCGAGTCGCGGTCAGAAAGGTCAAGTCTGACTCTCGGAGCGATTTCCTGTCAAATTTGGACCGGGAACCTTGGGGACGTATAACATTATTTTCAATAAAATGAGATATGCAGCGCCACCAGTTGCGGAAACTCTGGACCACGAATTTCTCACAACAGTGACGGAGACTTTCTGGGCGGGGAGGAGATCTTTTCTCCCTACATCGGCCCGCCATCTGACTGCAGGGAATTTGAGGTAACGGCCACTGAATTGGAGGTGACCGCCAAGAGGTTCGAAGGTGCATTCAAAGTTGCTGGACCAGATGGGATAGGTCATGGCGATGGGTGAGTTAGCTCCTTAAGTCAGGACCCTCTTTGAATTGCCTCAAGACCGGTTCCTCTCCGCGTGGAAGAGATCAACACTAGTCCTGCGCAAGGAGAGAAAGCTAGCGGACAGAATAGTCCCGAATTGTCTAGCATTTGTTCCGGAGCTATCCGGGTCTACACCGGATTAGTATGGTTTCCGAGAGGGACGCTTCATCATCATCCGCTGTTTTGCGGATGCTCCTTTTCGGACCAGGAGACAAAGAGGGGTATTATGTTGGCTGAATCTCACTAGAATATAGTGCCTTTAATTTCATCCTCTGGGACGTAGTCGGGAGGGCGGCGATCGCCCACGAAATTCCCAGCTACATCTGTGAAGTCCTAGTGGATTATTTCCGGGACAATACATCCGTAGAGTATAGATCAGGATTGGTACGCCGAAGAGTGTATATATGCTCAATCGCAGGGTTCCACAGGGATCAGTACTGGGGCTATTTCTATGGAGATCGTCTATCGTGATAAAGTCCTCCGCATCTCCCTTCCTCCTGGCTGCAGTCTAGTGTGCTACACTAATGACATGTTGATTATGGGAAGGGATAATTGGGTCGAAGACGCGCTATGTGCCAAGATAGCCGCGGCCGAAATTGTGTGGAGAAATCGTGTATAGGCGCTGGGTCTTAAAGTAGCTCTCAGCATAATGGAGACCATGTTCTACAGAAAGGCCTCCGAGAAGCCATCTCCTATCAATATTCAGATGGAGACTACCCGCGTCAAAATGAGCTCCAGGATAAGGAAATATCTCATGCTCATTCTGAATGGCCTCTGAGGATTTAAATTTTAAGACCAAAGCGGACAAGATGGTAGCCGCGCTTAGTCGCCTCCTGCCCAACATGGGTGATCCTGTCCAACAGGTGCTAAGACTAGATACCTGTATGTGAACACGATGATGTCGGTACTCTTGTTCGAAGTCCCGGTATGGGCCCGAGCCATCGAATTAAATTCCTTGTTTACTCCGTGCAAAAAATCGCTGTACGAACTGTCAGGGCCTACCACATCGTGTCACGCGACGGTCATCGTCCTCGCGAAAACCAGTCCGGTAGAACTCATTGCCAGAATATATTGGCGCGTTCACAAGATCCGCGGACGCCAGGAGGCTATTTGACAGCATGCCGATGGCGATTCCCAGCCTCTCCCCATCTAGAGTTGTCAGTCGGCAATTGAGGGGTTTTTTAGTGGACACCGGCTCTTAGCTCCTTCCTCCTCGGGAGAAACAAGGCCAAGGATGAATCCTTTCTATCCTCGGGTTGGGTTGTGACCGAATCCATGGTCTTTTTATATGGATCCTGGTCCTCTCTTTGTTTTTCTATGCTCATCATGTCTTTTGACCTCTCAAAGATAAAAGTGTTCGCTGTTGCCTACTCCATCCGTCGTCCACTTGTCCCAAGACGATTAGCTTCCCGTTGTCGGATCGCTCTGGATGATTAGCGCAGGAAGGGTTTTAAAGCAATAACAGACAGATAATATTTAATTCAACAAAACAACTGATATATTGTAAAACCATGAAATGTATTTATGTATAGGATGATCGGTGATCGTATGGCATATGGTTAGTCGCTTTCGCGTTCTTATATTCTTCTTTCTCCATATACAACGTTACAAAATTGCTGGCACTCGCGAACTACGATGGCCCGTGCTGTCTCGCGTATATTTTCTTCGCACAATGTCCGTTGCTCTTAACTTCGCTAGCCCCGATTCATTCGTATCGCCGCAATCTCAATCGTGGTCCCTACTCTACTTTTCCCGATTGCTATCGTGTTCGTAAGATCGCTCGCGATTCTACTATATCCCTTCGCCGTCTAACGACGCGTTTAATGACGTCTAATAACGTTTCATCCCTATGGGAAACTATTTTCCGACTTGTCTACTGCTTCGCGGAATCAGAAGGACTCTTTTTCCTCATTACAATTTCGCGTCTCCGGAGCGCTTTCTTTTACTTATTGAATACGTTTTATCGCTTCCGAGATTGGAAGATAACTCCCCGATTTGTCTTTACAATCACGCGGTCTGGAGAGAACTCCTCGATTATCTTCACTCGCTCGCTGTCGCTGCCCGCGTCGCCCTATCATTCTCCTTCTTCAACTTTTAGCATTTGCGCTTATAGTACTTGTTTCACTCACAGCGCTCATAGTACTCACCCTTAACTCTAGCGCTTGCTTGTACATTTCACTGACGTCCTTTTGCTATGACTACTAATCAGACGGATAATTGTTCAGTTTACAACTTCATCTTTCACTTAAAATGTTTACATAAAAAGCTTATGTGTGTTTAAAAAAAATACTTTAAAATACTTTAAAAAGAAAACTTTGAACTTTTTTTCTCTTTTTTAATGAATGTTGTACGTTACTCTGTTCGTCTTTTATGAGCAGTCAAAAGGATCATTTTTACTTCAATATTGAATAACTCGGTAAAAAAATCTTACAAAGGTTAATAAAAAAGCAAATTAAAAGTAAAGATTCACACTTTTGAAAGCTGTGAATTGTATTTGTGTCCCACTTCTCATTCACGGCATGAAAGTTCACAAAAAATTTTGAAATTTTACGAATTTTTCTTTCAATCTTATAGCTTCGTAAATATCAGTTGAATCGAATTTTAAGTACACATTTGGAAAGTAGAGATTTTAAGCTAAAATGTTTTTTTAAACGTCTCATTTTGATCATTTTTTGTAGAAGTTACATTCATTCAAAGTCTATCAATTTTTCGAAGACGAAAAAAGTGATGCTTTAATTTCGGGTAGTGTATAATTCAATCAGCGCAAAGAAAATTATTTCCAATAATTGCAAAATAAATAATCTGCTGAATGCAGAAGGAGACAGCCAATGATTTTATAATAAATAAACCAAAGAAGAACAACAGAGGTAAATATAAATAGAATGAAAGTTAAATTTGTTTAAGAATAAATAGTATGAAAATGAATAAGTCTAAAAATAGGATTTTAGGAGAATTATAATAATTACCTTTTTAAGAGTATATTTAATTTTTTATTAGATATTTATTATAGTACTTTATTATAGTGTATATACAATTTGTTAATTTACCATACATCCAAAACATTATCAATGACGATATAATTGCATAATAATATAAAGTAATACATCAATATATCCTATATACATCTTCATGTGTATTCTGAATACAAATTCATTAACACATTTGGAATAGCATCTCTTTTCAGTATACGCTTACCATTTCCAATCATCGATTCAATTCACATTTCTGCATTAAAATGTATCTAAAATAATATACAATATACATCGTTTAATAATTTATTTATATTAAAAAAGATCACAAAAGCAAATTCTTACATAATTGAATTATTAGATGGAGTCTAGTCTTATCGTCCTGTGTTTCAGCCCAATTTTTTTGTTTTTTTGGATCTCGATGAAAAGGACACTTCTTAAAACTCTTTTTCGCAGAGTTTGTGCACTGATCTGCTACACAGCCAAGCATTGTAGCTCTAATACGTCAACAAACATATTAAGTTATAATGATTACACAAGAACTTCACGTTCTTATTTCATTAAATATATAATTTTACTGCAATTCGCCACTCATCTCTCCTTTTTCTCAATTTGAGTGACTTGCCAAATAACATAAACAGCAAACTCACACAACTTCTGACACGCAGAAAATTTGCTCGAAAGTGTAAATGATGTACACTGATAGTATATGTATACACATGAATATGTAACTTCCGCTTTTGTCTCAATTTGGCAGACCAATTATTGATCGTTATCTTATTAACCGTACTTTTATTATAGATATTCTAATGTGGCCCAAGTGTGTTCTCTCTTATTTCATGTATACGTATAAAGTGTATCACTGAGAGAGAGGATCGAAAGAGAGAACGAAGAATTGAAATGTAATAGTACAGTCAGATCGGCGGAGAGAGTCTCGTATGTTCTGTGAGAGATTGTCTCACAACGATCGCGGAACGGACATGTTTCGTTTCGGATTAGATGTTGCGTCATCCAAAATTTTTGTTAGCCCGCCGAGCTTCTTCGTACTTATATCATCTCCTTTACAACTATTTTACACGCATGCGCGAAACGAGGAGAGAACGCACTTGGGTCAAGTTTACGAGTTTTTTTCTAAATGAGGACTGCTCCTACTCCTCGAATGCGCAGTCTAGAGATATTATGTTTATGGGTGGGCCTCGCTTCGCGTGGAAAGTTATTAATTCCTGTAGGGGTTGTATTCTATTTATAAAACTCATTTTGTTAATAACTTTTGATGAGTAACGAGCTAAAATTTTATTTATGGCCACGACCATGATAATATATGTCAAGATCAAAGTCGTTGGAGATATAACCGTTTTCAATTAAATTTATCAAATATTCTGAAGAGTTTGTTTTTAAAATATGTTTCACATTTCTATCAACGCGGCCAATTATTTCCACGGATTTAGATAAGAAAAGGCGCGAATTCCCACTTTTTATTTAATTTATTTAGATAAAGAAGTTTAATCGATAAGGATAATTTCTTGTAAGGGGTAACAGTTGCGATTTGAATTTGCGCGGCATATGTTAAATACCATCTGGCTAAATGGCGAGTATATATATAATCAGTATAAGACTTACCCTTTTAAAAAAAAGTAAAAAAAGGTACTAAAAATGCGTATTTTTCGGTTATTCAGAAAAAAATCTGTACTAAATTGATTAATTCATACACTGTTTATAAGAAGACGTTAAACACTACAAAATGCATAAGGTATCAGTACATATTTACATTAAAAAAAACAATAATAAAAAAGCTCTGTGAACTACGTGCAAATAAATTTTAATAAATTAAACTACAATGAAATCCTTAAGTGATATGTATTTCTGTATCTCTTAAAATCCCATATATAAAAATTCAATTTAATTTGAACAATACATATCAGATATATAAAACTTAATATCAATAATGTGCGTTAAATTATAATCTTTAAAAATTGTTATCTTACTCAATTTAAATCATATATGAACCTTGATTAAAAATTGAAACTTAAATGATAATATCCAATTTAAAAAAATAAAACCTATTTTTGCATATATATTAGGTGTACAAAAAAGTTCTGAGCTTTTTTTTGTAAAATTCAATCTTTATTCGTATGTAATCGTACGGAAATGACTTGCTGCGTAACGCCAAGCTATTCTGCAAGCTCCTTTTCAGTTTG
>Ga0157364_1009159_pt1 | contig 10256 bp, 2 predicted proteins | sample AttsexASBM2_FD_111476 | JGI IMG/M metagenome (GOLD analysis project Ga0157364, IMG submission 111476) | Fungus gardens microbial communities from leaf cutter ant in Ribeirão Preto, State of São Paulo, Brazil - Atta sexdens ASBM2 | ecosystem: Host-associated > Fungi > Mycelium > Unclassified ... | reverse complement strand
TTTTATTACTTGTAAATATAAGAGTTAAGATTAATTTATTAATTTTTATATTAATTTCACGATTATTATGCAGTTATTTCTAAAAGAAGAAAAACATATGAATAAATTAAAGTTGTTATTGAATTTTATTCTCCTTTTAGAAATAATTTTTATGAACAACTTTTTAAAGAAACACTTTAGATATTTTTAAATTTATTCCTTTTTACAATAACCTTATTTACTTTTATTTAGAATAATTATAATTTATTGATTATACTAGTATATTAATTGAAAAAAATTACATGATTAAAAATTTATTAAGTTTAAAAATAAACTTTACAAGTAGACGTTAATTGGAAGAAATGTTGACATGACAATTCGCTGACAGATGCTGTAAACGAACTATTTCCAACTGAACGTACAAACAATGTCTCTCCAACAAATCCTTTGAACATGTGATAACGAATCGATATTTAAAATAAGAAAGGTCAAGATGGTCAGAACTGGTCGTAACTTTTATTCATATGATAATGTGTATATTCTTTCTTTTGTGCAACATATAATGCAGAATATACAAATAAGATAATCTATTTTAATTTTTCTATTCATTCTTTTTCACATTTTTGAAAATATTGTTTATTTAAAAAATGTTTCAGATTAAACTGACTCTGTTTTGAATGGCATTCGTGGTCAACATATTTTTTTAGATGAAATCACTTTTTCTAAATTTTTTTTTCATCTTCATATTTTCCCTTCTCTTACTAAAAACAAACATAAATTAATAAAACATAATTAACTTACTTACTCGGATAAATTCGCAATGAATCGTTTTGTGGTTTTTTTATTTGTCCAGATTTATCGGCGGTGCCTGTAAATATAATTAGCATTTATTTTAAACACATCGTTATAGAAAAACTTCTGGTCAATACTGACTAATTATCTATTGAAAGTAATAATTAATTATTGCCTTTTGTAATAAATTGATCTGAATTAGATTTCTATAAAAATAATAGTAGTGAAGACTATTTATATAGTGAAGGTATATAAATATTTATGGTATAGTATAAGTAAATTACACGAAAATTTTAATCAAGTTGATTTGTGTTCTAATAACAAAATTAGAATTTATAACATTTTTACAATCTTTTTTTAATACCTAGAAATTTTATAAGTTCTAAAAGTTCTAAATGTTTTTAAAATTTATACAATTTTTTGAGCTTTAAATTCTTTTTTGAATTTCTAAATTTTTAAGAGAGATTTTCAGAGTTTTTTAAAAATTATTATTCTTAGGAACGTTAATATTTAATCTTTTTTAAAATATTTTTTATGTTTCAGTAAATTGTGAGATAAAGATTATAAATTATAAAAAACATAAGAAATATTATAATAAATTCTTTAAATTATATATATCTTAATTTTTTTAAGTTATATTTAAAAGAATTGTTTGTAAAAATTAATATTCTGTATGCAACAATTCTATAAAATTTTGTAGAAGAATAGTAGATGAATTTAATATTTGATTTTAAATTTGCACATTTTTTAAATTTAATATTTATTTAATATTTAATAATATTTTATTTAATAATATATAATATATATATATATATATGTATAATATTTTATATTTACTAATAAGAAATTTGAAGACACACAATCGATTTATATCAATCAATAATAACTTTTAACTGCAAGACATATATGAAATATACATGTGCGCATTTGTACATATATGTATTGTATACTGACCGGTACGATTTTTTAGTAGATTAGCGTTTGCCTCTGGACCATACGTCATAAATGTCCCTATTAGTGCGATTAGGATGATTTCGAGCAAAAATAGCATCAATACTTGTTGTTTCTCGGTGACTGAGGTATACATTGTCTGTAAAGAAATATATTTGGATCGTTAAAACAATTACCTTTGTTACGATTAAATTATTAATTTGCAAAAGTTTTCATTTATTGAAATCTATCTTAGATACGATGACGAATTTTTTTTATTTAAAACTTTTTTCAAGAAAGGGAAATTTTGGAAGAAAAGATATCCTTTCTTTATTATTATTCTTATTATTATTTTATTATTTTTATTATTTTTATTATTGTTTTATTATTTTATAGACTTAAGAAATTTTACTTTTAATGATTGCATACTAATAATATGGAAAATTGGATTTTGATAAAATGAGAATTAGTATTTATTATTCCTAAATTTTATATTAGTTATAAGTTGATCACAAATTTATTATTACGTCAATATGAATCGTCAATTTAAAAAAATGAACTTTACAGTTGATTGTTGCAAGACGCTTACGATCAACTTGTGATTAATGTAGGATAAAATGTAGAGTGGTGAATATAAGATGTCATAGATGTAAGGCTTAATAATAGATAGTTTTTTAGCTATGATATATCAAAAGTATAAAACTTATGCTCACAGGCCGATATTTATATTCCATTCTTACTTTAAGACCATCTTAAATATAACGTCTTTAGATGCTAATATGATCCTCTGATACGTGACATCATAAGACTGTACTTAAAAGAGTCTTAAATATAAGAATCGACTATGAGTACCATCCGCAGAGTACCTTTAATATACATCATAGCTTAAAAACTTATTAAGCCTTGCGTCTGTAATACTTTTTATGTTCACCACATTATAAGCTATATTATATATTTAGTATATATTTAAACTAACTCTTACTAACTTAATTCTTGCGACTCCTGCCTTGTTATATATATTTAATTTTTATAATTATTATTTAATTAAAAGGATATAAAATATTTTTGTTTTATTTAATTTATTATTTTTAAACTAACTCTCATTGGAATCAATTTTTTATATATTTAGTGCCGGGGTTTGGTTTCTTCAAAAATTGTTTAATTTTTTATAATATTTTATTAATATTTTAATTTATTCTTCGGCTTTGAATTAAATTAATCAGATCCTTTATAAAGAAAATTAATTTCCCTACACATCGTCTTTTTATTTTCTTAAAATTATTTTATTTCTATTTATTTGGCAACCATATAAAGAAATCTATATATAGTCAAATTTTTGATGCATAAAAGATGGACCATTTTCTGAATGTTAAAAGGAATAAAAAATGTGCAATATGAAATATACAGATTTGCCTACTTATATTTTACTTTTAAAACATGTTATGTTATAATTTAGATGTTTAAAAAAATAAAGGTTAATATCTATGCAGCATATTTTATCTAAAGGTCTTAGAATGTTTAAAACATAGGGAAGTTCTTTGAATGTGGAAGTTCTTTAAAACGTCTGAAATTATATACTGTATGGATATGCATGTATTATATGTAAAATTAATAATTTATCTTAAAAATCTGAAATAATATTCTTTAGAATACATATATATATATATATATATGTACATGCATTCGTATTTATAAATATACAGTGTTATAAATTTTATGGACAAATATTGGACAAGTATTTATAAGCATTAATTGCATATCAATCAGTACAATACCTTTCCCATCGTATTTCGATAATTCAGGTTAATCAAACTGTCAGTCGTGCTTCTCACACTGATTGATTTTTGCCTCGCACATTCACTGAAAAATATATTTTATCGCTCATTTTTGCAAAGTAATTTATGCGCTCGTCGAATTTTATAAGAGACGCAAAAAATAATATAATTCTAAATATATAGCGGGATAAAAATCAGAAAATTTTGCTAAAATTAAATATCTGTTATTTTGTAATAAATAACAAAGTAAAATAAGTTAAACATATTTATAAAAAATATGTCATACATAGTGTAAAAGGAAAATATTATATGTATGTACACAAAGAAAAATGTACATACATAGACTTGTAAAAATAAATAAAAGATTTAACAATTTAATTTGTTATGTAGTAATTAACAGATAATTTTATTTTTTTTAAGAGATAATAGTTCAATTTATTACATAGTAATATATAATTTTATTTGAATTTAGAAATATAATTTTATTTGAATTTAGAAATATTTTACTTTATATGGATCATATTTGATCCGCTATTTAATATATTTATATGTATTTTAGCAAACCACAAAAATTATTTTTAATAATTTAAATAGTCAATAATAGTCAAAATTTAATAGTCAAAAAGCAGACAAATGTGTTTTTGTTTCCAAAAAGTAAAAATTAAGTAATTAATCCATCCTTTTAAAGAGAGTCAAACATATTAGCACATATCTCTCATATATTATGTTGCATGCTTTATGGATTAGAACTTTATCCTGTATTACGTTTCTCTCATGTATCCAATACATAGTATACGTTACATTGTTAGATTTATTAGATTTAAATAGCAAATTCAAATGGTCAGATAGATAATGACTGTGGAATGGTTTTGTTGAATAATCTATATTGGCTCAGCTGGTGTAAATGACATAGGTTTCTATATACTATTGTTTATCTTTCTATGGTGGACACGATCCAATTACACTGCAGTTGCACAAATTGTCATTGACCTCATCACCTTTTGCGTATACGTTACTTCTATTGGATCATTACATTTATATATACATTTTATTAGAAGAAATATTACACTTAATTCTTTTTTTTAAATTAAGTTACACTAAATTAACTGTTATACTGTGAGCGTTTTATATCACATTAAATATAATACAATATTACAAGTATATAGCAATAACTGTGAAGTTATTACCCAGTTCTCGTTTTCACTCTTAGTAGGACTTTGTCAACGTGGGAAACGTCACTTATAGTACGATGTCGCAAATCGTTCTGCCTTGTTTAAGCCTCGTTTAAACGCCCATACTGAGGGTCGTTATATGATAATCATGCCTGTTTATATGAACCCCAAGCCGCAGAGAATTAGTAACAATTGTCATCTTTACCTAATTTCGTGCGCCCTTATCATTTCATTGAAATATTAGAATCTACAATTTGATTTATATACACATTCAAATTTTGAAGATTATCACGAGCTCATAAAGTTCATATTGGTAATAATCCATTTAAGAAAGAAGAATTGAATTAGTTGATGCTAATAATAAAATTTTTACATTATATGCATAATTATTAATATATTTTAGAATATATAGCTTTTGTATTTATATAATTAAATGTATGCTCTCTATAATATTATATTGTAAATGCATATTGTAATAGAGATGAGAAAATATCATTACGAAACTTGTTATTAACGTATTATTAATTTGAGTATTGCAATTTAACAGTAATAATAAAATTATTTAGAAATTGCTTATTAAGGTTAGCAAGAAAATTTGATTAATTCAATATGAATAATTGATAATACACTACTTTATTACACTATAATATATTTTAGTAAGCTATTTAATAATTTTTAATAAATCTCCTAGGATCGAATAACTTTTTTTCGTCATTATTTTATTCTATTTATTATTTTTTTATCTCATTTCTTATTTAATTAAAAATGTTTAATTTCTTTTCTTTTAATTTTGTTAATTCCTTACATTTTATATCTTCAACCTTTAAATCTTTATCTTCATTTTTGCATCAATTTGTTTAAAATATATTATTTTTATATATATATATATATATATATATATATATATATACTCAAATTTACACAATAAAATTGGAAGATTTATTATGCGTTATTTTACACTTTATTGCTAAGTATTATTTTTAATATCTCTATATAAATGTATAAATTATTGGATCAATTTATATTGGTTGTATATAAAAGTCTGTGTCACAGAGATTATTTACATGGATTATGAATTCATAGGTATATGAATAATTAACAAAATAAACAAGGTCATAAAAAAAAAATAAATTTGAAACAATCATGAAATTTGACAACATGAGAAGAAAAAACACAATCTTTAGAATTGTTGTTAAAATTATAACACACACACACGCGCATACACACACACACACACACACACACACACACACACACACACACACTCGCACACACGCACGCACGCACGCGCGCACACAAAATGTACTGTAAATTAATGAAATTCTTTTTCAGTAGTAAAAAAATCGAGAATACAAACATATATTAACGATGACATCCTATATATCAACTATACGTGCAAGAATAAGAATGTGAGACATGTGATAACAAACAATTCTTATACGTAACCACTACAAAATGCAGTTGAAATTATATACGTTCTTAAGTGTCTTAAAAAAAAATTTTCTTACAATAAAAATTTATATAATATATATGTATATATAATATATATGTATATATAATAATTCAGAAAATTATTTATAAAATTTTTAACAAAATTAAAGCTAAAAGATTATATATATTGTCATCTTGCCATTTTTATATTATTATTATTATTATTGTAAACTTATGTATTATATATATTTATTAGAACATTACATTTTATTAAAAAAATATCAAGAAAACTCAATTAAAATTTTGTAAAACTAATTTAAGAATTCATTTATTTAGTCTATTATTACACTTATATATTATAAGAATGTAATATTATCTAATTTTTTATAGAGTATAAAAATAAATATGAATTATTATTTTTAAAATATTATAAATGATAATAAATTTCAAAAATTATTAATGTTAATATCAAAAGATAAATACATTTGAAAATTTATATTTTTTTCTTTAATGTATCTGTATATTAATCTCAAAACAGATATTTACTTAAAGTGAGATTTTATTTTAGACTCAACTTTTACTTACCTTTATTTTATGTAACAGCTTTTGAAAAAGAAATGAAGAGAAGATATTAGATGAATAAAATTTTCTTTATGTTCGTAGATTGCTTTTACATAGAACTATCTGTTTTTCCGACACAAATCATTTTTGCATCGCGAGTATTGGACGGAATTTTGGAGGGCGAACCGATATGTATATCGATAAGAAATAATATAATTTTATTATAGAAAGAATAGAATCACGAGAGACGTTTAACCACGAGGACAAGAGAAACGATACTCGGCCAAAGAAAACGAATAGTTCAAAGCCAGTGGACAGATGACACGCGATCGATTTGTTCTACTCAGGGAAATCGACGGTCAACATGTACCTATATAATTAGACTATACGTCGAACACGAGATAAACAAGTCGCCATTTGCAGCGACAACCTAACATTCTATGATGCGCAGTGTGAGTTTCTGCAATAGGATAAAAGTATTTTGATATCTTGCATGTAAATATTACTCTATATAGTATATAGAGTGGACATTTAAATCAAAGAGGAGAGGAGAGAGAGAGATCTATAATTCGTTAGATATTATCTGTTATATTTTTTAAAAAAGTATTTCAGAAAATTTGAAGGAACACGATGCAGTAACAGTGACCAACTGTGGTCTCTGAAATCAGAATAAAAGATCAAGACAAAAATCAGATTCGACTATAAAACAAGACTATTTATCTATATCTTTCATTAAATTTTCGACATTCTTGATCAAAACATTATTCAATATATTTAAAAATTCTAGGAATCATGCAACGGTATGTTTGCTTTGATTTTTATACAGACTAAATATATCTATAATTAATTATCTATTCTATGGACCAAAGATATAATTACGTCGCATATATTTTACATAATTAACGTTTACAGTTTATACGAGTACATCTTATATATCTATAACATTTTGCAATAACCTTTTAAAAACGTAAAAGGTAAAATAATTCTATAATATATATAATTCTTTTTACAATGAGATTGTTAAATAGTTTAAGAATATCAATATCTTTTCTTTATTAAACAACCAACAATGTTCTACAGTTAAATTGTAGCAAAAATTGAGAAACATAGAAATACCGAGAAACATAGAAAAATTTTCTTCGTTAAATATAAGCAATGCTCTGCAGTTAAATTGTAATAACAATTGAGAGATATAGGAGTATCAGAAAAATTTGATTCATTATTTCATATTAAAAGATTCATAAATATCAAAAAATATATACCTGAATTAAAATAGAAGTTTATCAGAAAATAGAGAACTATTTTACTCTAATTATCATGATTTTATAATATGGAAATGAAGTAACTAAGATGTTTTACAATACAGTGTTTTACAATACAATACAATTTGAGAAGGCAAACACTTCAATTTCTATTCTTTATCATTTTCAACCAAGCATCGTAAATCCAGATGACATGTAACTTGAACGTCGCGATTGTCGTGTGAAAATCCTCCGAATGTGAGTTTGCACAAGAGTTCGAGAGGCGGCATTTAACTCGAGAGACAATACTCCGTCGCAGTACTGCCGTCGTGTCACCGATATTTCCAAGAGAAAAATTGAATACGTGCTGCGAGTTTGAATGCGCTTTCGCTCTTCCATGATCCCTGATGCATCGCCTTTGATCAACTGTGGATCAAATTCTTCTCCGGATCGGCTGATCATAGTCGCATACGCGTGGATATATACTGCAAAACAAGCACGGCAGCTATGAAATTGCTGTCTGTAGATGTACCAAGCAAACCACTGTGACTCGCTATCCAACTGTTTGCTTCGAGATGATTCGCAATATTATATAATCCAATAACACTTGATTTTCCTCTGTTTGTTTTACGTATAATTTAATTTTCTGTAAAGTAAAATTTATTAAACGACAACATGTATAATAAAGTATAAGAAATATGTATACCTATACATTAACAAAGATATATTTTTAAAAAATACCTTGTACATATAATAACATTTAAATAATTAAAAAAATTATATATTATAACAAATATTCTTATTTCTCATTATTTATTGATAATATATTATATAACAATGTTATGAATAAGACTTTAATTTTTTAACAATAATATTAACATTTTTAATTGTTGCCTCCATGACATATTATTAAATTAATTATTTATAAAGGTATATCAAAATATATTATATAATAGAAGTTATTCTTAGAAAATCATACATATGATACATATAGTTTTCGACTAGATATTTCCTAAAGCCATATTTTATATGCATGACTTAAAAATAAAATTGAAACTTTTTTAAATAAATTTTTTACGTATCTATTTTTCTGTTTATTTATTGGACACAAAAATAACTTGCGCATTTCATATTAAATAAAAAATATATATATGTTATGTATATATCAGAAATTCAAAGGACAAATTATTTAAGTTAATTTAAATTAATCACAGGTCGTGCAATTAAATTATATTAATAATTGTTTTTTGACGAATCGCTTATATTGCGCGTGCTGTGTTATAAGACAAGAAGTTGTGACGCCATAAGTTCGGATTAATTTTAACGATAACGAGGATTTAACGGCTAGCTTTCCGAAGTTTCGAAAGTTCAACCCTGAAGTTTTCCCCAAAGTGCCGCAATTTGTGACAGTTGCATCGGGTCAGCTGGTCATTCATTCGTTGTTTTATTAATTAAAAAATATACAATACAAAATTTGGACAAATAAAATGAAATTCTCAATTTAGATCAAATATATATTTAAAGTAGAATAAAGGTTTTGTTTTTTATCATTTAACCAAATTGATGCAATGTATTATTGAAGTTATATGATTTATTCTTAGTATATATATTCTTTACGCAATTTAACTGAAAAACACCGGTTATTACGGATAATGAAGAAAATGATCTAAGATCATAAAGCTAACAACATTGCTATGCAAGAAAATAAAATCACGGCAGATAAATAAATATCGTATATTTTTTAGCAGCTACATTTTTGTTAATAAAATGTTCTATTATTCTTGAATTAAATATACGAATCGTAATTTTTATTTGCGAAAAACAAGCCATAAGTTATATTACAATTTTGATAAAATTAATTATTATATTTTATCTGTTCCAAATTAAATAATTTACTTATTGCTAAAAAACTCTAACTGAAATTATAATAAATATGTATATAGTCATAGTAAAACTCTACAAATTTATATACATAAATTTTCTATTTTAATTTATTAGTTAATTATTAAGCTACAATTAGTATTTTAAAATTTGATTTAACATGTAAATACTGCACTTTAATATTCGCAACAGCTAAAGCTATGATTCTGCAGTTCTCAAGCAACAAGAAACTTATAACGTTAGGACGTTATTGTTAGAAACGTCTAACAATAAGTTACAGCATTACAGACTGACATGGAGAGACCTGCAGAAGAACATAGCAAAAACACGGATAGGACGTCGCGACGTGTCATTCTTAGAATCCTCTTTTGCCTCTAACTGTGAAAGTTTTATCTCACATAAACGCGTGTCGAATTTTAAAACGGGCTACAAGGAATGTCACTTCTCCGTTTGACACATTTATTTGCGGGTCAATGTTGAATATCTCACGATAA
>Ga0157364_1009158_pt1 | contig 10256 bp, 6 predicted proteins | sample AttsexASBM2_FD_111476 | JGI IMG/M metagenome (GOLD analysis project Ga0157364, IMG submission 111476) | Fungus gardens microbial communities from leaf cutter ant in Ribeirão Preto, State of São Paulo, Brazil - Atta sexdens ASBM2 | ecosystem: Host-associated > Fungi > Mycelium > Unclassified ... | reverse complement strand
TGTGACTTGCTTGTCATGTGCCTTCTTCATCGTCCTAAAAGAAAAAGAAAAAGAAATATAAAACCAAAAGAAAAATAGATAAAAGAAAAATAAAATGTTAGGTTTGAAGCGTTCCATAACATCTTTAGCAATTGAAAGTTCAATAGGATTCAAGTCGTCATCTAGGAGTTCCAGAAAGTGACGTCCTTTATCATCTGATGCTTGGAATTGCATCTTCCAGCTATTGAGAATATTGTCGCATTCATTTTTCCTGCTGAAATCCCACAAAGATTTACATGGGTAGATGGGAGTGAGATCAAATTTCTTCAATTCTTTATTGACAATGGCATGAAGGCTCCATTTGCAATAACTGGGACAGTCCCAGAATTCTATAGTATTGTTACTACTTTGTTCAAAGAAGTCTCTGAGTTCATGCAAAATAGCTGCTAAATGAATCTGGTAGGGGTGCACTGAAGAATCAAAAATTCTTTTAGCAGTGTGAATGGAATCTGTGATGATGATAATTCTTTTGATGTTGGGGATACATGTGGCTTGATTTATACCACATCTTATAGCAAAGAGTTCTGCTTCAGTTGATGTGACATTCACTGCATGATGAGCTGTCTTGATGACTGAACAGTTATGTATATGAACATGGGCAATCGAGGTGGTGACATGATTCTTTATGCTGGCATCTGTTACAATAATGACCATATTTGAGTCTAATGATGCCTGGAGAGTGATGTTTTCAAGATTACATAAGTGACTTTTGATGCTACTGTTGTTTATGAAATGAAAAACAAAACAGTTAGAAAAAATATCTACAAGTCTATTTCCTAGTGAGAATTCATAATTAAAAGGAGAAAAAGAAGGAATAATCTTGTTAAACCTATTGTCTATATCTGTGATTGGACCTTTGATTTTTAATTATTGTTTAGATGTAAGCCACTCCAACAAAAGTCAGTAAGCTTTGTATCTACTGAAGGTCTTGCTTCCAGCAACAACCTTGTGATATGATTTGTTGGCAGCAAATTAGTTCTAAGGTGAAACCTTCCATTTAGTTTTTGAATGTGTAGATGGATAGGTATGAGACCAGCAATTGCCTCAATACCTAAAGAGGGAAATGTTTGAAACACTCTTAGTATTCATAAAGCAGCTCTTCTTTGCATGCTTTTAAGAATTTTGAGTGGGTATGAAAGTGGAGCCTTGTTGTAGTATCTCATTTGGAAGCCATATAGGGCAATTGGTAGAACACAGCATCTGTAAAGAAGTCTCTTCTGAGTTGGAATGAGACCACTAGTTGAGTTAACAAGCATTTTCATGCACTTGATAGTTGAGATTGCTTTGTTGGCATAAAAATCAACATGTTGTCAAAAAGTTTAATTTTCTATCAAATATGAATTCCAAATATCACCACATATTCTTGGATCAAATGAAAAACTTCAGTTTTACTGTGTTCCATGACCAAACCAAAATTTTTGAGAAGAGAAGTCATAATGTGATAACTACAAAAAAGATTTGAATTGGAAATTGTTAGAGATATGTTCTGAGTGATAAAAAGTCTATTGTCTACAAAAGAGAGAATGGAAACAGGGATTTTTAAGATTTTAGACTGTTTTTCAAAAAGATGAAGAATTAGAGAAAGATATAAAGTAGAAAGAATAGGTGATAGAGCAGATTCTTAACCTACTCCAACATCAACAGAGAAAGATGGTGAAGAAAAATTGTTCCAATAATAACTGGTTTTTCTACCTACTAAATAATCCTGAAAGAAAATCAAAACTTTAGGATCGAAACTGGCTTTGAGAAGAATTAAAGAAAGTAAATGATGGTTCAATGACAGAAAGGTCAAAAGCTAAAGTGCTTGTGAATGTGTTTCTAACCTATTCTGAGCATACAAAATGAGTAAGTGTAACTCCTACATCAGAAGTAGACCACTGTTTTAAACCACCTAATTGGCACTGGTAAATGAAATCATTGAATATTGCCTGGAACTATAATCTCTCTCCAATAGCTTTCTAATTGTATTAAGCAGGACAATTGGTCGAAAAGTCTTTGGGGAATCATAGGATTCCTTATTAGGCTTAGAGATGATAATGGATGTAGAGACCTTGAAATGCAATGGCCAGTGTTCTAACTTGATGCATGTATTAGCAATATCAATGAATTTCTTGAGACAAACAGTATCTTTGACACATCTCTTAAGATGTCTCCACAATACTTTATCTGGTTCTGGAATAGATGAGTTATTGCACTTTGCAATGATACTAATGAACTCCTCTTCCAAAAAAGGGCTCTATTTCTCAACTGGTTTACTCTCCAATTCTTCAAGCAAATTCAAGTCAATTTGGTGATTTTGAGCAGTGTTGAATGACATATAATGTTACAAACTCAAGTCCTTAGCATTGGACAGGCAAATGAATCTTGTATTGGGTTAACACAAGAGAACTTGATGGAAAACTCTGTATAGAATAGTCTACCTTATATACTAAAACCTCATGGTCTGTGCTAACTACTTCTAGCCTACCCTAAACAGCCATGTGTTGTACCTGTTGTATGATATCATCCTTCTAGAACCTTCTATGTCTTTCTATGTGTCTTGTGACTTGTGACCCTGTTATCTGATGTGACTGATGTGTGACCACATGATCTGGTTACCCTAATCATAGTTTTAAGAATAGAAATTGAAAAGAAAAGAAAAAGAAAAATAAAAGTGGAAAGAAGATAAAAATAATTTAGAGTCCACTGCTTTCAGTTTTGACATATGAAGAGCTTGCCACAAGTCATCAAGTTTGATATATGGATGACCATTGTAATGAATAGCCTCAATTGCTGGGAGTTTATATTTCTTGACCCAATTCATGAGCTCCTATGGTCTATAATTCTTGTTAGCAATTTCTTGAATTCTTAAGTCAAAAAAATTGTGTTTCATCTTCTTGACTGTATACTTGAAATATTTCCAGTCCTTAATCCTCTTAGTCTGCCTGAAACTCTCCAAATCCCTATGACAGTTTTCATTCCACTATACTTTGGAGTGTTTAGTGATATTAACAATTTTTGAGTGTTTATACCAGTTTTTTTCTATACAACTTGCAAAATACTCAAGTTTCTCTTTGTTTTGGGTATTACTTGTATTAAGCCCTTTGATGGCTTCAATTAAATTGATGATGAAATTGTCTTCTTCTTCACTGTCTTTAACCAGAGTATGCTTTCTGGTTTGAATATTTTCTTCAAAAATTGAAATGTTGACTATGAGAGGAACATAATCAAAAGTGAGACACCAGTCTGGGTAGATGGAATGATTATTGTGTTCTAGGGAATCTAGTCTGAGAAACATTAAGTTGATGACCAAATTTGATTTATGTTGATTGTCTGAGTATCTAGTGGGGACTCTATTAATATGTTCAGACAGTTCTAGCTGGAAAAAGTCTGTGATGTCTATGAGAGTATCTCTGTAAATAGAATAATGAAGAAAATCTTGATCCCAACTATGATCCCTAATGTTAAAATCTCCTGTCATGACAAGAACATTATTAATGTTAACTTCAGTATCCTTGAGATACTTTAAAGCCATTTGTAAAGAATCCAAATATACTTTAATCAAAAAGATATACCAAACCACAATTGAAAAAGGAAATGCAAGAGATATCTCTATGATTGAAAGCATCCTTCCATAATGAGAAACAAAGAGATGTCAATCTGATGTTGATGTAAGTAATAATCCTAGGTGAATCATCGGAGATCATAGAATTCCTAAAAAAAGTTGCCCAATTTGGATGATTGAAAACCCCTACCAGCTCTTCTTCTTTACTATTCTTTGAGCTAAGAATTGAGTATATAAAGAACCATGAAGGTTTCTGAATGAAGATGATATTGTACAAAATTCGCATTTTTAGAATCATATATTGATGATGAAGCTGTTTTTGCAAATGTTCTGAGAAAAAATTTTGAGTTCATTCAAAATTATGCTTGTTTACTGTTCACAACTGAATGAATCAACTGCTTCCTGTTGTCACAGAGTTCTTGATACTTTTTGGCATGCTATTTTCTATTAAAATAGTGTCTTCAAAACAGACATTGATTCAAATCTGCTTAATAATCATCTTTACAGTTCAAACACTTGAATGAATAAGAACACAGTTTTCCTTGTTTGGTATCAAGCCTTGGAGGGTTAGTCTTGGGGTTAGCTTTACAGTACCACACAAAGTGACAGTGGTATTCAGACTTATGAGGGCCATTGTATTTCATGCACTTTGAATTCTGAATCCTATATGAAAAAGTAACATAACCCCACTTCTAGTAGTTCTTGTATTGGGAGATCTCTAGGTTCATGTTTGCTCTTCAAATAGTAGTAATGAAGCTTCCAACATTGAAGTACCTGTTGATTAGGCTTTTTGCCTTGCTCTCACTTTGTATGTTCCATATATCAAGCCAGATAATGGCTATGTCCAATTTGGAGGAGACTTTGATGATATGAGGTCTTGATGCTAATGTAATATTGTTAAAGATATAATTCTTCTTGATAATGTCTTCAACATAGTCTGAATTAATATGAGTATTAGTAAATTCCCCTAGGTAGGGGATACCTGTGATCTTAAGGTACAATTTGGATTGGGATAGTTCAGAAATTTTAACCTCTTCAGCTTCAATGTTGTTAGCAGTTTTGACATGCTGTTTGATGGTCTGAAGATCTAATGGAAAGGCAACTTTATTGGTTACAATAGTTACCCCTGATTGCTCTTGATGGATGAAGTTGACCATGATGTCCGACTTGATGTTCTTTAAGGCTTTATTTAAGTTAGCAACATGATTGCTACTATTCTTCATAAACTTCGTCTTGTTGTCACCATTCATAGAAACAATGACCTGCTTCCTAGACAGTCTCTTCATAGTTATGTTGAGTTTTGGTTTGGTTTTGCTGTTGCCCTTGATGATTCTCTATATGTTTTCAATCTTCTTGACCTGAAGATTCGGAAAGGCCTCCTTAATTTTGAGGACTTTTCTCATGTTGCTCACTAGCTTTGATACCTAGATATAAGATTTGCTGGCATTATTGTTCTTGTTTGATAGGTTGGTTGCCTTGAAATATTTTAAAACTTCATTAACTTCTTTAGGTATTTTGGCTAGGATGGGTGGAGGTAGCTTTTCAATGCTAGCTGGTTTGTCAAAAAAAATTTCCCTTTGTTACTATTCTTAAGAGAGTTAACCTTTGGGGTACACTTGAAAAACACCTTCTGTCTGAAAGAATTGTTATTCTTGTCAGCAAAGAGAAAATCCCATCCAGAATTATAAATGGTAGAAACAAGTTTCCATGCAGACTCACCTATTCCATGGAGCTCAGCAACATCATTAGATTTACTGGTATCAATTTTTTTATTTTCAATATATTTTTCCAGTTGGATCAAAGACTTCTTGATATCCTTCACATCAAAAAAAATATATTTGAGTGAGCTGTGGAGAGAGATGGAATGGAATGTTCTATTCCAACACTCAGGTTCTGTGGGTTGATTGGGATCATATGGAATTGAAATATTGATTACATCATCCAATTGACTTGTGTTTGCATGGTGTTGGAGTGTACCCTTTTCTTGTATTGTGGATGTGTTTTTTAGAACTATACACTTATCTTGAACATATTGCTGAATCCCAATGGAACTTGTGTTAGTTATCTTCCTGACTAAATTACCTGCTCCATCATTGCCTTTGTAAGACAGCTGAGAACTGTCAATAGGATCTATAAATTTCTTATCTGAGAGATCGTTATTGATTTCCATTCTTTTATGGTATGGTATAGATGATACTTTTGAAATGATTAAAGCACTTCTAGAGCTTGTGCTACTGGAGGAGTTTGTCCTTCTCCTGATAATGTCACTGTTAATGTCTATAGCCACATTGGCTGGTGTTCTATCCATTTGAGAGAGCTTTGAGTTGAAAGTAGAAGTAAATATGTGTATATTTGCTAATTCACTACTAGACACTACCATACAAGATGGTGATATAAGTGAAAGAAGTAATGGACAAGTAGTATATTTACTAAAGTTTATATCTACAGAATTTATATTACTAATATAAATACTATATAAGAAGTGTATTTATATATAGATAATATATATCTGACTTATTATGAGTACTATACATCATCACTTAGTTATGTTGTTGATCACAGTATGATTATCTATAAGTGAAATGTTTTACAACACCTTGGAAAGCTGTTTGAGGTTACTTATTTTTTTAGAACTCAGAAACCACTGAGACTGAGAACAGAAAGCTAGACTACACTCTGAATGTCTTCATTCTTGATGTTGACTTCATTTATCTAAACCTTCTGAATATCAGACAAACTCAATTGGGTTTGGAAGTAGCTCTAGGAATGAACAATGTATTTGTCAGAATTAAAGACAATAGACTTGGTTTCTATTTTATTTTATTTTATTTTTCTTTTATTTTCTCTTATTTTTTTGAAGAGTAGAAGACAAAGAAGACAAAGTGTGACATCATCACATGTCACATGATACAGTCACAGGAGTCACATGCTCACGTGATATGAGGGAACAATATAAAATGATCTAGAAAGATAATGTCATAACAACAGGTAGAACACATGTTGGCCTTAAGGCAAACACATAGTCTTTAGAGTAGGCTAGGGAAGTAGTAGCATGGACCATTGTAGTTTAGTATATAAGGTAGATGTTTCTGTATAGAGTTCTCTATTGAGTTCTCTTGTGTCACTCAATATAAGAGTAGTCTTTTGTCTTAACACTAAGACCTAAGTCATAACAGCATTGGACTCAGTAATATACTTATGTTTTTCTGAAGTGTAAACTCTGTATAAACTCCATAAACTTTGTTTGGTTATCTTAACAACAGAACAGAATCTTCTCTCTAGGACTACAAAGTATTATTGGTCTGGTAGTCTTAGATTGTCTACTCTTATATCTTGACCTCTTTCTTCATTTCTTACTTCTTGAATAATACTTGTCTCAAGTAACTACCTAGTGAGCTCCATCAATACTAACAAAGTCCTAAAGCTTCTTCAAGATATTATAGTACACTTTTTTTTTTAGTCAACAATTTATTACATAGGTGCAATAGTAGTCTGTGCCTATAGAAGAAATTATGTATGGAGTATTAATACTCTAACCTTTTTATGCAGTTATCCAACACAAAGGACTACTAAGTGATTGAACCCATAACCTCAAGTAGGTTTGAGGTAGGCATAATATACATGGACAGAGGGCTCTTCCACTATGCCATTTCTCTCTCTGTTATAATACACTTAAACTCTTATATTTTAGTTTTAGTTTTATTTTATTTTATTTTATTTTTATTTTATATAATTTTTTGTTTCTTTTCTGGTTGATAAAGAAACATGTGACCATAATCACACAATATGATGTTATAAGTCTAAAATATAATAAAACTAGAACAATAATATTAAGGAGCATGGCTATAGTATATTCATTTTATAGTAATGGCATAGTAGACTCATGAACAACACATATAGTTTAGGATAAGACTTGTAATAATAGTATATATAAAGTATAAGAATATATTGGGAACTCCTTATTAAGTTTTCTTGTGATTTCCACAAGACTCTTTTATTATAAAATTACTTAGTAAGCCATTGACTGTCTTGTTTAGTAGTTGCTATAACACAGTATCACCTATAAAAAGTAGCCAAGTAATTTGAATTCCAGATCTGCATGGAACCTATTGAGAACGCTGTTCTTTGCATTAGCAACAAGTTAGCCTATATCATATGGGGTGGAGTAAAATTCATAGAAAGTTTCTAATATGTATTGAGTTACATCTTTATACTGCCCAGCAATTGGGATGTATTAGGATGTATTCCATCTAAACATACTAAATTTACCATAAATTTGCAAGCTTACACCCACTTGTGACTAAAATATTCATATTTTCTCTAGTTTCAATCTACTAATGTAAAAATGAGTTATTGTAATAGCATATCTTGGAACACTCTACTAACAATATTCTTGCTAATCTTGTAAGCTAACTTTAGAACTTGTAGACTTGAGTATTCAACTCTACTTCTACAGTTGTAGATATATTCTCTTCTTTAACATTAAGATCTCTTTTGTTATAGTACGAGAGTGCGGACAGACTTTGGACTAGGGTTAGGGTTAGGACCTTAGATAATTATTAGTCTACAACGGACAAAGGGTTAGGAGATAGGCACGTGACCTGGAAGTCATATGATAGAGTCTAGAGCGGTCTGGAAGGACTTAGGGTCTAGAAGGATTGGGAAGAGTCTAGAGATGGAGTTAGGGTTAGGGATGATGTCAAGGGACATGGGTTCCTCATGGTATACACATAGTGTGCACATGTACAGCGGAGATTAAGAGTATGACGTCAAGACACATGTAGGAAGCATAGTGGCCTTATGGAAAACACATGTGGATGAGTAGTGAACATGAGGAAGAGGCATGGACTTAAGGACCAGATAAATAATGTTGTAGCACGGACCAGGACAGTACAGTATATATAGTGGTAGATAGAGTAGGAGCTCCTTATCAAGTTCTCTTGTATCAACCCGGTATAAGGTTTAGTCTCGGAACCAACTCTAAGGTTTTGAGTCTACAACATCTTTCTTTTACTAACACTTCTATACCTAGAAATCCACCTTATTACTCTTGACCTAATATTTTACTTTTGCTAGACTTTAGTGGAGATTGTAAGGGAACTCTGAAAGTTTATTCTAAGGTCATGCTTAGGTAATACTATTAGTGGTGATCTTATCTACATCTCTTAATCTATTGCTACATACTTATCTATTTCTTCTCTTTTTGTCAATTATTATGCTTAGACCTTATTGGATAATCATATCTAATAGTCTATATTGTAAGTACTATACCATGTGACAGACTACCTTCTATAGTATATATAGAAGCTTGTATAAGTAGATCTACTCTTACCTGAATATTAGCCTAGCTTCCAGAATACTTATCTAGCTTAATAAGTGAAATTCCTCATAAAGATTAACAAATAGAGTAAGCCTTTCTAAGCTTCTACTCTTTATATATTTCATTTATCTACACACCAGCTCTCTTACAACCAAGATAAGATTCTCTAGGCCCTCTTATTCTTTAGAAGTAACTATATATTAGAGAACCTGCCCTTGCTTAAAGTTCAAGTACCCAAATCCTACTGAACTCTGTGGTATTCTTGTTTCTTAGTAATCAACATTTTCTACTCCCACTGAACCCCATAGTCTTTTTGAACACTGCCATTTCCCACAATCAAACTTTAAGTTGTGCTTCTCAATGTTCCAATACTGCTTTGCTCTAATTATTGTTATTGTAAGCTTTTTTCCTTTCTTGGTAATTCTCCTAGATACTTCTATCTGAGTTTTTGACTATCTGGTCACTATTATTCTCTAGTTATGTCAACATTGTTCTGTCAGATTGGAATGTATTCTAGTGGTATTTATGTCAGGAGTATAGTATGAAGTACATATATAGTACCAGCCAGATATCAAAGCTAAGCTTGACATTGCACACTTTTAGCATAACTGGTTCAGTGGCTGGTCTGTTTCTAACAATTTAGGATAGTTATAACCTTCAGAAGTTCTCATTTTGTTCTCTTAGAACTTTGTACTATTGTATTTAGTCAAGTGAATATATTCTTAGGACTTTCTAGAGATTGCAAAAGTCTGTAAAATCCTATGAACCCCACTTGTTACCCTTATATAAGTAGTCTCTTCACTAAATGGTCTATAACAATATAACTAATACTAGAATGACTGCTGGGCTTCATTAGGCAATATTTATTAACACTCTTAGAGTAAAGAGTGTCATTTTATGTCTAAATACTTAAAAACCCTCATTCAATCATTCCACTGTTCAGAGGCACTATTTTTTAACTCTTAGAGACAAGAATTGCAAATTTCTCTAGCCTAGCTACTTCAAGAGTAGTAGTAAGCTTGAACAAGCTTCTTATATTGGCCAGTTAGTTACATTATATACTAGGATGAATAGAACTATTCTTAACTATATCTCATTAGTGTTGGATGTGGTTCATACCTTGTTGTTGTAGCAACCACTCGTCACTCAAGGACAAATGATCTCACAACGAGCAAAGCTCTCCAGTGGGCTATCAAGTAAAGAGTGGGGGAATTACAAGAGAACTCAACAAGGAGCCCTCACTGTATTGCTCCTCTATTTATATAAGTTACATGTGGTCCGTGCTACAACAATATTAACCGGCCCTTATGTCCATGCATCGTCCTCATGTTCTATTACTCATCCACATGTGTT
>Ga0157364_1009155_pt1 | contig 10257 bp, 1 predicted proteins | sample AttsexASBM2_FD_111476 | JGI IMG/M metagenome (GOLD analysis project Ga0157364, IMG submission 111476) | Fungus gardens microbial communities from leaf cutter ant in Ribeirão Preto, State of São Paulo, Brazil - Atta sexdens ASBM2 | ecosystem: Host-associated > Fungi > Mycelium > Unclassified ... | reverse complement strand
TATATATATATATATATTGTAATTTGAATAACGTAGCAAAAGTGATATTTCTAATATCAATGGCTATATTTTATATTAAGATCTATGAGCAACACAACTAAAGGTAGATCTACACTGTTAAATTAAATTTATAATACTTTCAATTTTTAATTTATAATACAATCATTATATTTAATTTGAATTATTTTTATCATTTCTACAAGTCGCCACTGCTCCTATTCAATAAATCGTTAATTTAATTAAAACAATAAAATTAATTTAATTTAAGAAAATGTATTAAATTTGATTCAAATTTAGTTTATTTACTAAGGATGTATTTACATATTAATATGGATGTTGTACACTTTGAAAATCATAGAAATAAATTGATTTACATTTTGACATGTACGAAAGTTAAAAATACTTTAAAAAGCTTTATTTAACTCAAAAGATTAAATTATCAAGAAATTACAATGAATTGTTCCTTTAATATCTAATAATGTAGTCACCAACATCGTTTATAAATGATCTAAATTATTTTCATGGTCAGCGCTGGTTACGCCTTTACGTCAGCAAGAAATTAGTAAGCTTTTAGGTTGGATGATGTATACTTACTGAAGTGGCCTATTTTAGATCAGGTTTCATCGAAAAACGAGGCTGCTCTGTTGAATTCATAATGTTAAATTATATCCAATTATTTATTGAGTTATTTTTATTTATTTCTATAGATCACTGTTTCTACTTAATAATCGTACTTAATAAATAAATCGTTAATTTAAGTAAAGCAAGGTTAACAATTTAACTTAACGGAATGGATTAAATTTGACTCAAATTTGGTTTATTATTTATTAAGTACATACATTAATATGAATGTTGTTTATTTTGAAATTAATCATAAAAATGAATTGATTTACACGTGTGTGTCAAAAGAAAACCTTAGGAAGTTATAACAAACTTTAATTTAACTTAAGAGATTAGGTTATCATTATTTCTTTGATATCTAATAGTGTGACTGAAAGTCAAGTGAGATTATTTATTACCAAGTATTTACAGTTTAAATAATTGAAGGTCGAATTTGGGATGTAACTGTGGTCTATATGCATGGTGTAATGTAAACGTAAACTATTAGACAGATTTCAAACAGACAAGCTGTTTGGAATCTGTCTTGCGTAAATTAATAATTACATATGGTATACGTTTGCTTAACTTCGTTTAACATGTTAAAATAAAGAACGTTTAACAAAAATAAAATATGCATCTTTAAATATAAGAAAACACATTACATTAAGTAATAAAAGTATTTTAATAAAACAAAATTTGCTCCAAAATTATATATAATTCCAAGATTAGTGCAGGGTTTTTGAAGTAGAGAAATGTCCTTGTAAACCACCAATTCTGTTTATAAATTTTCTTTCATAATGTAAATTTTATTTTATTAATTGGATATGTTTAAAAACCGGATATAAAATATCCGATTTGATTTATCAATCATCATCGGACAATAATTCTGAAATCTTAACTATTCTGGTCAAAACCGGACAGTTGGCAACTTTACCAATTAGCCATAGCATTTCCATTATATGTATATGTTCTAAGGCGATAAATAGACAATATTGAATGAATATAGTATTCACTTTTATACATGTACATACATATGTTTCTGTCATGTAGTGACTACAAAACCTGTGCCAAACATCGTTGAATGTATCATTTTGCTGGCATACCGCTATCGGTTTCTATCGATCGTGGCACAGAGATAACAATAGTTGATCTGCGTGAATGGTATTTTTATAGTTTTGGAACAGCGTAGACAGATGAGCGCGACAGAGCGACGCGTGTATACATTTCGACACACAAAAGCCAGTAGATTGATGTACGATTGCTCCACATTCAACACGAAGAACTCTCCTCTTTCTAGCAAAATAGCTTCCACCTCTCACTCTCTCTTTCTCTCGTAAAAATCGTGCAATGTGCGTTTATCGAAAGAATTTGCTGTTGCGCGAAAATAAAAAGAAACTCAAGTGAAAAAAAAAGAAAAAAAAAGAAACGAGAATACATCCTAGCGAAACGGGAAGTATAAAAAGAACAGCGCCATGTGATCCAAATTGAAGATCGAGGAGAAGAGCATCCTTTTATTGCAACGTTGACCGTACAATGTATAGCGCAAGTAAGTTTCACGTAAGTGCTAGGACTTACTACTGAGCTGTAGAAAACCCCTTTCAGGTTAATGCAGAATGGTATAGTGCACTCGACAACGCGGAGGCGTCCCACCGGCTCTTAAATTATACCACTACGCCTTTAAAAGCCGTGCTTATGAAAAATAAGTGCAGATAATAGCACGGCGTGTGTAATAATAAAATTAATATTTCCAACTAAAAAAAAATTTATGATGTATGCGCACGCGCGCGTATTTCTCTCCGTAAAATAGGATATATTTACATTATTTCCTCTTTTATTCATAAATTAAATTAAGAATTTTTAATTAAGAATATTTATATACAATGAGCCACATCATATTGATTATATAAACGGTTTAAATAGTATATTTTATATAATACATTAAAGTAAGTCGTATTAAAGTATTTATAATTAATTGGATAAAATATATTTCTTCCCGTTTTTAGTGTAAAGAGCTTCAGCGTAAAATTTATGGAAATGTAAATTTTGTCGTGGAAAAAAGCTGCTATTTGTTACTGACGTTTCTTTGTCTAATAATGTTAGAAACCGAGGTAGTCTACGTAAGTCGTAGAATATAACCATTCAGAACGAAAGATGCTCCTTTTTCTCTGAGGCGAAGTCGTTTTAGAAGATAAAGCCGTAGTATTCGTCTCAGCTTTGCAATGGGACATAAATTCATTACTCCTTATAATGCACCTACTTGCACCTATATTTCCATTTCTAAATTATGCAGCTACCTATAGCGTAATATAAACCCACATAAACTATCAACAAATATTGCTTAGAAATATATTTGCGGATTTTAATTGCAAATAGTTAAATACGTTCCGAATATATATAATTCGTTAATGATATTTGCCAGCTATGTTTATCAACGTGTATTAGGATTCATGCATATGCAAGTACACCAACGTCAAATTTTAATCAAAGTATACCAAGCACTGATTACTAATTCAAGTGACACAGTCTGACTATATTCACTGTGACAGCAAAAATGTGGCTAACGTAACATATTTAATTAAAATCAGTCTTAAATAGCTATTTGACAAAAAATGTTATTTTGTTTTTAAAATGAAAAATTTTTAACCTGAAAAGTTTTGTGACAGTAAACAAAAAAGTCAAAATGCAGTCACAGCTATTTTAGCTGTATTAATATCTAAGTAAAGTCGATGTGATAGTTATCAGAAAACCAAAACTAGTCTAAGAATCATGATAGCATTTTTTTTTAAAGCATTTTAATGTTTAGAAAGTTCTAAAATGCTTGTCTGTTAAATTTTATCTGGTGAGGTCCCATCCAGGTAAAGCATTTTAAAAGCTAACAAAAAAATTGAAAAAAATATCAATTTTCTCAATTTTATGTAATTTAAGAACAAAATATTATATAGAGACAAAATTCAAACGTTAGTTTAAAGTTTTATTTTTCCTCTTTAAAATGTATTTTTAAAAACTTTTTTATGATTTCTTTTCACCAAGATACTTAAGTTTTTTGGAATGCGAGAAAATTACAAGCATTATTAAATTTATGAACAGTGTATATACTGATACACATTAGATATTCTTGAAGATTAATTGCTTTATATACGTAACAATTACTGATATTATAGTTGATTCAGCAAATAAATAATTCTTGCATTCTATTTCAATACCATACATCACCGTACTTTGTTGGACACTTATAAATTATACGGTAAAGTACGATAAATATAATTATGTATAATATCGCTAATAACAGATTTTATATGATTTAATATGATTTAAAATTCAAATTTAAAATTCAAATTGATTTGACGAATCGAGGCTATTAAGCTATTATTTGATCGCAATGATCCTACCAAATGTTATTTTATATCATTGTTTATAATTAGTTTGGCTTTATTTTTATTTTTATTTTTAATTAGTTTGGCTATTTTAAATTTTCATTTTTGTTACCAGAACAATCTTTTAATGAATAATTTTAATCGTCCACATTATTTTTTGCTAAGAATTTTCTTATATTTTTTGCTAAGAATTTTCTTATATCACATATATAATTTTAAATTTAGTAAAATTTTATTTTAATTTATAATATGCATGTATATCTATTAGAGTTAATATTTTTGAATTATATATGTGTATAAAGTAAGGCCACTCTAATTGTGGAACATTCTAAAAAAGAATTCATATTTTCATCCAGAAGAGAACGATTTATAAAATATTTAATAGTTATAATTGATTATAAAAATTACATTATTTCATTTCGGTTTCATATGTTTTAATTTTAATTAAATAAGATAACGACAATTATCCACAATTAGTAGACCCATGTATTAATTACGGATCAATTCAATGTTTTATCCTTTTAATTTTAAAATATTGAAATTAAAACATGATATTGATTTTTTTTATGAAATCTAATATTATTTACTATCTCCTGTAAAAGCTATAAATCAATCCTTATGGCATTACTATATTTCGAATAAATTTTTAGAGATATATATATCTCGGAGAGACAGAGTTTATCTCTTATGTTTTATTAGTTAACGACATCAATAAAATGGCAGCGCTGTTGTTAATAAACAAAAAACAACTGACACTTGAAAAAGATAAAATAAAAAATCTTGCTAAAGAAGACATGCTAAAGAATATATATCTTGTGATATGCATCATTTGATGGAAAATACTATAATCATTTAAATATAATATGTTCGTTAGTGCCTCATCCGCATTAACACTTTATTTTATGCATATATACATCTGATATGAATTAATTAATTACAAAATCTATATGTGATTTCAATAATGTAAATATTTTACAATTAATCACAATTTATATAAAATTTCCTTTGTGACTTTATATATATATATATATATATATATACTAAAATCTAAATTTTGTGTAAAATGTAATTAATAATAAATTAATTTACATTTGAGATACAACTTATATAATAAGCATATAAATAATTTAAAAATATCCACTCTAATATATGGCATAATGGTTTGCGGTTTGTTTTAGGTTTTTACCGGAAGTGGAAGCAATGGCGATTAATAATTCCGTCTGCCGAGTTGTACCGGTTTTCGTATCGATACATTCAACCCATTGGTACTAAACCACTGATTTAAAACTAGTAATCAATTTTTAAACGACACTCGACGTTGATTCAACGCTGTACGCACCGGGTGCAGCGGCTGCTGACCAGAGCCCAAACGACTCGCCTGTGGCTCATAAAATCTGAAATTACCTCAGTATTTTAAAAATCTCGTGACCCTACCATGGCATCTGGTACCGTGAAGGTTATGAATGTGCCAAATAGAAAATCTTCATCCATGCTGCGTTATTTAACATCAAAATTATTCATTTCTTTAAGAGAATCCTAAAATCACCTGTTTTACGAATTAAAATTACGGAATAATTTTTGTATAACTTTTTCGTCTTTTATGTTCACTTATTTTTTGAATATGTCACAGAAAAAAAAAATTGTTGTAAATACAAAAAGGATTACAAAATTTAATTGTCAAATTTGTTTGACGTTCATTTTTCTCTTTGCAATATTTCACCGTTTTCCATTTTAAAAAGTGTTCGGGCAACATGGCTCACTAAATACTTATGACAAAACAAGGCAATAAAATGTATGCATTAGAATAACATATAAGCTTAAGCAATTAATATTAGTTTATCTTTATAGATTTTGTATTCTCTTTATAAATCAATATTTATGAAGTTTTTTTATTTCATTAATTTTAATTATATTTTATTATATTCAGTGTGAATATGCTAAAACTAAGTTAATTGAAATTTCTTTTCAATTTTTACTACTGTTATTTTTTTAATAAACGACTTTTGGTGTGACCTATATAGTCTGAGTGTAAGGCAACTTTGGTTATTTCTTTAAAAATACATTTTTATTTTTTCCTCATTAACCAATCCTTTATCAAATATACTCAATGTATTTTTAAATATGCATAATTCCTTAATTATGTAACAAAATAAAACAAAAATTATATTTAAATCTTATATTTAAAAATATATTTAAAAGTTTAAGTTTTATAACTCATGACGCCCCGATCTCTTCTTAACATGTTAAGAAATATTAGCTATTTCGAAAAAATTAACTGCGATTTGTATTTAATATCCTTTGTTCTCATTTCTGGCTGACATTTGTTAAGACTGTTTTATTACTCTTATAATTATTTTGTTCATACTTTAATGAATCTAATGTTCTTTTTATTTGTTTACATCATCATTTATATTCACTTTACAAATTACATCACGTGGATATAAATTTTTTTCTCGCATAATCGTGCTTGTTTCTTATTTGAGAAACTACTTGCATTTATATTTATAGTAGATATCTTACTGAAATAATAAATGACCCTTCGCGAGACAGATCGAGAAAAAAAAGATTAAGAGCCGGAATAGTCAGCGAGGGCGGCAAAGGGCGAAAAACGCGGTCCGGGAAGGCCGGAGGCTCCGCGAGGCGGGTAGATGCGCCAGCTTTTTGCTTGATTTATATCGGAGAGCGCTGAGGCGTGCAAAGCCGCTAGACCCAAGATATGCGCCGGTTAACCCTAGACATGACTAAGGAAGGAACCTAAAATCGTATCGTAATGAGAAAGGAAAAGAGAATGCGATAGGTGTTGTAGGAAATGAAAATAAAAAAGAAAACGACATATAGAAACTTAGAAAGAAAAATGCAATCTGTATACAATCTGTATACAATTTTTCATGATCTGTATACAATTTTTGAAAGTTTAGAAACAGTTTTGTGATTGCGAAACTAATATCGTGCAAAATAAGTTTATTTTTTGTGAACAAGCGTGGACAGCATTTTTATTTTGCAAACTGCTCCCTCGATTATCATGAAACTTGATTTATAGAGTGATTTTATAATATTTTAGTCGAATCTCAGATCAAAAGTAAAAAATCAAAATGATAGATTTAATATGACTGATAGAATTTAAAAAACTAATAAATCTAAACTAAAAAACTAATAATTATCATAAAATTTGGCTTTGGGGAACTTTTAATTACGAAGTAACATCAACTTTTCAGTTTCACTTTGTGTGAAGCCCATCAGTGTTACGCAAACAGTTAGTATTGATTTCCAAAGTAACTTCCAACTCTAATTAGCCCTAGATTCTTCTTCATTGAAGGTTACTATATTTTGAAATTTGATATTTTCAAGTTGCATTCAAATTTTGTAAAACTAAACATCTTCTAAGAACAAATTTCACAATAAACAGATTACTTTTAAAAAATTTGAATTTTGAGAATCGAATTCAGAAACACTAAATACACCTTTAGAAAAAAGGATCTTCATTAAATTTCTTTACTAGAAAGCTTCTGTCCTCAAAAAAAATTAATGAGCTAAAGAAAGAAAGAAAGAAAGAAAGAAGGTTTCAACTTTTCTTCGCCAGACGCGAGGTTAATCATAGCCTTAAGAGTCTGATTTGTAACGTGACGAACCGCGGGCGGGTCCGTTTATTCGCAACGTGTTAGTGCGTGCGTTCGTCCGTGCGAACGAGGCTCCGGCCGTGCGTGTCTACGCCGATGATGAATCGCCGCGCATCGGCGCAGTTTATCAAAACTCTCGTTCGACCGCCGTTATCTCGCCTCCCTAGACGCGCGGAGGTGGTGCCCCGTTATACTCCGGACGGCATTCGCGCTACATATATCTAGGCGAATGAATCTCGAATGACTTGGCATTCGATTGCGCTTCCGCTGGCATTCGCCGCCACCTTTTCTCGCGATTCCGCCCGCTAGAATTATCAAATGACGAACGAGCGCTGCGCGTTTACCTCGCCACGCACGCGTGCACGCACGCACGTATTCACGCGTATGCAATCCGACTTATCCGACAGGTAAGGTAAACCGAGCGTTCGTTACGAGGATGAAGGAGAGATCTCTCCTTTGGGATCGCGTCAGTTCTCTCTGTGCATGCTACTGAATTCCATTGCAATCTCAGGCTCGGCATAGGAAAATATATCTCAAATACGCCATATAGATTTTCTAGATATTTTATGCTTTTCTCTCTCAAAGCGATCAGTTCTTGCTTCTTCTATCATTTCTATTTCATATCATTTTCTATTTTATGCTATGAAATTATCAATTTTGCGAAATTTTATTTTAAGTCATTCAAGGACTGCGAGTTACGATATCTCCTCGATGTAAAGAAAATAGATGAACGCTCGCTTTCGGTTGGATTCGTCGATTCGATGTAATTATTTCGAAATATTTAAATATTTATATATGAGAAACACTGACAGTGCACGGCGCGTAAACGGTGATTTTAATGCGCAGTATTGATACTCATATATTCTCGTACTGACATTACATTTTGCTCGAAAGCGCGAGGTAATTGCACGTTTAGGCCTTCTTGTCATACCGTTCATTGCGAAATAGAAGCAATAATAACGTACAAAGTGCAAAATATCGGAATGAATCGTGTGACGTTCGTACAATTATTCGCGTACAAGAAAATTATAACGTGTTTACTCTGGTATAGGAATTTACATCGTGTAAAGAAATATTGCAATTTATATACAAGTTTATATACAAGTGGTTGTCAAAGTTAAATAAATTCTGTCTGATTTAAATTACCAGTTTAAACATCTTATTGAAATATGAATTTATCAAAATTATATTTCTCTGTATTGTACATGAATTTTTACGCGGGACATTTTGAAGATGTAAAGATTTATTTTCTCTGGAGGAGATCTGTGTCTTGAAAACGAACAAGACTCATCGCATACCGTATTACGAATCGTGACACGTCCCTTACCGACCTCCAGCAAAGGTTTACAACGCACTTACTCCAGCGATTCTGTGCGGGTACACCATTATTGGAGAAATTCGTAAATAACGAGAGCAGTTGTGTTAGCACTACAGCGTAGCGCGGTTATATCGGCTCGAACGAGGCGATAAAATCAACTTCGAGGTCTACGTGTCAGTTTTTAGATGCCGTTCACGTTACGATCGTTTTTGCAATAAACGGTAGCCCATCGACGCCAACGGCCGTATTACTACTCGTGTTAACAGATCCGTAATGATTTTATTCATTTATCGATTATACAACAGAAGTAATTAAAAGCGATGTTTGCTCTCGTGTTAACATCTTTTGGTCTTGGTTTAATTGCATTAACCCAAGAATAATCAGCTAATCTTTTTTTTACGTAAACGATTAATTACCTAATGTGTTTTCAAAATCATTTTCAATATTAATTCTCAATATTATATAGTATCAATTGTTCTATAATTAATTAGTATTTATAATTAGTATTTATAATTAGTTATTTATAAGATTATTAATATATATATATATATACACTCTATAAAATATGGATATGGATTTAATACCATGCGATATCCATATAATTCTCACCATGTCGATGTTATCATCGTGAATTTTAAATCCTTATCATAATAGTGTTGATATCAAGGATTATAAATCCATATAAATCCATATTAAAGTTAATATTAAGAAAATTATATAAATATCACGTGATATTAAACGCCAATATTTTTGGAGCATACAGATTTACTCGATGTTTTCTAAAGAAAATAAGAAGAAATTTGAAGAATAAATTCCTGATCAATAAAGAAATTATTACAACTGAGCTTTTTGCTGCTAGAGAGAAAAAAACTTATTCTCAGATAACTACTCCCGAGATACTGTAAATGCATTTGTCACAAATAGTTTTATAAATTTTACAAATTGCACGATTATCAAATTTCGTTTCTACTAAAAAAAATATAGGAAACGATTTGTCGTATCAATACGTTCAATTTAGATAGATAAATAAAGTGCTCTCTAAGGATGATACGAGTTTCAGCTGCAAAGCTATTCTCAAGCTCCATCGAACTTAGTTTATCCTCTCGACTGCGGATCTCATCTGCCATTTATCTGCGTACTCCAATCATTGGTAACTAAGACGGCGTTGGAGAGTCGCTGAACGTAAATTAGCTTGGAACTGGTTTAGCTCAATGTGTTAATTGCGCCTCTCCGGGCTCTGATTTGCGGCATGGCAATTGTACGGTTTATCCGACACTGCAGAGCCGGGTGTAACAATCACCCCGGTGCGCGCGCTAGTCGATTCCGTTGTACGGCACACACACGGGGT
>Ga0157364_1009154_pt1 | contig 10258 bp, 8 predicted proteins | sample AttsexASBM2_FD_111476 | JGI IMG/M metagenome (GOLD analysis project Ga0157364, IMG submission 111476) | Fungus gardens microbial communities from leaf cutter ant in Ribeirão Preto, State of São Paulo, Brazil - Atta sexdens ASBM2 | ecosystem: Host-associated > Fungi > Mycelium > Unclassified ... | reverse complement strand
TTAGTTTTGAGAAATTGTTTCAGCCTTTAAAACACAAATTGAGTCGATATAAAAAAATGTCTTAGGTTTTTGTGTTGAACAACATATTTCAAGGATAATCAATTCTGATAGATCGATTTAGATTTCAGATAGTTGTGACAGGCCAGTATTTCGATATAAGTCTCTTACAAGTACCCTTCTACATGCGCGCGCGCGCGCACACAGACATATATGCACGTACATATACCTTCCATAATTTTCGCAATGATGCTATACTTGCAAAATAAGTCTTTAGCTTTGATGTATTGAAGCTATTGCTTGGTGAAAATCATTTGATGAAAATCCTCTCCATTTCTGACTTTTTATATATTACTCATGTACTTGAGATTTAAAAAGAATACTTATCGCTAAAACTATTTGCAAATGCCGTAAAATTTCTGAATTCGCTTAATTTCTTCTTTAATCAAAAATTATAATGCTGAACTTGTACTAGTTCTATCCATGTTTGTCACCATTATTTTATAATTTTGTGTGTCTCGGATTGCTCTCATTTTATAGCAGGAGAACTCTCCTACTGTTACGAAAAATATGGCATTTTATTTTTCGGAGAAATTGAAAATCTTGGATTGAAGTTGAATCATGTTAACATTAATAATGAATGGTTAAGTTCAAACTATTGAAATTGATAACAAGAGAGATTTCCTTATTGTGATATAATATTGACGGAATAGAAGCTTGGACTCAGTGGAACCAATGGGGTCACTGGAACGCCTCAACATCTGGAACCGGAAATTGGGAATGGAGTGGCGTTCCTCCCCCGGGTGTTACCGTAGATCCCGATGGCAAACCAATTGGACTTCCAGCTGTACCGGTTATTCCACCTGCACCAACGATATCGACCACTACTGATTTCAACACACCTCCTCCTGCGCCATCCCTGTACTCGTATAATTCGATGCCACCTGGACAACCATATAATCAGGTAAAGAAATGAAAGAACGTGAAATCTCTATTCTAGAATGGCACAGAATAGTTTAGGTTGAAAGAGGATCCCAGAAGGTTTTCGAGTCCATTCTCAAGCTAAGTACTTTCTTATTTTATATCTAGTTGAAATTAAAAAGTAAAAAAAAATAAAGTAAATGTAAGGCTCGTCAGTTGCAAAGCAATATAAGAAAAACGATGAGAAATTAAAAATGATAAAATTATAAGTATTAATAATAAATAATTTATTCTCTAATAATTTAGAAAGACAAATGGATATTTTAACTTAATCCTTATCAGCAAGATAATCAAACTATCAAGACTATCAAAATAATAATAAAAATATTGATATTGTAAAGTTGAGTAATATAAAAAAAATTATTAAAAATTATAATCTGAAAGAGAGAGAGGCGGGTATTATTCACAAACTTCAATTACATAATTCTTTAATCAATTTCTTATAAAGTCAAGACATACATAAGATAAGGATCGAGATCGAACTCGGAACTTACCGACTGTGAATCAACTGCTTTTATATGGACGCCACATGTTGCATTAAGTACCTTAATAAATATATTTATCAGGTTTCTAACTATTGGTCTGGTGAGCCACCTAATGCAATATCACCACAGCCGCTTCCTTTTATGAAGGGCATGAGGCATGCAAGTAGAGGACCACATATAAGAGCGATGGATTCTATTCGAGGTCGAGATGACAGAGAAAAGACACCGGAGGAAGATACTACTACAACTATAGGTAAAAATTATAATTATGGATAATAATAGCTTGTAATCGTTGAAACTGATTCAGCTGATTTGGCAATTATAAAATTTCAACATAAATTGTCAATTATACATTTTTGTTAATCCATTTTGTGTAGATGCCGCAAAACGAAGACAGTTGCCAGCATGGATTCGCGAAGGTCTGGAGAAGATGGAAAAAGAGAAACAGAAAGCCATGGAAAAAGAAAGGCTAGAAATAATGAGAAAGCAGGAATTAGAAGCTCGCAAGCAAGCAGAGGATGAGGCACGTGCAGTGCTCAATCCGAGCAAGAGTAAATTTGTAAGCAATAAAACTCTCGTTCACTCAATTACTACCTCAGATTATGACATCAGAAACAAGAAAACAATAAAATTTTCAAATTATATTTAAACAGAAATATTTTTAAATAAAATTTTTTCAATTTATAGAATAGATTTGTAAAATGTAGCGAAAATTATCTTTTTATTTCGGGAAAAAATTAAATCATATTTGTTTTTATATTACAAAACAAAGAGTAATTCTCGAGAATGTCTAATAAGATAAAAACAAATCGGGCTAATGAGAGTTTTTGCGCGGTAATTAATGCGAAGATTATAACATTTTTCAATTTACATACTTTTAATGTAACGCGAATAATAATAATTACAGACGTTTCGGTTTTATTTCAGTGCGTTGAGCTTAAAAATTAATTCCTAGTTTATAGTCAAACCTATAAAAGAATGATTCATTTTCATCCTCATTGCATTGACACGTAATTGATAAGTCAAGTGACAAAAAATGACATGATGAAAATTTCGCATAATCATATTTGTTTAAATTTTAAAGATCATAAATCCTGAGTTTTCATATTGTACCGATATTGTCCATGACTTCGCGAATTTTAAAACATGAAATTATCCATTGTCACACTTGCTCCTACAGGATTCGGATTCGGAAAAGGAAACTGAGCAGGATTTCGATACGAATAATGCACGCGGACAACAATCTGTGGAAAAGAGCTACGATCGCACTCCGGATATCATTGTTCGGCCGCGAAAATCACGATTCAGGGACGCTGATTCGCCCGAGTCTCATACGGGACCCGATGAGAGCCCGACTACTACGGTTAGTATGGTTCCGATTGTGCAGAAACGGTCTCGAGAGGAAATTTTACAGGATGTGGTAAGTATAAAGATGAAAATGACTAAACAAAAACTAGAAATTAAGAATAAAAGAGTTGGTAAAAAATAGTTTTTTTTTATTTCGGCCCTCAAAAAGTTTTTTACTTGGATATATTTTTTTGGAGCATTTGATTTTGTACTATTGTTTTGAAATTTAATTTTTGCATTCATCTAGAAGATTTTTCTATTAAAATTATAACATTCACAATGTAGTACAATGACTAAGTGGCGATGGCCATAGATATACATTACCGTTCATAACACTGGAAAATATTTATGAATCTTGCTATTTTTAACGAGCAAATGTTAATATTATATTATTAATATTTTATAACAATATAATTTACTCCTTACATGTTTACATTTTTTGCATTAATGGCTTTTAATTTTCAATCTATAATTTAAAAAGGCAAGATTTAGGTTTTCATTTCATCTCGATTAAAAGCAGCGTCAAGTGTTTACTTATTTAATTTTTTGTAGCAAATACTTAAATAGACAAGGTAACGCAATTTTGTGCTAACGTTTTGAATATTTTGAAGGAGAATTAATAACTACTATTTACAATTAAGTTGGAAGAGAAAATATCTTTAAATTAATTATCATATAAAAATTTTTATGAAAAGAATTAAAGCCATTTGGATCGGAATAAGAAGATCCTTTAATAGGAATACAAAAATATATCCTTAGATTTCATTGTATTAAAGGTTAAAGATAATACACGTGGATTATATTTTTTATTTAATTTAGCATGGATGGTTTGGGATTTAACTTGGCGCAAGTATATGGTACTATTTTACACTAAGTGATATGTCATATATTTTTTTGTATTCTCAATGAAAGTTTTTTATTTCCAACCTCGCAAAAAAGTAATAGTAACTTCAACTTAAAAAATTATTACATAAAAATAAAAGATACGATATCAATTGATATTAAGTTAAACAAAGATCCAAAATAATTTAAATTAATATCCAATATATGTTTAATTAATTATAATGAATTTAATGATATCCGAGTGGATTGCATCTTCTATTACGCAGATGTTGAAAGTGAGGAGATCATTGACGGAAATACTTCTGGAAGTGACGAATGAAGAAATTGGTGCGGTATGCAGAGAGGTTTGGAGCCGCGCACGTGCCAAAGGTACCCCCCCAGATACACACGATAGAACTAACCAATTGAATTTCCGTGCTTTCGCCCATCGGGGCACAGAATCCGAGTCAATGAGTCTACTCGCGACACCACGCTGCGACGAAGCTGTGCGATTGTGTAATACAAAGTTTGAGAGCATTAAACAGAGATACCTTAACATGTAGACTTAATTATTCGGCAATTTCAGGACATCCTATGTTTTGCGTTTTTCAGAGATTTGCGTGTAGTATAAGACACATCTCTCTCTCTCTCTCTCTCTCTCTCTCTCTCGCTCGCTCGCTTTTAATCACGTAATCATTCCGTGATTACGTATCGCAGATTTTTAAGACATTTTTACATTACCGGCATCCTTATGTCCGGTAATGATCTTTTTCGCGATATATCTCTATAATAAAGGCACTCTAAAATATTATACTTTTATACCATAGTGTAAATAGTATTTTAACAATCTAAAATTGTTTTAATAAGGACGTTTAGATATTATAATTTAATAATATTTAATATGTGTATAATTAATGAAAAATATTTATCGTATTATATCTGTCATACCCATCTATGCATGGGCATGTTTTATTATTTGATTTGTAAACATTTTAAAGGCATTTATCCGAATTTTTATAAGTATCTCTAACAAACTTTATTTCATGCATTGCGAAGTTTATCCTTCGAAGTTCCGGCAATAAAAGTTACAAGTTTGCGTAGCAAACCGCGCGATGTAGATGTAATTTTCCTTTAGGGCATTAGAATATTATAGTTTGACTTATAAGTGTGGAATAATGCTATTAAAGATTTCTTAAGGTACATAAAAGGAAGCGAAGGGATGATTCGCCCCCTTTGCGCGAATGGGCTGATCAGAGCCATTCGGTATTATCGGGGGCGTTATCCGTATGCGGTACTGCACACTTTTAGCGATTGATTACTAAATGCGTGTGTATTGTAAGTCCCTGCAGGAGAGACCCCCGTCGCATCCCTCAACATGGCCCCTCTTGCTCAGATCACTCACGAATCACTCGGTGAGTACGCTTTAACGCTCTATTATAACGCACGGCGATATCTGTAGGGAACGGCCGTGAAACAGTGACGCAGTGACTCGTGAGAAAGGAGAGAAAGAAAAGGGACACTGTATAATTACGCACAAGTTCAAGTTTAACTTGATGTTAAACTCGGCCGTTCTCTCGTAGAAATTTATCGTTGCCGAAAGAGAGGTGTTCCCCCTCTCCTTCTCTCTCTCTTTCTCTCTCTCTCTCTCTCTCTCTCTCTCTCTCTCTCGTGCTCTTTCTCAGGACGTTTCTTGATGAGAGTAACGGCTGTGAAAATTAGCCAGAGCCGAGCATATATTTTTTTACCTTTTTTTTTTATTTGTTTTTCTGTCGCTCCGACATTGAGAGAGTGTCGCGTGCGCATTAAACGGATGTAATTCCTGGCTCTTATCTGCCGTAGGTCTGAGCATCTATAACGACAGTAACAGCGAGTCCGAGGAGGAACAGAGTGAACACGCGCAGATTCAGAATGATGATAGCGATGAAGAGTTGAAGGTAGGAATTTTCTTACACGAGGAAATACTGCGAAATTTTTTATTTGGATCAATTTTTATGTAAAGTGACTCAATCCATGAATAACGATATGTATGTTATTCATGCTTTATGGCTCTTCAAAAATATGATTTTCAATCTTAAGGGGTAAGATTTGCTCAATAAGATCTAAATTGTATTTATTTCTTTTTCTGAATATTATATGTTCGCAAATGTTTCCTTGGATTTGATTGTATAAATCTCCTTTCCCGCTTTCTCTTAAAGACAAAAGATCTTTCTAAAAAAATTTTTAATTTTCTGTTTCAAAAGCACTTTTGCTTCTAAAGTAAAAAATCTTACTAAAGGATGATGTGATGTGAATAACTCCTATATTAAATCACTTTACATATTTATAAAAATTAAAAAATTCAAATAGATTTTAGTTTCGCAGTACTGTTAAATTAATCATTTGTCATGATTAATTCAACTTGCAAAGGTAATACCGTTTTATTTCACGAGTCAATTTCGCAGGAAACGCTGAGACGGCGACAGCAGGCATTTCGCAAGACGGAGGAGGAGATCGAGGCACGACTCGCCGAGGAAGAGGAGGAGGAGGAGCAGCGTAGCGAAGAGCAGTACAGTAATAAGCAACAGGAAAATCATACCGGTAATACTAGCTGCCGAGAGTCAGGTATGTTTCGACAGACAACCCATCCGCATGTGGCTGCTGGGAAATTAAGTGTAACTTCCTGACGTCATACTTTAGTTGATGAAAAAGAAACGGTAGATAATCAGAGAGAAGCGTCCGAGACTTTGTCGAGCGGCGGTCAAAGCCCAACAGCGGCGGTGCCGCAGAACGCGCCAGCGGCCGACGGCCAGCAGGTAGCGAAGCCAAGCAGTACCGTGTCGGGATCCGCCGATTCTGAGTCGAGCAGCACGGAGTCCACGAGCAGCTTGTCTGAGTCGAGCCGCGAATCCGCGCCCAAGAAGCATCACGAGAAAGCGCGCAAACAACAGTCGCAGCAGCAACAGCATCAACAACGTTACAATCGTCGGCGGAAGTCTAAGAGCAGGAGCAAATCACGAAGTGGTAGACGGTCCACCAGATCGTCGCGCTCATCCGAACGCGGCGGCGGCGGCGGCGGTGGCGGTGGCGGCGGCAGCGGCGGCGGCGGCGGCGGCAGCGGTGGCGGTGGCGGCGGCGGGAGCGGGAGCGGCGGTGGTGGTAGTGGTGGTGGTGGTAGTGGTGGTGGTAGCCACAAGCGTCGATCGCGTTCGAGATCAGCGAAATCACGGAAAGACTATCGCTCGCGATCTTCCAGCAATCACAGATCCAGAGATCACAGCAGAAAGCGTCGCACGCGATCGCGCGATAGGAAACGTGTGAGATCACGTTCTCGCAGCTATCGTCGCTCTAGATCGACGTCCACCGACAGAAAGTGGTCTTCGCGGTCGCACTCTCGTAGATGGAAATCGCGCTCACATTCCAGAGAAAGGCGACGAGGTAGTCGATCGCGCAGCAAGTCACGCGGAGCGAAACGCGGAAGATCGCGCTCGAGAACGCGCAGCCGCTCGCGGGATCACAGACGGTCAAGATCCTACATTTCCGGGAGAAGCCAACGGCGGGGCAGTCGATCCAGATCGCGAGACCGAAGTAGAAAGTCACGGTCCAAGTCGAGCTATCGTGATGGTAAGAAGTCATCACATCGATACAGGAATTGAGGTCAGGATCCGCTCCTAGCCAAGGTTGTATATTCATTCTGATTGTACCTTTTAACAGAATAATATGAAAAAAGCAGTGATATTATATTATTCTTAACAAGAGTTCGCAGCTTGTTACATAGTCTAATCAAAGATCGTTTCTAGAGTCTTTCTCTTGCTTTTTTTTATGTTACACCTCTCAATTTATTATAGTATATGTTATCTGATGCAATTGAAAAATATACATTATATATAAATGACACCGTTTTAACGCGATGTAGAAATCTGATGAGATGCTTAAGAAGGAATTTATTTTTTATTTGCTCTTTGCTACTTGAATATATTAAATATTTTCTTATAACTGGTCCGAGTTCTGAATCATCATGCAAGTGCAGATGTCGTTTCAGCCTTGTTTACCGCATAAACAAAGATAAAACAACATTTGGGAGCACTCAGATGATGATTCTGAATGTAGCCCAGCACATGCACACGTGAGATGATTATAGAGTGCAATAGACGTTATATATTTTCGTTTTTTCATTATATAGTTTTACATTGATTGAAGTTTGTGTTGGAAAAGTTGAGCTACATATAAAGAACATAATTTATCATTATGCAATAAAAAAGCAGTAAAAGTTTTGCTCAATCTTCATTTTGAGTCATATAATGATATAAGTATTATATGCAATAAAGTTACTTGATAACTTTGTAGATTTTCTGTAGATATGTTATGATAAAAGTTTGTTATTAGATTTAGTTATAATATAAGAAATAAAATGAGGGCACCTATTACGGAACAAGTCGGAATGGATTCCGATCGGAATTATTCAATTATTCCCTACATTTCTATTGTGTTTTCTAGGGAAAACGAAATAATTCCGATCGAAACTTATTCGACATGTTCCATTATAGGTACCGAGAATTAAAATGATTCAAGATTTGTCAAAGTTAGGCATTCAAAATTAGTAAACATTAATTGTGCATTCCTATTCATTGAAGATTTTCAGAATATTCGAATTTCCTTGGAAAATCTTTTTCTCTCAAGTAGATATTTTATTAATATGAAATTTATGTTGTTTAAAAATTACATACGTATTTATTGATATTACATATCTTTAAATAAGTCTTATTAACTAGTCACGCATTTTCTATTTTTCCTTAATAATTTCACATAATTCATATATAATAAGTTGCAATGTCAAAAAATTTGTGTATAGTTATTAGGTTATCAATTATTATTTCACTGTCGGTGAAAAAATGAAGTATTGGTTCTTTAAGAGAATCTATTAGGATATAAATCTTAGAATGAGATGAGTAAAGTATAACATATAATTTAAATGAATAACATGATTTTTTTATTCAGAACGTTAAAAAAGAATATCTCTCACACAAAATGTAATTACTAAATAATTATTTGTTGATTAATAAAGTACAGTTATTTCACGCGAAAATATAGCAATTTAAAACGAGACTATGATTTAATTGTTTAACTATCTTTTTAGACATCGGAATTATGAGACTCGCAATTTGTAAAAATACGCGCATCTATACAGTGAAGACTACTTTTGTATTAATAAATAAATGTTATCGATAGTATTCAGGATTCTTATTTACAGGAAGTGATAAATAGGAAATAATAAATTCGTATACTTCGTTATTTTCAGAATAATTTTGCACACAAAAGGAAAATATTGCTGCAATGTATTTTATTCGATATATTGCTCCAAATAAAAATTTTGATAGAAATTACTTTGCAGTAATATCTTTCTCTATTTCGTATAAAATTATTCCAAACAAGATCGTGCGTGCAAATATCTTTTTATTAACTATATATCAAAATTATCATGTTACATTTATAATGTTAATTATGTACATGTATATAAATAAATGTAGTAATTATACAAATGAATTCGATAAACGTATGAATATCGTATGATTTGTATCAATACTTCAATAACATATGATTTGTATACGAGTGGAAATATATTTGAATTTTGATAAGAAAAAGGAATGCTTTGTGTAGACTTTGTAAAGAGTATTATACATTACTAGGCTGAAGTATAACGAATCAATAATCTTTTGTAGAATTATGCGCCGGGATTTCGACATGAGTCCTAGAAATCTTATTTTGTTTCAGCATCTTCTACTGGCTTCTACTGGACTTCAACGTTTTACTATGATTCAGTTCGTCAACATACACAACCTTGTGGTACAGTTGCAATTTTGAATACGCGTTCTCAATCTTTTATCTCAGATAGTATACTAAAAGTCATAATGCTACGTAATAAATAGTAGGTACTGATAGCTTTATGTTATAGACTCGTTTAATATTACTTGCTCTAATGTACAAAAGTCTATCTTTCTTTTTTAAAAAAAGGCACACGTAATCAAAATTTATACGATTACGAGAAAGACGAACGTGAAATAAAATTAATGCAAAATTAGTTGAATTAGTTTTTGTGTCTTCCCTGAAGCAATTCCTAGTCATGTAAAATTGCAAAGGATACCAGGCATTTAATCAATTAATTAGGTATCTAAAATGCATAAACCATAATTAATCCAAATCGTTTGCAAGGATCGTTTGTAACTAATTTTCAAGAATTTGCGTTTTACCTTTACGATATGGAATTCATTCTTTCAATAAGATGATCGTAAACGATCTGTTGTATGTGCAAACCGTATACGAAATCGAAGTGATTCAATCTCTTTAGCGTCACCGTGTATTTTTCCAAAATATTTGGCAATTTTCTGTTTAATATCTCAACATCCTAAAATATTATAAATGATAAAATGTTATTTGATATTTTATGCAAGATTGAGACAACAGAGTATCTTCCTTTCATTCAATTGTATTAGGTGTACAACTTTGCTTCCGCCGTTTTCCTATAGACCGCTTTAGCGGTAAGTGGTGGTCGAAATAAATAGATCATAGACGTCATACAATAAACTTGGACATCTGTCAACATAACCCCATAGAAACATTAGTCGATTTGTGTCTGCATCATAAAGTTATTC
>Ga0157364_1009153_pt1 | contig 10259 bp, 15 predicted proteins | sample AttsexASBM2_FD_111476 | JGI IMG/M metagenome (GOLD analysis project Ga0157364, IMG submission 111476) | Fungus gardens microbial communities from leaf cutter ant in Ribeirão Preto, State of São Paulo, Brazil - Atta sexdens ASBM2 | ecosystem: Host-associated > Fungi > Mycelium > Unclassified ... | reverse complement strand
TACTCCTGTCAGTGTCTCAACACTGAAACCTCCACTTGGGGTAATAGGGGTTTTACCACTGAAACCCTGAGCATCTCCTAAACTATCAGTTTGTATATAAGACTAGTAGTTACATTGTAATTCGCTAGTCTGATAATCGACGAAGATAACCTCTTATTGAACTTGATCTCTGGTGTTCAACGGCAACACACCAATCAGTACTCACTTCCACTTGGACTTTCTTCCCTTTATCTGAAGTTGCAGCCATGCAGCAGACAGATGGCACAGCACATAAGCTGAAGCCAAGGTCATTCCACAAGTCCGCTCATCTCCGAGTCCATCCTGCAGACTTCCATCCCGGTGTGAACCACATCTGACAAGGAAGTAAAAATGATAGAAAGAATAATAGAAGAAAAAGAAGAAGAAGAGGAAGACTTAATAGAGTTGAGAACGACAGATGAAATGGTTCCAAGATGGTTCCATAAGTATTTGAAGGTGTTTGAGAAGAAAGATTCAGAGAGAATGCCAACAAGAAAGGCATGGGATCATGCAATAGATCTCAGGGAAGGATTTGTGCCAAAGAAAGACAAGATCTACCCATTGTCAAGAATAGAGAAAGAGGAAGTACAGGAGTTTGTGAAGGACCAGTTGAGAAAGGGATATATAAGGCCATCAAAATTACCACAGACATCACCAGTGTTCTTTGTGCCGAAGAAAGATAGGAAGAAAAGGATGGTGCAAGATTATTTATATCTGAACAGTTGGATGATCAAGAATAATTATTCATTGCCACTGATTTTGGATTTAATAGATAGCATAGGGAAGAAGAAGGTGTTTACTAAGATGGATTTGTGATAGGGGTACAATAATGTGAGGATAAGGAGGGGGATGAGTGGAAGGCAGCATTTTCAATGCCTAAGGGGTTATTTGAACCCATGGTAATGTTCTTTGGGTTGACTAACTCACCAGCAACATTTTAGGCAATGATGAATGACTTGCTTAGAGATTTGGTGGTAGAAGAAAAGGTAGTGGTGTTTATTGATGATGTGATGATAGTAACAGAGACAGAGAAAGGACATGATGAGATAGTAGAGAAAGTATTGAAGAGGTTAGAAGAGAATGATTTGTTTGTAAAGCCAGAAAAGTGTGTATGGAAAGTCAGAGAAGTGGGGTTTTTAGGAGTGATAATAGGAGAAGACGGAGTAAGAATGGAGAAAGAAAAGGTGCAGAGAGTTATAGAATGACCAGTGCCAAGAAGTACAAAGGATATGCAGAAGTTTTTGGAGCTAGCAAACTACTATAGACAGTTTGTGAAAGATTTTGCTAGGATAGCAAAGCCCTTGCATGAGATGATGAGGAAAGAGACAAAATGGAGTTGGAGAGAGAGACAGCAGAGAGTGTTTGAGGAGTTGAAGGAGAGATTTATGACAGAGCTAGTCTTGGTAACACCAGACTTGGATAAAGAAATGAGAATAGAAGTGGATGCATCAGACTTTGTGATGGGAGGAGTGTTGTTGATGAAGTGTGAAGACAAGAAGTGGAGTGTTATGGGACGCTTTGGACATGAACAATTTTTATTTTCTTTTTCTTTTATTTTCTGATTTTACAGGGATTTTGTTTTCTTTTTCTTTTTCTTTTCTTTTGGACGATGAAGAGGCACGTGACACTGCAGTCACATGACATATCACATGATGTGATGTCATAGGCCTAGAAGGTGGTGGAAGGATCTAGAAGATGACATCAGGGCACATGTATACAACATGGTGATCTTGAGGCGAACATGAGGAAGAAGCATAGACATAAGGGCAGGGTTAATTATTAGTAGCATGGACCATGAGAACTTTGTATATATAGGACTCTAATTAAGCAGAGACTCCTTGTCGAGTTCTCTTGTGAAATTCCCACATTATAACTCTATTAAGAGGTTTACTCATTAGTGAAATCATTTATCATTGTGATAAGTGGTTGCCACAACAGTAGAACTCGACTACCTTCTGGGACTCTGTGCTACGCAGACTCCTATTCTCATTCTCTTATCATCCTCAACTGCAAGCAGTGCGCTTAACATCAAGAAGACACTAGCTGGACCCTAGGCATTAAGGGGGATACTAACTAGGAGGGCAAATCCTAGTCGCTTTGGTACATCACTGTTCACTGGTGTATTAAGGCGTATTACCCTGTGTGGACATGGTAGATAGCTATATTCGTGTAAAAGACTCATGCTGCAGGATCCCCTTGTGACCTGTCTACGCAGAGTAGTGGTGTAGTCCATTAAGGAGCACCTAGATTAGGGATTCTCTGCTTAGGGATATTAGACAGGCATTTAATTAGGGCAGTAGTTAGTAAGGCAGTAGACAAGTAGTTAGTAGACAGTATAGGTGGGACAAGAAGAGTGCTTACTATTACTTACAGAGAATTTACCACTGTTTAGAATCGACAGCGAGAGAATAAAGAAAGATCATAGTCACTGGAAACAAGGCCATAATGATAGCATACCGTTGTTAACGAGCAACGAGAGAATAAATTAGGAGAGATATTTTGAAGAGATATTTGGAAGAACAAAATGGCAGATATTGAACAAGTGAATATGGAAGAGATGGTTAGGAAGTATGGTGAAGAAGAAGTGGCTAGATTGATGAACGAGATAATGGAAAATAATGTGATGATGTTAAAATTACAAAAACAAATAGTAGAGTTACAGATAATGGAAGAAGAAAAGAAAAGAAGACAGATAGAGATAAGAAAAAGACAAGAAGAAAAGACAAGAGAACAGGAGGAAACAGATAGGTGGATGGAGGAGTGTAGAAAGAGAAATGAGAGGGAGAGAGAAGAGAAGGAAGAACAGAAGAGAATAGATGAAGAATGGAGAAGGATAGAAGGTATGAAAAGAAGAGAGGAAAAGAGAGCAGAGAAAGAATGGAGGTATCAGGAAATAAGGGAAAGAAAGAGAGAAGTAAACAGGCAGAAAGCAATGGAAGAAAGAAAATGTTTTGAATGTGGAGGATTTGGCCATATGGCCAGTAATTGCAGAAACATGGGAAAGGAGGAACCAATACCAGTATCCTTAAATAGATTTGAGGTGTTGAAAGTTAGAGTGATGCAAAGAGGGGAAGGAAGCGGTAAGGAAATAGTAAAGGATAGGAAAGAAATATTGAGGGAAGAAAAAGCGAAGAGGGGGGTAGAAAAGAAAGAGAAGAAGGAAAAGGTGTTAAGAGAGGTGATGGTGAAGATTGGGTTAAAGCAAGAGGAAGAAGAAGAGGGAGTAGTGACAGAAGCATTGTTGGATAGTGGTGCAACAGAGTTGGTAATGAGTGAGGAGTTTGTGAGAAGGCACAAGTTCAAGAGGACGAAGTTAGAAAGACCAGTGTATGTGAGAAATGTCGATGGCACACTGAATTATGTGGGGCCTATAGTAGATACAGTGGAGATGGAAATATTCTTCAAAGGACATAAAGAAAGGACGTCGATAGATGTGATTGGAGAGCAGAAGTAGAGTGTGATATTAGGTATGCCTTGGCTAGGATGCCATAACCCAGAAATAGATTGGAAAACAGGAGAGGTAAAGATGACGAGGTGTCCAGATAAGTGTGAAAAGAAGTGGAGGGTAGGAAAGCAGACGAAACCAGGGTGAAAGAAGCAGGAAGAACAAGAAGAGAAGAAGAAAAGAAGGAAACCAACGATAGAGGAGGTAAGAATGATAGAAAGAATAATGGAAGAAAAGGAGAAAGAAGAGAAAGATTTGATAGAGTTAAGAGTGACTGAAGAGATGGTTCCACAAAGGTTCCATAAGTATTTGAAGGTGTTTGAAAAGAAAGATTCAGAGAGGATGCCAATAAGGAAAGCCTGAGATCATGCCATAGATCTCAGAGAGGGATTTGTACCAAAAAAGGGGAAGATATATCCGTTATCAAGAGTAGAAAGAGAGGAGGTGCAGAAGTTTGTAAAGAATCAGTTGAGGAAGAGGTATATTAGGCCATTGAAATCACCACAGACATCACCGGTGTTAAAAAGGATGGGAAAAAGAGGATGGTGCAAGATTATCAATATCTGAATAGTTGGACAATCAAGAATAACTACCCATTGCCACTAATTTCAGATTTGATAGACAGTATAGGGAAGAAGAAGATGTTTACGAAGATAGACTTAAGGTGGGGGTATAATAATGTGAGGATAAAGGAGGGGGATGAGTGGAAGGCAGCATTCTCAACGTCTGAGGGCTCATTTGAACTAATAGTAATGTTCTTTGGGTTGACAAACTCACCTGCGACGTTCCAGGCAATAATGAATGATTTATTGAGAGATTTGGTAGTGGAAGAGAAAGTAGCAGTGTTTATCGATGATGTAATGGTAGCAACAGAGACAGAGGAAGGACACAATGAAATTGTGGAAGAAGTGTTGAGAAGATTAGAAGAGAATGATTTGTTTGTGAAGCTAGAGAAATGTGTGTGGAAGGTTAGAGAAGTGGGATTCTTGGGAGTAATAATAGGAGAGAATGGAGTAAGAATGGAGAGAGAAAAGGTACAGGGAGTAGTGGAGTGGCCAGTGCCAAAGAGTGTAAAGGATGTGCAGAAGTTTTTGGGGTTGGCAAATTATTACAGACAGTTTGTCAAAGATTTTGCAAAAATAGTGAGGCCGTTACATGAGATGACGAGGAAAGAGAATAAGTGGAGTTGGGGAGAGAAACAGCAGAAGGCATTTGAGGAGTTAAAGGAGAGGTTTACAACAGAACCAGTCTTGGTTATACCAGACTTGGATAAAGAGATGAGAGTAGAAGCAGATGCGTCAGACTTTGCAACAGGAGGAGTGTTGTCAATGAAGTGTGAAGGTGAGAAGTGGAGACCGGTGGCTTATATTTCTAAATCGTTGAATAAAGCTGAAAGGAATTATGAAATTCACAATAAGGAGATGTTGGCAATAATTCGATGCTTAGAAACTTGGAGACACTTTTTAGAAGGAGCCAAGGATCGGTTTGAAATATGGACAGATCATAAGAACTTGGAGTACTTCATAAAGGCTCAGAAGTTGAATCGAAGACAGGCAAGATGGTCATTATACTTGTCAAAATTTGATTTTGCATTGAAGCATGTGGCTGGTAAGAGTATGGAAAGAGCAGACATTTTGAGTAGGAAAGTAGATTGGGCTAAGGGAGTAGAAAGAGATAATGAAAATCAAGTAATATTGAAAGAAGAATGTTTAGAGGTTAGAGCAATGAAACAGTTGGTAGAAGGACTGGAGGAAGAAATAGTGAAGAAAATAAAGGAGACAAGAGATAAGAACAAGGAAGTGATAAAAGCAGTAGAGGAAATGAAGAAGGCGGGAGTAAAAATGTTGAGAAATGAGGAATGGCAGATAGAGGAAGGATTAGTGTTGAAGGAAGAAAGAGTGTATGTGCCAAAGGACGAGAAGTTGAGAGTAGAAATTATTCAGTTGCATCATGATACACCGATAGCAGGACATGGAGGACAATGGAAGACAGTGGAACTGGTTACTAGGAATTATTGGTGGCCAGGAGTAACAAAAGAGGTAAAGTGATATGTGGAGGGATGTGATCAGTGTCAGAGGATGAAGAACAGAGCAGAGATGCCAGTGGGAAAATTAAGACCTAACGAGGTACCGGAGAGACTGTGGCAGCATATATTGGTAGATTTTATTACGAAGTTACCAATGTCAAAGGGCCATGATTCAATTTTGGTAGTTTGTGATAGGTTCTCAAAAATGTCCCACTTTGTGGCGATGACAGAAAAAACAACAGCAGAAGAGTTGGTGAAGTTGTTCAGAGATAATGTGTGGAAGTTACATGGGTTGCCGGAGAGCGTGATATTGGATAGGGGACCACAGTTTGCAGCAGGATTGATGAAGGAGCTGAACAAAATGTTGGGGATAGAGACAAAATTATCAACAGCATATCATCTGGAAACAGATGGACAAATGGAGAGGATGAATCAAGAGCTGGAGCAGTACTTAAGGATGTATGTTAATCATAGACAGAACAATTGGGCTGAATGGTTAGCAACAGTAGAATTTTCATTCAACAATAAAGTACATGCAGCCACCAAGATGTCGCCATTTCAAATCAATTATGAAAGAGAACCAAGGATGGGCTTTGATATAAGGAAAGAAGGAAAGAATGAGAAAGCAGAAGAGTTTGTGAGAGAAATGAAGGAGAGGCATGAAGAGACTAGAGTAGTGTTGGTGAAATCACAGAAAGAAATGAAGAGACAGGCAGATAGAAGTAGGAAAGAGGCAGAGGAGTATAGGGTAGGTGATAAGATACTGATTAGTACAAAAGATTTTTCGATGGAGTTGATGAAGAGAGTGACAAAGAAGCTGACAGAGAAGTTTATTGGACCATATGTGGTCAGGAAGATTGTGTCGGAAAATGCAGTAGAGTTAGAGTTACCGGCATTGTTAAGAGTACATCCGGTAGTCAATGTGAGAAGATTAGTGAAGTATCGAGAGCAAGTAGAAGAGCAGAAAAAGATACCACCACCTCCTGTTGAGGTAGATGGTGAGAAGGAATATGAAGTAGAGGAAATTTTGGATAGACAAGAAAGGAGAGGTAAGATGAGGTATTTGGTGAAATGGAAAGGGTATACAGCAGAAGAAAATACATGGGAGGGATTAGAAAATCTGAAGAATGCAAGAGAGAAGATAGAAGAATTTGAGAAGGGGAGATTTGAGGAAGAAATATGAAGGATACAGAAAGGAAAAGAAATAAGGTTAAATCTAGAGACAGAAGAGTTTAAGAGAGGGGAATTACCAGGAAGATATATAGCAAAGTTGTTATATGGATGAGATGATAAGAAGTTTGATGAGGAATATTTGAAGAGATTAGAAAGAAATTGGAATAGGTGGAAAAATGATAGGAAGGAGGGAGAGAAGAAATATATGAAGAAGTTAGAAGAGAGTTTAGAATGGAATAAGAGGAATAAGCAGATGAGTAAGAGAATTTGGGGGGGACAAGAAAGAAGTTTCTCTGGAAGCAGAACCCTAAGATGGGGATACTGCTGTGGAATGCTTTAGACACTAACAATTTTTATTTTCTTTCCTTTTATTTTTCTAATTTTATATTGATTTTGTTTTTCTTTTGGACAATGAAGAGGCACATGACACTACAGTCACATGACAGGTCACATGATGTGATGTCATAGGCCTAGAACAGAGTGGAAGGATCTGGAAGATGATGTCAGGTCACATGTATACAACATGGTGGCCTTGAGTAGAAAATGAGGTGGACATGAGGTTGTAGTATGGACAATAGGGCAGGCTTAATTATTGGTAGCATGAACTAGGCATGTTTTGTATATATAAGACTCTAATTTAGCAGAGACTCCTTGTTGAGTTCTCTTGTAAACTTCCCATACTATATCTATTTTAAGAGATTTACTCGTTTGTGTTATCATTGGTCTTTGTGACTAGTGGTTGCCACAACATTGTTCTTAAAATACTGCTTAGAGTAAAACAGTTTTCTTAAACCAAAATCATCTAGCATTAGTAGTCAGTAGAAAAAGTAGTTGGTTGAACATGTAGATAGAACAAGAAGAAAGCTTACTATCACATACAGAGATTTCGTCATTGTTAGAATACAAAAGTGAGAGTGAAGGCAGCACAGCCTCCTTCACCTTACCAGTTTTTACATCTCAACCTCCAACACCCCCACCACCCTTATAATCTCTATTATCTTCACCAATTTCACTCTCACCACTACTATATACAACTCTCAGCATGGAGCAAGTAGTGTTACAATCACCTTCTCATGTCTTTAACATGTTTTCATCATGTATTGAAAGGTCTAGGATATAATACAATAATTGGCTGCACCATAATTGTATCAGTTAGCACCTCATATAATAGACATTATCTCCTCACTAATTCCTTCATTCTATCTCATATATTGTATTGTTGTGGACATATGTTTTCCTCATGGTTTATAAGTATATATAGTGTAGATACAGTTCTGTATCCTTATGCTTTACCAATTGACCATTTCCTTCACTCTTACTCAAGTCTTTGCCTAAGTTGCAACCTAAGCCAAGCTTAAGGTCATAACAAGTAGCAAGATTACAAGAGCAGATTGTGGCCTTGCAAGCACAGCTGGCAGCAGTACATAGAAGAGCAGCAGCAGCAGCAACAAGTACAGAAGTGGCAAGGCCACAAGTATTCAATAGAACCTCATCAAAGGTCTTAGGTTTTGTAATGGCATGCAAACTATATATCAGGATAAAGATGAGGGGGATGGCAGTAGAAGAGCAAATTCAGTAGGTCCTCTCATATATACAGAGAGGATCAGCAGATATATGGAAGGAAAACACATTGAAGGATTTGGAAGGGGGACTGTTAGAATATGAGACAGTGGGAGAATTTTTAGCAGATATAAGAAAAGAATTCAGAGGAGAAGATAAAGAATTAGTGAAAGTAGCAGAGTTGAAGAGTTTGAAGCAGGGAGAAAAAACAATGAAGGATTTTGTGCAAGAATTTAGGAGAGCAGCTAGAGAAAGTAGGTATAAGGGTAGACCATTGTGTTGTGACAACCACTAGACACAAAGTCCAACAATCACACAACGAGCAAATCTCTTAAGGCAGATATCTAGTGGGGATTTCACAAGAAAACTCAACAAGGAGCCTCTTCTTAATTAGAGTCCTATTTATACAAATGGTTCATGGTCTGTACTACTAATAAATAACCCTGCCCTTATGTCCATACTTCATCCTCATTCCTGCCTCATGTCCTACTCAAGGCCACCATATATACTCCAGGTGCCCTAATGTCATCTTCCAGACCCTTCCATCAAGTTCTAGGCTTATGACATCACATCATGTGACCTGTCATGTGACTTCCTTATCATGTGCCTTCTTCATCGTCCTTCCCAAAGAAAAGAAAAGAAAAGAAAAGTAAAATCAGAAAGATAAAATAAAATAAAAATTGTTAGTGTCCAAATGTCCCATAACACATTGGTAGAAGAATTTAAGAAGAGTATCAATGTTACTATATGCCAAAGGCTTATGGAGTCAGAACAGCAACCAGGCTTAATTGAGTAATGGTATGATAGTGTGATCATATTAAATAGAAACTGGAGGAAGAGCAGGAGAGAGGAGAAGAGACTGAGAGGATGAAGAGATAATGGGACATCAGCTCCAAGGTTGAGCAATACTAGAGTACAAGGACAACAATTGCCATGGTCCCAAGTTTGGCCAAGGAGACAGAAGGCATCTCAACAGCAGGTTCCAACAGGACCTGCTCTAATAGAGAGAGTGGAGAGAACAAATATGGTTATGGTATGCCCTAATCAAAGGGTAAGGTTTGCTCAATGCAACCCATACACTATGGATGTAGACAGGGGGAACAGGAATTGTTATAGCTATAGGGGATTTGGACATTTGGCCAGAAACTGCAGGAATAGGGGCATAGGAAACAGAAATGAGGAAGGAAAAAGACTGGAATATAGGAATAGAAGAATGATTGAGAAAGGAAACAGATAGAACAATAGTAATTTAAATGGGAACAGAGATCTAATAGTTCTCAATTAGGTCTCAGTAGTAGTAATAGGTTTGCAATGCTCACAAGGGCAACAGATAATATATTTTGCTGCAACCTAGACAATGAGAATATATTAAGAAAAGTGACAGTAAGAATTAGATTAGAAAGAATTGATCCACAAGAAGGAGGAACAGTAGAGGCATTGTTAGACAGTGGGGCTACAGAACTGGTGATAAGTTCAGAGTTTGCAAGAAAACAGAGGTTTAAATTAAAGAAAATAGAAATTCCTATATACATAGAAAATATGAATGGGACATTCAACAAGGAGAGACCAATTGAAAATACTATAGAAGTCAATATTTATTATCAAGAACATAGGGAGAGGACAGAGATAGATGTAATTGGGAAACAGAAGTGAAACATGATTTTGGAAATACCATGGCTAGCTTGCCACTCTGAAATTGGCTGGAGAACAGGAGAAGTAAAGATGTCCAGGTGTCCAGAGAAATGTGGGAAGCAGTAGAGACTGAAGTAGGGAAAGCCAGGGTGGCAAAAGCAGAAGGAAGAAGAAAAGAAGGAAGAAGCAGGAAGAAAATGGAAAGAAAGAGAGGAAAAACAAAAGAAGGAAAAGAAAAAACCAAAGAAAGAAAGAAAGATGGAAGTGAGGAAAGTAGCAGAAGAATGGGAGATTTGGAATGAGAGGGAAGAAGCAGTGAAGTTGGAAGAAGAAGCTAGAAAGTTGGTCCCAGAAAGATTCCATAAGTGGATTCATGTCTTTGGAAAGAAGGCAAGCAAACAAATG
>Ga0157364_1009152_pt1 | contig 10259 bp, 7 predicted proteins | sample AttsexASBM2_FD_111476 | JGI IMG/M metagenome (GOLD analysis project Ga0157364, IMG submission 111476) | Fungus gardens microbial communities from leaf cutter ant in Ribeirão Preto, State of São Paulo, Brazil - Atta sexdens ASBM2 | ecosystem: Host-associated > Fungi > Mycelium > Unclassified ... | reverse complement strand
TTTTATTTACTAGTTACTACTCAACAAATACTTTTGTTGAGTTATTTCTCTTTTTTATTTGATACAACTTACCCGACTGCACCGTTAGCCAGAACTTGAGTCTGTCTATCTAGAGTTTCCTGTATCACCTGTGGTGAATACAAGTTGATAGGAGAGTTGAACTGTTTGTTTACAAATTTCGCTTTCTGCGTGGCCATGTTGATGCTTTAATCAGTCTACTCTCGAGTTTATACTGTAACATAAAAAACATCATTGTAGAAAAAAAATTATGTATGTAATTATGTATGTAAAAAAAAATGTAAGGTGCTTACCACTTTAGACGTCTAAGTTTTAATGTCTAATATTTAAATAATTTAATGTCTAATATAAAAAATAATTTTTTTTTTATTAATTATACTAATATTTATGTAATATACATAAAAATTAAATATACAGAAAATGGAAAGAGAGTATCTATGTTTGACATTAGATTTTTTTCGGTCAAAATTGTCAACAACGTTAAACCATAAATAGAACTATTTAATAAGTCGTTATAAAGAATTATTAATTTGATGCGATAGCGACGAATTCACGTGACGAACGATGCACTTCTTTGCTTCATATATATTCTAATTCGATCATAAATCGTGCGAAGCTAAAGAGTGAAAGCAATTTTAGTAAGTGGGTCACGAGCTATCGTTTCCTATGATCATTCAATGATCATTCAGCGATTGTTTGGCTACTCAATTCCGTGAGATGCGATCGATGCCGTCAACGGATTCTGTGATCTAATAGAAAGCGTGGCATTAAATTCCCGGTCTCGTGCCAAGAAATTCATGCAGGGACGCACGCATTGAAAGATATCGCACGTTTAAACAAAGGAGGAAAAAATAAAATATTTCTTGTCTATGATTTACACTCAGAGAAAAGGACATAATAGTGACAATTATACAAGTTATATATAAAATTTATGTACGTTAAATTATGTAGTTATTACAATTATAAATAGCATAGAATGTTGACTATGTATATTAGTTGACTATGTATATTAATTTAAAGTATAACGTTGTGTACAAATAAGCAAATATTATTATGAAGCGATGCTAAAAGATAATATTAAACTGTAATTTTCCAACTCTTTTTCGCTTTCGGCATAAAGTTAAACACGGATTGGACTATATACTGTTTATATTTGTGGAAAGAGATTAAAGAGAGTTAGAAAAATATTTATTTGAAAAATAATCGGTAAAATACACAAATGATTTTAAGATTCTGTCGGGAAATTCTTAAAGTCGGGAAATCTAGAATGAAAACGCGAAGATACAATGATCATATTACAATGAAAAAAGAATCTAGTTGCATTGAAATTCGGGTTGAAAATGGATACACACAGATTCGAATTTTCTGATTAAATCTATTATAATTAGAGATCCTTTAATAAGAGTTTGGATATGAGAGAGCCACTTTTGAATTAGCTATGTTTTAACAATTCCTGAGAAAGAGAAGGAGAAAAAGAAATAGATAAAAAACATGAGAAACAAAAAAAAAATGTATGTCCTCTCTCGCAGATTTTTCTTAAAACTATCCTGCATATAAACTATGATTAAGGTCCAGACTTTCATTGGTCTCTAATTATATTTCTAATTAAGATAATTATAAAATTTTAATATCATTATAATATTTTGATTCGTTCAACTAGATTTTCAACTAGAAATTTTTTTAGTGTAGAAGTGTTAATAACTTTGTAGGCGTTTGTGGGAAATTTTTCGAGCATCGTTAGAGAAAGCATTCGGAGAGATATTTGAATAGTTCCCGATTCTTAGGAACCATCATGACAAAATTTTTCTTCAAGGTTTCCCAAATTTATCGAGGTTGCGAACGCTTAAAAACGGAACTATGACGCCCATTATTACCTTGATACACACCCTTGACGAGATCCCCTCCCCCCCTCCCGAAATAAAAAAACGCATAGCTCAGAATTTGGAGCAATTTATGAGTTTTCAAACCCAATAAAAAAATTTTTTTGAGCTTGTCCAAGTTAGAAGGAATCTTAATTTAAAGATGGGGGGCGGGGGAAGAAATATGTTCTAAAATGAGAAAATGAGAAAATAAGCTTAATGATAGAAAATTACCTGCTTATACAAGAGCTTTCGAAATATGAAGAAATCGATTTTCGATCAGCAACTCCTTAATAGAGAAACCACTCCACACATTTTTCACGCAAGAGAGAATTATGTTCCAGTATATATAAGAAAATAAATCGTTTTATATGATGGGAATATATCTGTTGATTTACGAGCTCGCGAAATATGAATGAACCGATTTTCGAGCTACACCCCTTACCAAGAAAACCACCCCATGCTCTATTCACGCAAGAGAGAATTATGTTCCAGTATGAAAAAATAAATCGTTTTATGATGGGAAATTATCTGCTAATTTAAGAGCTCGAGAAATACGAATGAACCAATTTTTTAGCTGCTACCACTTAGAAGGAAAACCATCTCATACTCATTCCTCGTAAAAGATAACTATGTTCCAGAAGGGGAAAATAATTATTTAATGATGGGAATACATTCACTGATATAGGAGCTAGCGAAATACGCACGAATCGATTTTTGAAGTGCAATCCTTTAGCAGAAAAATCATTGCTTGCCCTCTTAAGCAAGAGAGAACTATGATGCAGTATGAAAAAAATAAATCATTTAATGATGAAACATTATCTACTTATATAATAGATTTCGAAATACGCACGAACCGATTTTTGAGCTACAATCTCTTAGCTGGAAAACCATCCCATTCACATTTCTTGCAAGAGAAAATTATATTCCAGAAGGGAAAAATAAACATAATTCTCTCTTGCGTAAAAAGAACAATGGATGATTTTTCTGCTAAAGGGCAGCTCAAAAATTAAGGATTATATATTTTTGCACCAGATTTATGCCAGAATCATATTCATTAATGAAGTTTTAGGTCCTATTTTCATTGACTTACCTCTTGAGTATAGACTAGTTTTGGGGATAAGGGATGGATCTCGAAAATCGAAAAAGTACTGATTTAAGAACTCACAAAGAGCTCCTAAATTTTGAGCTTAGGAGCGATTTCCTATTGTTTATTTTAAGGGAAGGGGGAACTGAGTGGACATTCACCTCTTCTCTCCACTTTTAAATTAAGATTCCTGCTAACTGGACAAAATTTTTTTTGCAGGGTTTGGAAGCTCATAAATTGCTCCATAAATTCTGAACTATTTTTTTCTGAGCGTTTTTTTATTTCGGCATGATGAGGGGGAGAGAGCTGAACAAGAGTTTGATACTCGATATTTGCTAAACATCTTATTTTTTCTCTTGAAGAAACAAATCGAGTACACTTCATTAAATGCTTCTCCTCCAGGAATTGCAATGATCTATTTTTATTGCATTTTATTTGTGATCTCATACGCGTTTCACATTTTATTCATAACTTGGAACGTATTTATATCTCCTAATCGTAAATACGAAAGTTCTCATGTTTCTCCCTTTCCACTGAGAATCTCATGTAATTTAATTGTAAGACACTTTTATGCCACAAAATCAACCCGCGGTAATAAATTTTAAAAACAACACGTTATATTATATTGTTATTCTTATATACGTTTAACATTTCTAAAGACAATAAATGTTCATCCATATTATCGTCAATCAAATTTAATCTTAAAAAATTTCTAAGAACGCTTGTTTACTATTTCAACAGCAATGACATCATATTTTATTTAATTAAAAAAAAATAAATCTTCGAAAACTGAATAATAAATAAAATTTCTTTCTTTACTGATTTGATTACACAGACCTAGTTTAATACCCGAAAACCTCGGATTCTCGCTGACGCGTCCCTGTTGGGCGGCCACCGGTGCCTACCGCGGTTATTTTTGCCTACAAAATTCCTCCGAATATATCTACATCGTCCGCAAAATCTCTACTTCTCCCCCCTCCTACACCAGTTAATCTTTGGAGCCCATTCCTCGTGAGTCGTATTGAATTACATTAAAGTTCGTACGCCGCGATAAAAAAAACGACCGGCATCGATGTCGATCTAACAATAGTGTGTCAACTGGCGCTGTCGTTCAATGCCGAGGTTGTTGACGAATTCCTCGCAATGTTTTCTTGTTAATAATAAGAATCACGTAAATTACTATGTAAACTTTGAAATAAATACTGAAGGATTGATCTTATCTCTCGAGATAAATTTTAATATTCAATCCTAATCAATATCGAATTTTAAAAATTAGAAAAAGATAAATAATAACAGGAAATTTGATTAGAGACGCACTCAGTATGCATTTTGGTGTAAATTAAAGCCGTCGTTCACAAATTGATGGTGTGAAGATATGTATAATTTAAAATAAATACAAAATCTAGTTGAACCATTTTTCTAATTTTTAGAACTAGGGAAAAACAAAGAGTTAATTAAACCAAGATTAATATTAAATTCTATTGATAGAGAGAAACGGCCATGAAAAACATATCTAGTTAGAAAATGATTCTGATTGAAAATGGGCGAATTAAAATTTTCTAGTTAAATCTACTAAATTCTAGTTGAGATAATTAGAATTTTGATTGATATAACTTTTTAATTTGTCCATTTTTAACCAGATCTTTTTCTAAGTATAAAATCTGCAGTTTTAAAGATTAAATCATTAAATGTTGGGGATGTCAAAAGATTTAAATTTAACGGTGCAAGCTGGTCGGATGCTTGAAGTTTTCTTTCGAAAATCCGTGAAAATGCACGGGGATAGTTTTCGTTGTCTGTTGGAATCCACGGGGACCGGCCGGTTTCCTTTACATAACTCGCATCTATTCCAAGCTGCGGCATTTGGATGACGGCGTTTGCTCGGCCGCGTCGAAATCCACTTCGACTACTTTACGTACACCGCGGCAGATTTCATAAAAAAAAAAAATCGTATAACATTAATATAACATTAATATGCGATATAATAATAATACAGATTTCTTGAGATTCTCGATTATCATAGAAGAGCGAGCATTATCAATAAGCGCCGATATTTGATCGCTAAATAAATACGATAATGCTGTATGATTTTTTAAGATGCAATTGAAAGGCTTAGCTGAACAAAGCAAATGATATAATATTATAGATATATAAGATAGATTGAAAATGACTAAAATGGTCAACTGGATTATAGTGAAAAAAAAATTTGGTATGTCCGGATCACATTAAAATGCATAATATTTTAAGCATCAAATATTTTAAGATCAATATTTTTCATAGTGAAATTATTTGCAATATGAATTAATAAAAAGAAGTGTTAATAACTGCTTATTCTTGTAAATTAGTTATTTACAATGTTTCCATATCTAAGTATTATTATATTATATATTACTTCATTATTTCTCCATATAAATTTATATTACGCCTATTATTTGTAAGTATAATATATCTTCATGTCTCACAAATTATCATCACTACATACACACTGTACACATTATATTGATATACATATTTCTATTATTTTTATATTTTCATAATGCAAACTGTTGAGATATTTACAGAAGTGCAATTAATGCTATCCGGGCACGCAGAGTTTTTCTTTCACTATAATCCAGTTGACCATTTTAATCACTTTCAGTCTATCTTATGTGTCTTGCGTGATAAAATACTGGACTAATTGCATTTATTTCGTATCTGTTTTTGATTAAGAAGAATGTAATATTCGACAGCTTTTTTATGCACTTGGCATATATTTTTTTTAAAAGGTTTTTTAGGGACTATTTTACTACTTCTTGTAAATTTTTGAAAACTAATAATATAGAATTTAAATCTTCTAAAAAGAGAGAAAATAATAAGAATAATAAATTGTATTATTGAGTACTTAATGATACATAAAAATAAAAAATAAAAATCAATTGCTTCTCTCTTTCCCTTTCTCTCTTTTTTTCTGTCGTATTCTCTTCCCTTCTCCTGTCCTAAAGGAGGCTGGGTTCACATTTCCCACGTTGCATGTTGGGAAGACTGAAGGATCAATAACTCATAATTGCCCTTATGATCCTCGTGCATGCAGCGCAGGCGATGCGATGGCAGCTCATTTTATTCGATCTCCATTTTTTCTCGCCTTTTCTCTCTCTCTCTCTCTCTCTCTCTCTCTCTCTCTCCTTGCACTTTCTTTTACATTCTCATTCTTCCACAATCTTTCCGTTTTACACCCTCTTTCTCTCTCTTTCTCTCTCTCTCTCCCCCCTCCCCCCTCTCTCTTTCTCATTCTATCACTATTTGTATATCGATAATTATTACACATGTATATGCATTAATGTTCACTTGCATTGCTAATTTTAATATAATATTATTTGAAGGGCGCATCCAGCGGACTCAATATAATTGAGTGAGTGCTCGTTGTTATTAGTGTGTTTTTCTAGATCTAAAATTTTGATTGGATAAGCTAAAAGAATACACCAATAACAGCGAGCGCTCATTCAACCGTTGAATCGGCTGAATACGCCCATTGTGAAAAGCTGAAATTGATAGAACGCTTTATATGTATGCGTTTATCGTGTGACAATATCTGAAAAAAATCTGAAAATCTAAACTGATCCCTTTTCGAGATTGATTTGTAGATCGACTGCATACTAATATTATTATATCAATATATATATCAATATCAATATTAAAATATTAATTATAAAATATCAATATTATGTAATATCAATATTATAAAATATTATTATCAACATAAGATATTCATGTTAATTAATTATTCTGTGTTGACAACAATTAATATCCTATATTGATATTGCATATTGATATTGATATATGTTGATATAATATAATATAGTAATATTGATATTACAATGGGACTGGGAATTAGTGTTATATGAAAGAGACGATGACAATTTTTGCGCATTGCGGAATTATATTCGTCAGTATGACGCACGACGTATCGTCTATTTTTGGCCGATTGTTTCAACGATACAGTTGCGTTCAAAACAACTTTTGGCCGTTCGCGATGTGTTGTGACGGATTCATTCGCGACGGTTTAAAGAGCGGTGTGAATAGACGGGACGGCGCGCTGAGAGAGCGTTGTCGTGTAAATTTCAATCACCACCTCATCTGCAAATCACAGCGTACTGACGAGATACGTATTGATGGGACACACATTTTTTGGCTGGACTCTACAAACAATATGCCTCGCTAATTCACGCGTAGTTTAATTCGAGAATGACTGTAATGATATAAATGATTTCTTCGTGATATAAATAATTATTGTGCTTTACACTTCATTTACTATTGTTTATAACGTGCTGCTCGATTTTACAATTTAATTAAACGAAGATTTATATATGAAGATATAATTTACATGCAAAGTAGAATAGAAATTAAATTTTCCTGATTTTATTTGAATACTTTATGCTGATTAGAATCATAAATTGTGCAAATTGCTGAAGAACTGAAGAAGAAAAAGGAATCAGCAATTAAATCAATCTTATTGTAGATCATTATTAGAAGAAGTGATCATTTCTGTCCCCGTTAATTGTAATTGATAGCAACGACGGCTTGGCCTAGTTTCTCATGACAATTAAGCGGTTAAATGCGGTAATTGAATACGACATTCATTTTGTCAATTACGTTGCCAATAATAGAAAGAAAGATTGGATCGATGGCTCGATCTCTAATGCGAAGGAAAAGAATGCAATAATTTATCACTGAATTTTTTTCCCAAACTATAATTGTAGGCTAGATTTTCTATTTACTTTTTGATCCTCAATTTTTCACATTTTTGAATTTCTTCATTTAATTGTTTTTTTCCACTCACGTTTCTCTCACATTTTCTTATGAATTTTTCACTTCCCTCTGCACCACCTGCATTCTCTTTCTTACGCCTCCGTTTCTATCTCCTTCATTTATTACTTCCTCGATTTTCTGTCTCACCTGATCTCCTCGTATCCTCGTTTTCCGCGGAACGCGATCGATGACGGAGATTTCAACGGATGATACAAGAACGCGGCACCTACCTTCGCGCTGTTTTACGTGGAGCACGCGGATTCTCCTCGGGTGGCGAAACACACTGGACCCTCGGAAAAGCGAAAGCACCGGAGAGCAGCAGAAGATAACTGTCGTCGGTCCCCTCCCTCACCCGGAACCGCCGAAATCGTGGACGGTCACCTCGACACCTTCCTCCGCTGTAGTTATTTTCGACTCCCGAGATGCTCTGTTTCTCTCCCTCTTCGATGCTCACGGTATTCGGCGGATTTCCTGGCAATCAGGAAAACTCTCATCCGCGTGTTGTTTCCAAAAATTTCGTCTAACATAAGTGATCTACGTAATCTCGATTGGCAGAAACACCACTGCCGATCGGCGATGATTTATTTTTAGTAAAAACATATCATGAGAAAAGAATTTAAAGAACTTTTCTCTCTCTTTTGTTCTTTCATAAACAATTGAGCACTTTCGCAAGTAATAAAATTGCGCCAACTTTTTATATATTTTATGCGCAGATAAAACTAAAAACTTGACAACAGATTTCATAGTTTAGAATCACAGCAGTTTTTTTAAAGATATTGATAATTTGATTCTATATAGATGTGTGTTATGTTAATAAAATATTATTATACAATGTTATTAATAATTTTTACAATATTATAAATAATAATTTATTACTAATGTTATATGGAAAATTATTACAAAATTTAAGATATTTGACGCTCTAATTGTAAGAATGATTTCATCCTTTTTATTCATCAAATATTATAAACAAGAACAAATGATGTTTACAAGCATTGAGAGCTTTAAGTGGCATTTTCAATTATATAATTAAAAATTTTAATTATCTAATTCATTGTCTCTAATTTTTTTCTGTATATATTAAATTTAAAAAATAATAATTCTCTAATCCGTTGCGGAGACGTCTAACAATTTTTTCACGTATTAATTAAAATGGAAGGTCTATATTTAATAATTATCTTAGTGATAGCGTTTCTTATCTTGTGGTTTAATGAAGAACAGGAAAAAAGGAACGGATTATGTATCAATGTAATATCCACATTCGATAACTCCGAAAAGTTACATTCGTCGAATATCTGGCGCATAACATTGTCGAGTGTTACGCCGCGGACAATTACCAGCATTCGCAGCCGGTAAATTCTACGCTTTGTGTAACTCGTATCCCTCTGCTAATGTAAACGAAAATAAATCTGTTTGAAGTGGCATCGTGTTTTACTTTGTTTCCATGATTTGTTCCGGTCTGTTCTGGAGCGAAATGCGATACGATTCCCATGATGTTTAGCTCTCGACGTTTTCTGACATTGCCATTGAAAGACGCTGAAATTAGAGTGGTTGTATTATAACAACTATCAGAAGATAATCTATTTATCAATAGACAAATATTATGTTACATGATATTTATCCATAATTTGAACGCGAAATTCATTGATGATAAATAAGAATTTCTTGAAGTAAACTTGATAGATATAAAAATATCCCAAAGGATTAATGGATTAATAAACTTATTATAATAAAAGATAAAATTATTAATTAAAATGTGTCTTTTAAAAAATAAAAAATAAAAAATTGTGAATTTAATAATATTTTGTGAATTTGGTATTTCTTTGAAAAGAGAGAGAGAGAGAGAGAGAGAGAGAGAGAGAGAGAGAGAGAGAGATATTAATCTTACAAAATTACTTAATTGAATATTTATTAAACTGAAGAAAGAGAGGCAGAAAGAAAAAAAGAGTGAATTCTTAAGAAAATATGTACAAAAGATGAATAAAGTTTTGCTTTGTACTTCTCATTGCTTATTGAAACATCCATTTATATGTCCAAAGATATTTTAAGTTTCATCTCCGGAAACAGGTGTTCACAACGAGTGTTTTCGCTTGAAAACACTGGGGAAGCAACTTCGATCAAATCGATTACAAGCAGAATTACATAAAGTAAAATTTTGAACTATACATATAATTCGTAGTCTCTAATTTTTCTATGTATTAAACAATAAAAGATTAATAACTCTTTATTAATAAAATGATTTGATATATAAAAATTGATCAATTAAGTTAATCGGAGTTGAGAGTTATTGATTATTGAGCCTTCAAAATAATTTTAACGCTAAAATTTTTTAATATAAAATAATTCTAATATTACTATTCTCAGAGCTACTTTGATTAAATTAACTTCTGATTAACTTAATCAGCGAATTGCTTAAAACAAATTTTTGTATTTAATTTTATTTTCCTAATCTAATATTTTTTTAATGCAAAACAACAGAAAAATTAATAACTCTGTCCAAATATAGGTACAGT
>Ga0157364_1009151_pt1 | contig 10259 bp, 3 predicted proteins | sample AttsexASBM2_FD_111476 | JGI IMG/M metagenome (GOLD analysis project Ga0157364, IMG submission 111476) | Fungus gardens microbial communities from leaf cutter ant in Ribeirão Preto, State of São Paulo, Brazil - Atta sexdens ASBM2 | ecosystem: Host-associated > Fungi > Mycelium > Unclassified ... | reverse complement strand
GTCGATTTTAATATCTCAATTTGTGAAGCGATACTTTTTTCTTTATTTTAAATCTTTATTTTTAATACATGAAATTGCGAAAACGCAATTTCATGTATTTTTATTAAAATTTGAGCTCTTCTTAACATTTATTTTTGTTACTGAGTGTACTTTAACCTATCAATCAAGAGGAACCAAGATGGTAGATGAAAATATCTACATATCTAATGCCTCAGTTTTATTTGTAAGATGTGCCTCGCGTTAACTGCAATATTTATTTAGTATGAAAGACAAGAGCTGTATACAGATTTGCAAGAACACATTGAACTTTGGCAAATATTTCGCGCAGGCAAAAACGAAATCGTTATGAAACAACTGTAACATCAATATAATGTTTTTCGAAGAACAAAATAATATTTAGGGACATAATTTTTTATAAAGTTATTTAAATAGCAACATTCATCTGAAATTTAATGTAACTGAGATGCATTTTTCTGCATTATTTCAAAATCAATTTCTACATCGTGTCTTTTGATAAAAATGTTCGAAGTAGTTTTATCTTTGATATCTTTATCCTTATTTTCTTTACTACCTCCAAAGACACTAAGTCATGGTAGTAGAGAAAAGCGTATCGAAACTTTTTCGTGTTCACATGTTGAGTTTTCCGGGCAATTGCATCGGGAATTGCCACCGCTGCCGTCACCACCGCCGCGGAATCTCCGCCTTTATTTCATTTCGTTTCGTTTCGCTCTGATTCGATTCCAACCCACATCGAGGAACTACTTTTCTAGATATGGGTTAGGATCGTAAAGCGATCGCCGATTCGAGGAGAGTTGCTGTCACCAGAAAAATTGATAGTATAGCGAATCGTTGCTTGCATTGCCGAGAAAAATCCACGGTATTTTGTTACTGAAACTTGGCAAAAAATTCCTAGCCATTAATTTTTGAAAAATTCGATTATAAAAACTATGTAATTATTTATAAATTCGTCTCGTTGCAAAAGGAAAAATCTCTAAAAGATTATAAAATATTTATATAAAAATATATATAATTTATATATATATATGTATGCCATAAAAAATTATATACTATATGTATATATTTAAAATATTCAACAAAAGATTAAGATTTAAGATTTATTAGAATTCGTATTTACCTAAGTGCAAATCTATACTTTGTTGCTAAGCAAATAACTCCAAGAGTAAGTAATCAAAATTTACAATATCTCTCTTTATAATTTTTCTATAAAAGATTTAACGCAATTGTTGCAGATCCAGTTCAAAGCTATCGCACATGAAATATCATCATTCGTTTAAGCGTATGGACATAAAACCTCGTAGGCGACATAAAGCGATAAGTATAAAACGTACATAACATGAATAAAGGTGTTTGCGAATTACTGAGGATATCTATTCGTGATTTTCTGTTTTTATCGTGCAAGCTTTTGAAACACAAAGCAATAAAACCAGACTACAATTGCTCGAAATAGCGTTTATCGTTTATCATCGATCCGACTTACGCACATTATCCTGGAATCCCGATCAAGAGCTTTCTCTGTATCAAAAATATTACTAGGATGATGAGTACACATTACACTACAACGCGCAACGAAGAAACTTATGTTATATTCCGGAGAGAGATTGTTTCTTCTTCAAGTCTTTCACGCCGTATTCATCTCTTGCGAGTTAAATGAGCAGAAAGACGACTAAAAACGGGGCAACGCGACTTCTGTATCGTGTAAAATTCTAATGTACGAGAAATTATTTGACGCATTTTATATAATATAATATTGTAAAAGTTAATTAATATGGGACCACGAATAAAAGCATTACAAAAGAAATAGCATCCTTGCCTACTTTTTATATGTAAAAAGAGAAAGATACTTTTACCCCTCAAATAAATCTCCTTAACGAAATTGTTTATATAAAAAGGATCGTCACTTCAATATCTAAGATGGATATTTTATTTATTTTTTATTTGTCTAGTTATCCTCGACTCTGATCAGCGAATACTCATAAACCATTAATCTAAATGATCATCGCAAGTGGTATCACCCTACAACGCCAACAGTTAATAATTCTCGTTAGGAAAACGCAATTAATGGCGAAGTGGCCGTCGCTGTAAATTAACCTCATTCGAAGGAAGGAAGGAGAGAGAGAGAGAGAGAGAGAGAGAGAGAGAGAGAGGGAGGATGGGGATATATGTCCTGGACGGAGAACAAATGTAACCGATTTGCGAGTGACATCCACAACCGCAGTTGTCAGTTATGAATTACTAATGTCACGTCACTGATGTCACGTTTGCACGAGTGAATTCAGTCGCATTGTCTTCGCAAACTGCGAGAAACTTACATGCAAATGCATGTTTGCGAATCACTTTGCTGTAATAAAACGTTCCTCTGAAGAAAGTTTGCTCTATGAAGATTACCAACAGTAATCGGATTGAACGTATTACATTAATCGTTTCAATCGATTTGATTTTATTTTCTCATTATAATACATTTCTTCCCTTTCTCATGAGTATTATAATTCTTCTTCGATTTTAGTTCTAATAATTATAGTGCCTGACAAACGTGCGTGAATTTTATAAAATTTTTCGTGACTTTCGTGAATCTCACGAATTCTAAACTTTCTGGGGATAAAAAAAAAAGCGAGCAAGAGAGAGAGAGAGAGAGAGAGAGAGAGAGAAGGGAATGCAAGCAAAAATGACATTGCGGGGAGGCGGCGGGGAGGAGTTTAATTTTTTTCTGCAAAACTTTCCTCCGAAATACTCTACGCAGTCGACGGTGCTGTAATTCTTTTAACCACGATACATCGATACTGCAAAAGGTTTCTCTTGGCTTAGTCAACGAAAAAATCAACTCTCAGTAACACTCTTATCAAAATCAAACTCGCCGTTTAGCAAGATCTTGTATACGTGTCAGAACTGCTATCATTTCCTTTGGAGTCTTTTTTCGTGCTTTCAAATTACTTACATTACTTATCTCTTCAATTAAAATTTAATTTTTATCATTTTTCATAACTGTAGTAATAATTTTTTAGTATTCAACTTTTAAAGCATCTTGTAAGCAAAATTAAATTGATTGTAGAATTTAAATATATATATATATATATGAAATATATTATTTTTGACTATTCGCTTGTATAAACATTTACTGTTTATATTATACGGAAATTAAAGAAAAAGAAATTGAAAAAAATGTATTTTTTTTCTTAAATATTTTTGTTAAACATTCGAATAAAATAATTATATCGAAACAACATCATAACATCTCGTTGCTAATTCGCCCTGCCGAAATTAACTGTTTGAGCGCATGCAATAGTTAATAATGGCAAAAAAGAAAGAGAGAGAGAGAAAGAGAGAGAAAATGAGAGAAAGAGAACTCCTGTGACGGTGTCACAGTAACATACGGTTATAATTATGCTAATGTGCACTATGAATGCGGCCGACTGCGCCAGAGACTAAGTCGGCGCAATATTAACGACGCCAATCAAGATTCGAGCATTGGAGAATCGGACCCAAATAATAATTTACCACGTAATCGTGCCAAAGTTCGCTCTTTTGATAGTGAAATAGTGAATAGTCCGATTAATTAATATGGTTAATTAATAGCTGGGACGTGATGGTAATTAAATCAACCTCCTCTTTCGGGATGAGAAAATTAGTCGCGGCTTTACGAAGTGCTAAAAGCCGCGCTTGCAAGACGCAGAGAGAATTACAGGAGGGGCGGACGTGTCGTTATCATCGCCGGCGATAAGGCCAACGATGTTGTTATTAAGAGTTTCGATTAAAGTTTCGCTAAGAGAAAATTCCCCGACTCGTAGTCGAGAGCACGTAAAATGAACTTTAACCACGTTAAGTGTTTAACGCGCAAGTTAACGCGAGAGTTTCAAGTGTCCGACCAAGAGAATCTCCGTTAACGAGGAGAAAAAAATTTGCGTTTAGATAAAGCTTTGAACTTTTCAATTAAAAACGTTTTTCGGTTCTTCTTTATAATATCGAGGAAATACGCGCTCACAGTCATATCTTTATTCAATCTGTGCTATCTCCATTTCCGGAGTGTTTCCTGCTTTTTCTACCGCCAATCTTCGTAGTTAAAATTTCGTTTGCGATTCCGTAAAATTTCATTCGCTTGAAATTAATTATGAAAAGTAAAATTCTGATTATACAAATACATAATACCGTTGACCATTTTTTAGAAAAAATTCAATATTGTTTAAGCAATAAGTTGAAATGCAAAATTATGAAAATTATCACCTGAGAGCTACATATTATTATCATTCTTTTGTAAATTATGAAAGTCGGGAAGGCTTTTAAGACTTCTCATTCTTCGTTGCAACCAACTTCTTGCGTTGCAGCAGTTTTATTTTTGCTAAAGCGGATTTGCTCGAGCAAATTAGTTCTCGTCGGGGGAAAAAGCTACTTCGAATTGTATTCCACGATGTTCATTCTCCGTTGCTTGAAATCCCCGGGTAGAGAGTATGGTGCGAAGAAAGTGCGGAAACATATTATGCAGGAACGTTGCAACGACGACGATAGAAGTGTCTATGACGGCAGAAATGAAATGACGGACTTTTGTTGTAGTGCTCGATTTACACGGGGATGAGCTTATCGACCGAAATACTTCACGCCATCTTTTCTGCTGCGATAAATTGTCAACCGCCGTATACAAATCGTCTCTAATTATTTTGTACTAACTACTCTTCCCGGTAATAAATCAACGGAATAAAACTTACTCAACGGAAATGAGAAATAATTAAATGGTTGCCGGGAACAAAAGTTCCCATTTTAACACGGAATAATAAATCAAGCTCTTTAAAGCCCTGTGTTAATTAATTAATACGTATTAATCTGACATGTATAATTGTCTTTCTACAAAAGAAAATTGCCGTATCAAAATTAATTAATGTTTGATGAAAGATATCTATAAAAGATAATAATCCTTTTAATATAATTTTAGTAATATATTTATGATATATACTTATAATACATAAAAAAATACAAAATTCGTGTCGCGATGAAATGTAATTTATAAACAAAATAGAACTTCTAATAATATCAATAATTACTAGCTGTGTATTATGTGCATAACATACATTAATAAATATCTTTTATTAAATACAATATATTACAATAGCTATTAAAAGATAAAAACATCATATTGTAATGTAAGTGAGTAGGTAATTACAAATATCAGCAGGATATACTATAGGGGAATCAAATGCACAATATTGTAACGCGTAAACGGGGAGATAGTCAGCAGCTTTAACTATTGCGCTATGGCACGTCACTTGGCTAACTGTTGCAATTACGAGGTTGTAATCATGGAGTGATTCATGCCGCGAATTACGCAATTAAGCAATCTTGATGGAAGCACGAGGGACATAGTGGATCCTCGCAACTTGCGTCGAGAAATCGGCTCTCTCTCTCTCTCTCTCTCTCTCTCTCAACCCTGTCTATCTTCTCCTGGCTTTCGCCTACAGCATCGTCACGTCGTCTCAATTGTGCGCTAATTAAACGCACACGCGGTTGCCGACCTGTTAAGGAAACATCGTTAATCATTCCAACAGGTTGTCTCTCTTTCTCTCTCTGGGTTTGCACTTTCTTGTTAATTTTCATTAGGAATTAGGCTTGTTTTTTTAGTTAAACTTCTTGCATCGTTCAACATTAAGAGAAAAAGAGAAAAGATGAAAAGTGCAACAAGAAGTCAATTACAGAAAACAGACTCCTATTGTCGATAATTGTTTGAATTGATACATCGAAACGCGGCTAAAGAAAATAATGAATCGAAGTGTTCGATTTGCTGAAGAAAAGAAAAGCGTAATGTATTAAGCATCAGCACTCGAAAAATCTTGTACAATGATAATGTGTAGTTATAAGGATATTTATATATTAATTGTACAAATATACGTATACATTATACACGCAAATTTTTTAAAGATATTAAAATAAAACCTGACTTTAATAATTTTAAACTATTATTTTATACGTCATTTATCATTTATATTAAATTATTCGGCTACCTATGTTAATTAAAAATTAATATTAATTAATTGTGTATAAAGAGAAAAAAGTTATATGAAAAGACTCGTGAAAATAATTAAGCAATCATCCATTTAATTTTCAAACATATATTTGGTAATATAATGTAATTGAAAAATTCGAAATTTTAATTTTAATTACATTAAAAGAGAGGAAATATGTGCTAGAATCGAATCTGTCGAATATAAAGCTGCGCTGTAATAATTAATATTGGCAAATGGCATGTATCGTGTGCCATTGTTTGAGAAATTCAAGACAAAACAATTCTTATTGCATTAAAAGAGGTAGAAAATACATCGATAAAATCGATAAAGAAAGCTTACAAACAATTCTTCAGACGCTCACGTACGCTGCTCATGAATACCTTTATATAAAAAGTCGTTCGGCATTTTATATTGATTCGATGATATAACGCCTTGTCTCGATAGAATTGAAAGGACCGCTTTCTGGAGTTATCCCTCTTTCCTACAGGCGTGACCGCGCCTTATATCAGATGACCGAGTTGGCGCGCTACCAAAACACGGCTTGGATAATTATTATCGCGAAAGTCTATGCCTTGAAATAATGCGAGAGAAGTTCGACATGCAAAATGTTGGGAATTTCAAGAGATAGAGAGAAAGAGAGAGAGAGAGAGAGAGAGAGAGTTCAAATATTTATAAAAATATATGATTAATCAAACCAATGATTAATCAACTCACGTAACACTTGAAGTATTTTAATCCTTCAAACAATTCGAGCAGACTCTCCAAAAAGAGCTTGAATAAATAGTTCATCCGCCACAAAAGATTGGAGTAAACAATATTTATTAGGAGTAACCAGTTTTTATCCGTTCTCTTTTGCCTCATCGTTCAAATATTTGTTATTTCATCTGAGTTCATATATTCCAATTGCTCGCGCGAGGGATTTGAATAATTTGAGGCACGACCATCGGAGAAATTCTGATTTGCTTACCTTCCTCGTTGCTCTCGTCCTCCAGCAACCATATCTCCTCTTCGTCGAAGTGAGCGTCTCCACCGCGATCCTTGCCAGGGAAGAATGCGTGAGCGAGGATCTGACCTCTGCCATCAAATGGGTATCCATCTCCATGATAACCCCTGAACAATGCGCAACGCGAATATTATCTGGCATTCTGCCAACAAAATTATCAGTTATCATCGAATTTAATCTTACTGCTTTGTTCGAATATACTGTATAGTCAATAAGCTGACTCGTTATTTTATACATAAAAAAATTTTGATTTTTTTGAAATGAAAATGAAAAAGCTGTTGTTGAAACTTTATAGTCAGATTAATATTTTTGAGCTATGAAATAAAGTTAAAACAAAATGAAATGTGAAAATATTTATTCATAAAAATATAACGGGGAAATAAAAATTATTTCGAATAAATAGAACAGTAATTAATATCTATCGCAAGTTTGCGATTTTACACAATTATATGGCATCAAGTCGCGTTACTATTTTATTTCACATACGATGTAAATAGTTTCGAATATGCCACTGCTGGAATTTCTAAAAATTCTGTCTAGAATCTGAAATTAAACCTAGTTTCTATCACTGTCAAATACCAAAACTGGCTAATTTAAATTATTATAGTATATAATAGTTTAAAATAAAAAAATAGTTTTGTGATTTCAAAAATAAATCAAATATAAGTAAATAATATATTGTATTTATGAAGCATTAATTCGCAAACAATTGGAATATCAACAAAGTTAGCTGTAAATGTTTCAATTCTGGATTTGAATCCTCTTCAGTTGCGGAAATCATAAACTGCGAATTCTAGTTTGTACTTGACTTCCATACTGAAGAGGACTCATTGTCAAATGCAGAGTCGAAACGTTTGCAGTTTGTGAGTATATTTCAATTGTTTGCGAATTATATCTTATATCTTAAATATAAATATATTATTTACGCACTAACAATTACAAAGACAGTTTATATATATTTTAGTTACTTTGTGTATTGCAGAAGCTATGCGTTTCGTGGATTATCTCTGTGTCCAGATCTATTATTAAAATGTCAGGCATTCTAATAATGCTTTAATAATTATTGTTCATTTATTATTATAATAGTGATTTATTATTATTATAATAGTGAATTAATTAATCCCCCCCCAAAATTTTACTCAATAACAAAATATTCATTATGAAATGTCATTCTTGCTTAACGTGAATATATTTTTAGCATTGAAACAATTTCAATCGTGAAATTAATCACTTAAAATATCAAAATACATACACATACAGTACAAAATATGCACATATAAGTAGATTGTTAAATTAAATGAAGTTTCAATTAAAGTTAATTTAAACTTACCGGTGGAAGTAGACCAGAATGTCGGCGTGGTCACTGTTGATCTCCTGGAAGGTGAGCTTCGAATTCCTGGCCCAGAGATCGAGGGCCTTACTCAGCTCCAGCCGGACTCCGCCAGTGTCCAGGCCGCTAGGCTGCTCGGTTCTTAAGCTGCAATAAAAACGAAAGGAATATTCCCATATGAGAGATCGATCGATTGATCCAGTGACGCGGAGGACAAGCACGGCCACGTAAATGGTAAATATTTACGCAGTGCTCACTAAGACGATCAGTCCGGCTTCGATAAACGCTAAATAAACTTCGCTCGATCGATTGTGCTCACACGACTCAAGTATTTACCTATTTACTGATTATCTGGGAACACATCGCCGAGAAAAACGACAGAAATGCGTCACGCCCGTAATATTTTAAAATTGCACTATATAAACATTATCAAACGTTATATTTGCTCAATGATCGGAATATGTCGGATACTTTAGTTTTATTAATCAAACAGATTAATATTGATTTAATTTGTCTGTTTGAATTTACATTACGACAGCAACTTGTATATGTATATTTTAATTTACACTGTTAAATCTATAGTGTTAAATTTAATTATCGTTTTGGTAAAAAATAACGATATTTAATGGAAGCAGTAACGAAGAACTTAACTCACGTTAAGTTAAATTTAACACTATAGATTTAACAGTGTATATGTTATATAATAACTCGTAAGTAGTCATGTTGATTTTATGTATGCTTCTTATATTATTATAAAACATTAGATACATACTTAAGAAATGATATGTTCCCTAAATATTTCATTAAATATTTAGGAAACATATTTAAATCCCACAATGTGTTAATTGGAATAAAATAATCTTTCAATAAAATTTAATTCTGTTTGTGGTAATTTATTATATATAAAAGTAAAGGGGTGTGTACAGAATTTACGCTTTGAAGGATTTAATCTCTCTAATATATATTTTCTTTGTAAAATTTCTCTTTGTTTAAGTATTATAAATACTGTTGTAATTATCCTGATTTAACCTTTATGTAGAACGAAACAGCCATTATAGTGATGCTGAAACAATATCACATTTTGAAGCAAGTAATAATGAATCATATGAAACTTTATCTAAAAAAAATTTTCTCTCTCTCTCTCTCTCTCTCTCTCTCTCTCTGCAAGACTTTAATAAACTCCCTCTAAAGATTAACATTATTATCCATTCAAAAATATGTACTATTTAATTCATTAATTTCAAATAATTCTATTTTCAAAGTTTAACTAAAAAATCGTATATTTCATACCCTTTTCTGTTACAAAAAAGTATTACAAAAAATACTTTATTATAAAATTTATTACAAAAATATATTACAATGTAATATATATTACAAAAATATATTACATAAATTGCTCATATATTTGTAAGTATATTCTGGAAAAAATTAAATATTACTAAAAGCAAAATTTTATTTTATCTCTGCTTATTCACTATCATAATTTATCCATTTTAAGTTGTCCTTCCGGGAAATTCTGCAATTATGTTTCCCGCACAAAAAACTGCTGTCTTGCTTTCGGCTGGTTTCGGCGAGGTCGCAAATAAAACATGTCTTAAATTTCTCGTCGGTCGCGAGTTCGGCGCACGAAAGATACGAAAAGTTTCGCAACTCGCGAGAGATGGATTATTTCCTCTTTCTTTTTGCCATAGGGAAGTACTCCTAAAAGTGCGAAATAACAAGAACACTCGGTATAAGCTGACAAAATGCAGCATAAGTAATTAATTAAAGTATTCCCTCCCCGCTCCCTCTCTCCCTCCCTCCATCTCTCTCTCTCTCTCTCTCTCTCTCTCTCTCTCTCTCTCTCTCTCTCTCTCTCTCTTTCTTTTTTTTACAACACTTTGTTCTTTCCGCCCTCTTTTTTTTTTTTGTCTCACTCTTT
>Ga0157364_1009150_pt1 | contig 10260 bp, 5 predicted proteins | sample AttsexASBM2_FD_111476 | JGI IMG/M metagenome (GOLD analysis project Ga0157364, IMG submission 111476) | Fungus gardens microbial communities from leaf cutter ant in Ribeirão Preto, State of São Paulo, Brazil - Atta sexdens ASBM2 | ecosystem: Host-associated > Fungi > Mycelium > Unclassified ... | reverse complement strand
TAGTATATAAATTCACATGAAAATATTTAAGTATCTAAGATACATCAAAAAAGATCCATCAAATATATTTAACTATGATCTATACTACAATGATTTTTTCATCTTACAACAACCGGAAATGATTAAAATTCAGTAATCCTAAGATCCAACTTCGATCGTTATAAACGTTATTCCTTACTTGTTGTGTTGTATTTATTATACTTAATAAATCGTTATTATTATATTTTTTTTTATTATCGATATTTTATTTTCGCCATTATTTGCTGTCGGATAAGTGTAATTTTCCATTTTTAAACGTAAGATTATCTCGAAATGTGTTAACATGTTAAAAAAAAACAATGAATAATTTTCATTATAGGAGTCTGCGGAGGATCGCCCGGCATGATGAGCCGGAATTCAGCAACGCCAGTATCTTGAATAGCATGGAGAAGTTCGTGCGCACCGTGAGCGAGATGGAGGATACCATCCTGGTGCCTAGTCGTCTGCTGGATCTGTCTGTGGGTGATGCGGGTGATACAATCTGCATGAAGGGCAAACGCGGCTGCACGGTGAAGGACACCTTGGCCAACACCGACTTATACCGTCTGTACAATATCATCAATCAGATGAAGATCGAATTACTGTGGTCGCAGGAGCCTACACGAGGCAACGTGGCGGATGATCAGACGCCGATTAAGAGTCACCCGATTGGTAGCCCATCTGAACTGACGCACCATCAGACTATAAGCAGTGGCAGGCTTGGCCATGTGCGTTGTCCCAGCACCACGTCTATGCAGAGTGTACAGAGCACGTCCTCGATCGCCTGGACCTCCGATTCGGACTCTGAGAACGGCATTGAAATTGACAGCGGCCTAGAAGGTGAAGAATGCGATCTAGCAAGCATCGCCGCCGAAAACTTTAAGCGTCATCTGCGTGGTCTTCACAGCAGCATCGCCCGTATGACAGAGGCAGCTGAATATTTGACGTTGCGATATCAAGCCGATGTAGGTGGGCAGGTCTGATTCTCCGTCGGTATCATTATCACCATTGTTGTCGTCATCGTCGCCGCCCGTGCGTCACTGATTGTCATCATGTTAGTTGGCATTGCGAACAAATATCACGTCACTTTGTAATCGATCTCATGGACATTGCCGCGATTTTTTCGATTTCCCGAGATTGATAACAGAATTTCAGGAAACGCTGATAATGAATCGCAAAAGATTTTCTAGCATTATACTAATCTATATTAATTTGTTATTTTATTAACGTATAATTTACTGTGTTAAAACACGTTGTTGCGATTAGTTTATATGAATGATAAAGATATGATTCGTATTGGGATGCGCGATACGAGAATAAATCGTCATCGGATATATAAAATTCCGCATAAATAAACTATTAGTTCCCAAATAGAATTGAGAAAAATATGAGATAAGATATCTCGTATCATTTTTGGCATAGCATTATGATATAACATTAGAAAAGAAAAACGACTAGTTCAGGCTTTGGTTTTTCTCATTGCCATTTGTGCAGATTCGAGTTTTGACAATGGGTATTGCCTGCCGTAGATGAAGAGGCTTTCGAGATGACATGCTATCACAAAATGTTATAGTTACATGGGTAGTAAGAAGAATTGATAACTCCATCTTGAGAGAATTGAGGATTAATACGAATAAGTGTTTATTTTCAATTATCCAAATGTAAATTCTTAAATTTTTCGGTCATTTTGTTAGACGAGATATTATCGCGAAACTCGTAATCCAAGGGAAGGTAATGAAAAGCGGCGGAGAGAACGTTTCTTGATTCGATATATCGACTAAATAAAAACTTTAAGGAATATGCCGCTGAAGAATATACGCTAACACTTAGCATGACTTAGCGGAGGATTATGAGGCGTGGCAGGTTATCGCGCACAGGACTGCATGAAAAGTTACGACATTCGAAAAAACCGCAATCAAAAAGATAGCATTATGGAAGCTAATGTTTGGTTTTGTTCTGGTTTTAATAATATAATTTAGCACCGGCAGATCGAACAAAATAAAAAGAATTTAAAATCAAGAATAGATGTGATTGTACATCGTTATTAATCCGGGAGTAATCGCATACCGGTTATTTTGCCATACTCTTTCGTTTTCTATTTATATCTTTCAATTTATTGGCATTATTATATTTTTACTTTTACATAAATGTTTGTTAATGTTTTTTCATATAGTATGAGAAAATAGATGATATAAACACGCTTATATCTACATAAAATTTGATATGTTTGTAACAAGTCGATCTAAAGACCGTAGCGCGCGCACTTACTTATTAATGTTAATGTTTGTCGTCTCCGCCAGTTTCCCCCATTACTATATTTTTATAAATAAAAAATAAAATTATTATAATTTTCTTATTATTTTTTGTTATATATATCAATAATTTTAACAAACAAAAAAAAAAGATAAAATTAAAATAAAGATATATCATATAAATACAATTATTTCTAATAATTATTACGTTCCTTTGTTTTGAATTGATTAATATAAAACGTCAGAACGTTTTCTTATTAATTATTACTTAAGATATAAGTTTTCTTATTACTTCTAATAATTATAATCATATATGTATTCTAATTATAACACAAAAATGTGCGAAAATATATTTCGGTCAAAATGACCAGAACGCGCCTACTCCCGAATTAATGTAAACAATTTTTTCGTTACTGGAGTACATTGCGTTTTTAGTAATAAGTTTAGATATTACATGTATGTTTACAACACATGAGGTTATACAAGACATGAGGAAGATGAACATAAAACAAAATATCGTGGAAGATACATTTAATACATGAATTATATAGTTTAGATCATTCTTATTTGCGTCACACATATACACACCATTCTAGATTGCATTTTCTTAAACAATTTTCTTTCGATGAAGCACTGTTATTAAGCAATGTTATTAAGAACAATTCTTTATTTTGTGTCTCTACTTTTGTATTCAAAGAGTTAATTAATTTAAATTTGATGTAGATTAATTTATGCTTACAAAAAAATTTAGTGGAAATATAAATTTCATATCAATACAAGAACTGTTAATAATATAAAGAATAACTAAAATCATTTTTTAAAAATAATTTATGAAACAATGTTTGGCGTTTTGTTATTCTATGGACATTGATTCTATAGATATATATATATATAGTTATCCTTTCGTTTAAATAAATATATAACAGGTCTTATTCTCTAAATAAATTTAAACAATATATCAACTTTTTGAGAATATAAAAGTACTGTTAGACATGTGGACATTTTTAAAAACTATTTGTAAATTGTATGGAAAGAAATGAGATGAAATTGTGAAATAGTTCCTGTACTATTGTTGGATTATTTTATAACATATGCGATTTATTGTAACATAAGTCATGACTAGTGATTTGTAATTAAAGTACCGAATTACCTCTGAATTATTGTAAATATTGCTACATCGAAAAAATGAATGCATTTTGGACATAGCGGTTGAGTAAGATTGTACAAACTATACGTCATGGAATTTGTGTATATCTATGGTAAAAGCTGTCAGTTTCGCTAAAATATCTTTAAAGTTTTCTCTCCACTTTTAGATTTTTTGTTTTTGCGAGTGAATTGTTAATGTTATCGAATTGTATCTGATACTGCGGCGACGATCGACATTAGTGTATATATATACATATATATATTTAGCGTTCTACGATTATTTATTTCTACGTAATAATAATAAGAATTTAACTTTTAAGTTACACAAGTTGTGTATACTTGTTCGCTGTAAATCATTTCAAGTCGTGATTAGAAAAGAACGATACACTTATAACGATACACTCGATATGTTTTCAAACTGTTAAAATTTGGAACGCAACTGGAATTCATAATCTACAGTTTGCAGTGTACATAGAGCCGGTGAGATGCTTTCCCGATGCGTTGATCCGAATGATAGTGAATTTTGCATATCGGATTTGTATAGTTTGCGGTTAAGGAAATTTTTAAACTTTTAAAGTAAAATTATAGAAAACAGTAAAAAAAAAACAGAAAAAAATGTAGTGGAGGAAAATGGTTACTATTATAACGGTTTTCGAGCAACACAATTATTTCTAATAAATGGTATAACTTTAAAAGATATATCTTTCTATACTTATTTATAGATATATTGATATATTTTGCTTCATATTCTGTTGAAAATCTTTGCATTTGAGGCGAGTGGTGCGAATTTTCATTTTTATGTTTTTCTTTCTTTTGTATATACTTTATGTACATATAAAGATACGTAAATTATAAATACGGTGCCATATCTGTTGAAACTTATGTTTTAACATAATCTGCATTCGTGAGCCGCGCAAAATTGTGGAAACCTTAAACGTCTGATACCAAAATCAGACTAGATTCGGATTGTATATACTGCGATTTTGTATTGCGCTACTAATTTGAAATTTTTTGAAAGATGATTTTTCCTTGCAATTTCTTTGTCTTCTTTTGTAGAATAAAAGGGAAGCGTTTCAGAAAAGGCTTTTAAAACATTTAAGCTTTTCATAATTATGCAATTGACTCGCTATGCATAGGTAAATTAAGTTAAAGATTAAATTATATTTAAGGATGATTTTTATATTCATTCCATTTCGGAAGTTATATATCTTTATGCTTGTTCTAAGATACAATATCTCAGGGGTTTTTAAATAGTAGCATACAAATGTATTGATATACTCGTTACTATTTATATATTGATAAATTAATTTAAAAAAATTAAAAAGAATATCTAGAGGCATGACAATGCTAAAGAAGCGAAGCGTCATGGCGCGAGATAGAAATTACTTCAGAATTTTTCATAAAATTTTACTGATAAAAGTAAGTCAAACTGTTTAACAGCAAAGAAAAGACTTATTGTTACACTGGATATAAACTACATAAAGAGGTAATTAAACGAGTATTTAAGAATCTCTGAGATTAATTATAAATTATGATTACATATGGATCATAATTAACACGCGTAATAACGTAATTATTAAAATACAAATACCGTGCTGCGATAACGATTTATTCTTCACGTGGAATCATAATCGTTAAAAGATTGGCGATGTTAATTAGAATGTTAATAAGAAATATTTGATACTTGCATGCATTTATATGAAAAAGAATGGAAGTGTCTAAGCATATATAATTAGATGTTTATTATACCGTTACAGAAATGAGACATCGAATTGTTCTCAAGATTCTAAAAAATGTATAAAAAAGAATCTCTTTATAATTTGTTTAATGTTAATATGAAATTTCTATTTTGAAAAAGTTCTTTTTTGCTACTAAATCCATTGTGAAAACGATGCAATTGCGATCTTTGTATCATATAGGGTGCATTCGTTTACGCAATGGTTAGCGCAGAGAGAATCATTTAATCCTTGTTTAATACTCGGTGAACAACAAGGACAAAGTAACATTTCTGCGTTAACTGCTAATGTAAACGCATGCAGGGATAGAGACATTTGCTATACAATTGAAATTGTCGCATATAATATTTTGTGCTTCAATATAAATCTATAATTTTTTAGCTTTACACAAACATGTTTATTAGTTGCATCAGAATTAAGGTGTATACGAATTGCCTTGCTTTTATATCGTTGCAACTGTTATAAGTGTAATGTTAAAAATGCTCAATTTCTGTAAAACACACGCTGGCTTTAGCAGACGATACTGCGACGTGCAGATTAAATGAGCACATTGAATTTTCGAGATACTTGTACGGTATTTGTATATCTGCGCACTTGTATAATCTTGTAATGATAATAAATTAATTATTTCCAAGCCTATTGTCTACTGTGTCTTATTATACATAGGCAAGCACATAATTAAAAAGAATCAAATAGTATTATATATCAAAGTGATTATGGATTCCTATATTCCTAATCTTCTGAAATTAATGAATCAATCTTCATACTGTTTGTTTTTGATATGTTAATCTGACAAAAGAAAATTTATCCTTTTAAACCCAGAAAGAGAATCAGTTTATGTAAAACGCTTTATTACAATAAAATTTTCAAAAATTTCATATTAAAGTTAAAAAAGTCAAAGTATACTAAATTTCTATTATTAAATTATTTATTAATTACTAAAAAAAATTATAACATATACATATTTACTAAATTAATTACAAAATGATTAATATAAAATGAATAATATTGCATTAAACTAATTATTCATATTTATATTTAAAAATTTTTATGTCAATAACAATATTAATATTTTTCTCAATTATTACGCTCTTAGCGCTTTACTCATAATCATGAAAATTTGAGAGTTTGATTGAAGTAAAAAGAAGCCTAAGAGTAAACGTGCTTATGTTTTAGATAGAACTCACTTACTAGGGCTTCCATATGCAAAAAATATAACATTAAATTATGTAACCATGGATATTTCTGGCGAATAAGACACCCATGGTTTTCGATTTTGTTCCGCATTACGTACACTGATTTGGTTCTATTCATTGTTATGTCCACAGAATATAATTGCTTTATAATGCATTATAAAAATATTAATTAAAAATTAAAATAGTTTAAGTTTAAAAAAACGTTAAAAAAGCATCAAGAATATTTTAATACTGTTTAAAAGTATTTAGTGCAAAACATGTAGAAAAAATGCAACAGAGGAAACTAAATTTAATACCATTGTTTAGATATTCATTATAAAAAGATGTACAAGCCGTTCTAACTTTAGGCTGTTCTGTTTTGACCGATATAATATAATTATGATAAAAACTTTGATAAATTTTCCTATGCGAACTATATATTTTTAATTTAAGAATTTAAAATAAAGTTTAATTCGATAAAAACGGACTTACTTGTAGTAGAGGCTTTCCACTATCTTCGCCGATTTAAATCTGCAGTCCTTTTTAATTGCATAAAAATTTTTTATTTCTTCATTATTTATTACTTTACACATAAAATTTATTTTGAAATATAATGCAAAGAAAATATGCTAGAAACATATAATTTAATACAACATACGTAATACAACACGATAGATATTATGTAATACATTATAAAGTAAAATATAATATAAATCAAATTATATATGTAATAAGATAATAATATAACAAGATACATTACATTTCGTAAGCAATTTTTTTTATATATTATACTGTTCTGTTTTTACGGAATATACTTGCAATCGATGAGTCATTACTTGAATTTTTAAGCAAAATATTCTCAATTTTAAGTTATGAACAAAATCGAGTAGAGACAAATCTACTTGTATAATAAGTGAGTTTATAATGTACTTATTGTGATTTTACATTATAATGCATATCGTTTCCTTTAAAAGTGACATTAATAAAAATATATAATTTTTGAGTTATCATCATGAATAAATTATGGAAATTATGTCTACTATATTGGACGCTTCTATATTTGTGAAATTTTTTTATGCAAGACAATTTTTTTCCTAATACTCGACAGTTATGCGTACCTCTGCAAAGTTTTTGTAATTATTTGAGGATGACTCGAAAAGTGAATCAAAATGTTATATTTATATTTATTATATTGTTGAATCTCTTATATAAATTATTTCTGCGCGTCTTGACAATCGCGCGTGACTTTGTCATTTTTATCATTAATTATTTGTTATACGAGAGATAGGATACGTTCTGTTTCATGCATAATGCGCAAGATATGACATTTTATTCTTTTTTAATATTCAATAAAAACAACAAGGATAAAATGATGCATCATGCGCATCATGCATGAAACGGAACTTTTAAGTAAAGATAACTCTATTAAAAGTAATCTAACGTAACTTCATTCTTAATACTATCGTCAAATAGCATTGTATCTTTTTTAAAGTTTTCAAAGAAATTAATATCTATAAGATTGCTCTGGATATCGGATATTCAAAAAGAATATGTGACATCATATATTCGAGATCCAGTTGGATATTCGATAGAATCATTATCCAGTCGAATACCGGATATTTTTCGGATATCGATGCAATTTCTCCATTCTATTTGAAAAAAGAAAAGAGAAAGCAAGAAAAAAATAGCGATAATAATTTTCTTTATCTTGCCTACGTACAAAGAAAAAGAGGAAGAATAACTGCAAGAAATTCAGCTGAAAAGAATTCTTCAGTGACGAAAATTTTAGCCACAATAAAATTTCAGCCAGATATACATATATAGTTGGATGCTAATGATATTCGGCCGGATAGTAAAAAAGCCGGGTACCGGATATCGGATACTTCTTGGATATCCAGTATATCTTTAATTGCAAGTAAAAAATTAATTGTTTTAAATGAATTAATAAGAGAATTGACTGCACTAATATATTATGTTATAAAATCTCAAATTTTTTAGAAATAATAATATTATATATATAATACAAGAACATTATACACAAGTCATTTCTATGATCTACTAATTATCATTGTTAAGAAGAAAATAATTAAAATTATCTCAAGGAATGCCGGCACATGCGCAATAATTTTAATCTTGCGTTAGTTATCGCAAGTTATTGTGGATACGATTTGATAACGTGATTGGTTTATATATATACTTGTCCAGTTGTTTGTTATTTTCAAATTATTTCTAATGAAAATCTCTAATGAATTTTAATGTTTTAATACCTTAATAACGTGCATTTGCAAAACAGTTCGCAGTAAGTAATGTTTAAAGAAAAAAAAATAATGTTTAATGTTAAAAATGTTTCTACAGAGTCTTTATCAATATACACATATGAATAATAAATTTCAATACAAGGTCAACTATATTAAACGAGTAAAAATTAGAATAACCGACAAAAATATATTTTTTTGTTATTCTCATGAAGAATTTTTACATACATAAATTGTCGTAAATTCTCGTTATTCTCGCATTTGTAGATTTTGGTTTCAAATGCAGGGACCAATATAAGAAATTTTCGATCATGTATGAAAGAACGCGCGGAAGTTTTCAATTATTCAGAGCATTTCTGAATACGGAATATGTCAACAAACTATTTTTTTCCTATTGTCAATGATCTTGGACATTGCTCTCGCACATGTAGATTTTGGCACAAAATACAGAGATAAACGTAGGAAATTTTTATCACACATACTTATGAAAGATCAATAATTGTCTGTCTATTTAATTTTCGTTCCACGAACGCTCCAAACTTTAATTACACACAAAAAACATTTAATTACGTTTCTAAGGATATATATACTTTTATCGGATTGTGATAGATTATTGAAGATCTTCGTCACTTTGTTAGGATCAATTATGCAATAAATTTTGTAGTTAATGAAATAAATTTAGTCAAATATGTACAATTTTATTACAGATTACAATTTAGAATCCAGAATCAAACCTTTTATTTTAAATAAGTTCTTATTTTAAAGGATTAAAAAAATGTAATTTTAACGTTAACAATATATATTACAAATACTTATTACTTCCCAACCATGCATTTATTTATATATAAATATATAAGTAACATTATATATGTATAAGATAGTATAATATATATAGAGATAATATAATATATAAACTCGGAAAAAAAGTAATATATATGGGCATACTATATAATTCTATGTGAAATATGTTAATTTTACATATATAATTACATATATAATTACATATATAATTATATATAATTTTGTATAATTATGTATAATAATGAAATATATTATATTTTTTTCTAGGCATTGATTGACAGTACAGAAAATTTTATTGGTTATGTATTCTCATATAAATGTAATTTTAAAATATTATTTTAATAAGATAAGGTATACTATTATCGAGATATATTTATGATTCGTTTTAAAGACGCACTGAATTATATGGAATATTTGGTACTGGTAATAGAGTTGATTTTCACACATGATATAGCTTATGATCTGAAACAAAAAAAAGATATCGAGAGTGGTTATAATTGCCCATTATCAATTATAGCGACTTTCACCTAGAGAGATTTTTTTTTTATTATTATTTTTCTAGAGATTGGCTAATGCTAGAATTTGTGCAACTGATATAAAGATATTATGGACACTCAAAGATATTATGGACATCAATAATGATTTTAAAGTAGTTTTTGAACTGTAATATTGAGATGTAAAACTGTAATACAACGAGCAAAGCATTGATCTGAGAGAAATCTATTGAAGCTTCATGTGTCTCATTCAACTTTAATTTGAAAGGTAACAATATTGATACAGAAAATGATTATTTTGATGTTCCTATTCTCGATATCATTTTGAATTAATGAATGTGATAAAACTCTATATTTTATATTAAGGAAACGCTCTTTATTTT
>Ga0157364_1009149_pt1 | contig 10260 bp, 14 predicted proteins | sample AttsexASBM2_FD_111476 | JGI IMG/M metagenome (GOLD analysis project Ga0157364, IMG submission 111476) | Fungus gardens microbial communities from leaf cutter ant in Ribeirão Preto, State of São Paulo, Brazil - Atta sexdens ASBM2 | ecosystem: Host-associated > Fungi > Mycelium > Unclassified ... | reverse complement strand
GTGGAACATCCTTACGATTGATTAGCTCGGGACGTTTCTGTGCGATGGCATCACTTAATTTCTGCAGCTGCTCACAGTAGACATCGGAATTAATCGTTTTGTTCTTTGGAAGTAGAAGATTAGTCTCTTCCAATCCCACTACATTGATAGCATTACCTTCTTTTAGTGGATCTCTGCCTTTGCTTATCTTTCCGGTGTTTTTCGCCTACTCCAACTTCTTTTTCGGCTGATTGTTGTAAACAATCCATTTTTCGTTGCCGTGATTATACGCTTCAAGAACAGATCGTTTTCTTCGCGTTTGATGAGTTTGATCGCAGACGCTCATGCGATTCGTCAGATGAATTTCTTTCAACTCATGCGGTACTCAAACATCAAGCTTCTTTACGAAGCCTAGCGATTTCAAATGGCCATGAATACTTCCAACGGACACTTTTAGAGCGGTAGCAAGTTCCCGAACCGGGAGTGAATGCTTATTTGCTTGTACCAATGCTTTCATTTCATCAATCTTGGAAAGCTTACCGAAGCGATGAGCGTCTTTGACTGAAAAATCACCATCGGAATCGGGCGAACCAGTTCTGACACTGGCGTGTTTGACGACATTTCATAAACTCGACGCAACTTTTCTCTTTCCCTTTTCAGTTGCTTTCTTCCCTTTTTTGAAGTAATAAAACAGAATATGGCGAATATGCTTTTCAAAATTCTCTATGTCCGAATCACAATTGCAAGCACAAAACTCGACCGAATCGCGTCAACTTTTTTTTTGGTTTTTAGGTTGAGTCAACAACAAAACGCGCGTAAACATTTGACATTCATGTCACGCTCGCATACAAATAAACGTGGACAAAATCTATTGGAAAAAATGCAATGACTTTTTGAACAACCCAATATAAAGGCGTGTAACTTTAGATGGATATTTACCATATATGTACGTATTTCACATTTCTTATTATGTTTCGAATAACATACATTCATTATAACATCGAAAATGTAATATATTGATAATTACAATATTTTATTAGAGATCTCTAATTTTATTCAACGTAATAAATATATATAATTGTAGTGATATATGTACAGTATATGTATACATATGTATTAGAATCCATATAAAGTAGTTTAATTTATATGTTTACTTTAATTATAGAAATCTAAAAATATTTTGTTACTTTATCGATATCATCTTATCTTTGTTAATTGGGTAAACAACAAGAAATGAATAAAATGATATACGGAGGCACTGGAGTGATGTTTCTGAACGTAGTCTTGAGATTCTATGGCTGTGGTCAAAGTCTCGCTACAAATGCTTTGAAGAGTTTGATGGACCAATAAAAAAGAATTTTTACAAACTAATCAATTAAAAAACGCTTCGAAGTATTTGTAGCATAGAAGTTTCTACAGAAATCGTAGCGGTCGTAGGGTTAAATCGTAGAAAATTGACCAATAGTCGATTATTCTTCTGATATTCAACTGTGATTAATTTTTTACGACTTAAGAGTCTACGACTTCTATTGTAGCCCCCCATTAAATAATTATGAAATAAATACTGATTATGATTATGATTATATTCTTTTAGATCATCCAATCAGTATTTTAGATCGAGAAGAATACAAGGGCAAAGAGCCTGATATCTGGTATTGAGCTGTTCCTTCGGGCCGTTCCTTTTATATTATGCTACTTGTTGGAGTGGTGGAAAGAATTGTAGATGGAGGGGGGAGGTGGAAGAAATTGGTCAGTCTTCAATAACCGGAAGAATGGTTTTCCATATTTTATTTATGTTGTAGCCATTATCTCTATTTAGATTGTTAGGGTGAATTTAAAAGGCTGTAAGATTTCAATTCGTCCGTTCATCCGGCACGGGACACGCCAATGATACATTGGCGATTGCGGCTAACCAAGTGCGAAGGATTTTTATCAGGAATGGACGAGAGCCTCAATTTAGAAAAACTGTAATTCTGTCCACGTTTAGTCTCCTCTTGTTACAACTTTAACGCAAAATGAAGGAAACTACTCCTCGACTTAACGACTTAACTAGTCCGCGATTACTTCATTCTTTTTAAAGTTATATTCAGCTCGCTCAACTATTCTATGAAGTTGTTATAAAGAATTTTTTGTTTTTTTAAATTTATTTTTAATATTATCATTTAAAAGACTTTCGAAAAGAAAAAAACTACTAAATGTATATAAATGACCAAATTTTGCAACATTATCCGCTAAATGTATTAAATTATGAACGTTATAAATAATAAAATCTTGTCCAATATCTAGAAGTGTTGACAAAATAAATTAGTAAATCTTTAGCTTTACTATATTGATTGTTTTCAATGCAATCTACATCGTGGCACAGAATTTTGATTGCGCAATATAACGAATTAAAATGTAGTAAATAATCTTCAGACAAATAATTTTGAAGAACCTATGTATGGTAAAAATAATCATAATTCAGTTGCTTTCCAATGGTCTAAGTTATCTAAACTTCTTCGTTTACGAACAAATTCACTCAGTATTCATTCAGATAAATTACATAAATCTTTAGAAACTTCATTGATTATCTTTGCACCAAACTTTGCACGTAATTTATTAGATTTCTTATGTTTCTCTCACAAAAATTTGAAGCATTTTTTTCGTTAGACAAATTAAGTGCATGTAATCTAATGGGAACTGATTATTCCTACGTCTATTATTTTAAAAATTGATGTATTTTTGTGATGTTTCTCATTTATCTTTAGAACAAAATTTTTATCAGTTTTCAACTGTGGATTCATGTGTCATCCAAAAGTGTCATTCGATAATCTATTCATCTTCTTATAAACACTTAGAACATCCAAAATATCCATTAAAGTCTTTAATGCATTTAACGAAAGATAGAGCTGGAAATAATACATCTAATAGAAACTAAAAATTTTAAATCCTCATAATAAAATCCTTCATTATAAAATGTTTATTCATCAATGACTCTTTTAGAAATATGTTTGAAAAAAGGTTTACTAATATATCCATGATATGCTCCAATAACAAATGGATTAGAGATTTTAGGGTAGATTTGACCTAGTATTGGATAAAGTTGACTCAAAGAACTTTTAGCTAAAGGTAATCTGTCTATATTAATGTTAATTATAATAAAATCATTAGATATGTTGGTTATGTCAATTATTTTTAATATGTCAAATTAAAACTTTTTTTAAACCACAATGAAAGTATTTCTCTGGTGGAATATTTCGAATAATAGTATTTTTTGGAGTGTTGAGTAATATTCTTGAATCAAATGGAAGGTCACATAAATACTTCATTTCAACTTCTTTTCAATAATTTTACGCAGTAGCTCGATGACTAACATTATATTCACATACCCATTGTGCTAATTCTTTAAAATTTTTTGATCTTGTATTTTTTCCAGAACTACTTTTTGTTATAATTGTGTGCTATAATCGATGATGTAGTCATTTGGCTGATAATTTTGATCTTCCTCAGAATCTTCAGTTTCTATATTTGATGACATTGATTATTATAGATTTATCATTCACATGAAAATAAATTCTTTTTACAATATTGAAAGTCTTTACTTGATTGTATATTGCTAATAGTTTTATTTTCACCAATAGTTTGAAGAACTGAATTTAATTATACAATGCAACTGTTTGTTTTGATAATCTTCACTTTGTAAAATACAATTTCATACAAATTTACATTCTTTGCAAATTCTTCTATTTTTTTGACTATTTGATACATTTTTAAAGTAAAGACATTTTTTTTAAAACACAGTAAATATTAAGAAGAGCCGGACTTGGTTAGAGGGCATGTGAGTGAGTGCATATATGCATCTTAACATTTTAGCGAGTTTAACGAAATAGAGAGCAAGAGGCTCAATTGTGAACTAATTAGTTTGTTAGAAGAGAGAGGTAAAGGAGCAATTAGAGGAGAGGCTTTTAGTGAGTGCATTAGAAAATATTGAGTGCAGTACATCGAGGTGAGGAAGAATAAAGATTAAGGCGCGAATAACGGTTCGTAAAAACGGCAGAAAGAAGAAGAGATGGCAGACATGGGTAAGGTAGGAAAAGGTAAAATAGACAAGCAACGTTTATTGAGATAATCAGAGGATAAATCAAAAGTAGGTTCGAAAAAAGTATTGACATGCTAGAGAAGAAAAGTATAATGGAAAGAGTAAAGGAAGAAGGAAATGAAGAAATTAAGAAGAATTGTGTAGAGGAAAGAAATGAGAGACTTGAAGAGAGTGGAAAGAGAGATAGTTAAAATAAGAAGGGACATACAAGATGTGGAGAGAAATTAAAAAATTTGAGGAGAAATTAGAAGATGTTATGAAGGAATCAGAAACAGTAAAGAAAGATTTTAAAAAATAATAGGAAAATGGTAGAGTTTGGAGAACATAAGAAGCTTAGACAAAATAAATAGCGAGGGGAATGATTAGGATAGCGAATATAAGTAGTTTTAGAAGGAAAGGATAGTTTAAAGGTAGAATCTAGCGAGGCGGGTTTAAGCTGCAAGGAGGTGTTGAAAATGTTTTAAAGAAATGAGTTTTCAATGAAAAAGAGAAAAGGAAAAAAATATAATTATAAAAGGAACAAATGTATCGAGAGGGATAGAAATAGATGGGAAAGAAAAAGGGAAATGGATCAAAAGGTTTATAAAAGAAAGATTGGAAATAGAATGTAACATAGCCTTCTCGAGGATAAATGGAACATAGTGGTTAGAGGAGAAAGGAATGAAATAATGAGGAATAAACATAAATTAAAAGGAGGAGGATTTTTATTGAAAATGATTTGGGAAGAAAATTGGAGAGGATTAACAAATGGGTTAAGGAGCAGAAGGGGGGGGGGAAAGAAAAAGGGGGAAAGAAAAAAATAAAGGTTAGACTAGATAAAGTAAGAATAGGTAACATATGGAAGGCATGGAATATAATTAAGAAAAAGGATGAAGAAAAAAGAAAGAATAAAGTAGGTAAAGAGAACGAGGAAACAAAGGCAAATAAAGGTAAAGGGGGAGAAGCAAGAGGGATAAGGACAGGAAATCAAAATCAAAAACAAAATTTTGCATTAGCCAAGAAGGATTAAAAATAAGGATTACAGTAAATTATGAAAAGGTAAAGTTAAAAAAAAAGAGACAGAAGTTATGGAGAAGAGAAAATCAAGACAGTGAGATTAAACAAACGGGTAACAGAGAGTAAACAAGAAAAACAAAGAAAAATATTATTTTGGAATATAGCAGATGTAGAAGAAAAGGATTTGGATTTTTGGAGTTATGTCAAAGGGTATGATTTTGTGAGCTTATGCGAGGTATGGTTAGATGAAAAAGGTTGGAATACAGTAAAGGATAGGTTACTTAAGACACATGTATGGGATTGCAGTTATACTAGGAAGGAACGAGAAAAGGGGAATAAGGAAGACAGGTTAATTAGTAAAGGAAAAGATAGATCCTTCGTATACAGTCTCAGTATACGGAGAATAAGGAGATAAAAATTTGGATGTAAAGATGGAAAAGATTAAGGAGGAATGTATGGAAATTAAGAACGTATAAGAGGTAATTTTAATATTAGAATTGGGGAATTAGGGGGAGAGGATTTAAAAGATGATAAAAAGGATAGATGTAGCAAGGATGTAGCAAGGTGATAGAAGATAGAGGTTTTGTAGAATTGGTAATGGAGTATGACTGATACATTCTGAAAATCGGAAGATCAAGAGGTAACTGAGAGAGGGAATATACGTATGTAGGAGCAAGAGGTAGCTCGGTAATAGATTATGCGATGGTTAATGATGGTTAATGATGTAATATTTGCGATAGAATTATAGAATTTAGGATCGATGTAAAAATGGACTCGGACCATGCCACTGAGCATGGCATTAGAGGAAGGAACTGATATAAAATTGGAAGAAAATGACGCGGAAAACAACAAGGACGAAGAGGAGTATCATCAAGAAAGAAGAAATTATCGTATGAAATAAAAAGATCACAGAAAGCTACAATAAAAATACGGAGGTAATAAATAACAAGGAAAATATGGATAAAAGCAAGAGAAATAATGGGGAAGAGATAAAAGTTATGTGGGAGGAATTAAAACAGATTGTACCAAATATGTAAATATGAAACCGGAATTTTTTAATAGAAAATACACGTTTATTGCATGAAAATGATAAAAAATATTTTATTCGAAGTATTGTCCACCGATAGCTATACATTTTTTTCACCTGTTTGACAATTTGTGGATGCCACGCCAAAAAAATTGTTGCTCTTTTGAGCCAAACCAGTCATCTAGCCATTTTCGTACATCTTCATAAGAAGTGAAGCGCTGCTGAGCAAGTGCGTGTCCCATCGATGCAAATAAGTGGTAATCGGACGGAGCCAAGTCTGATGAGTAAGCCGCATGTGAAAGTATTTCCCAACCAAATGTCTCAATCGTTTCCTTGACCAGTTTTGCTGTGTGTGATGGTGCATTATCATGAAGCAAAATCACTTTGTATTGCCTTTTTTGATATTCCAGTCGTTTTTCACACAAAGCTTGATTCAAATTGATCATTTGTTGTTGGTAGCGTTCAGTATTAACGGTTTCGCCAGGTTTTAGCAGCTCATAATAGATCACACCTTTCTGATCTCAACACAGAGCATTGTCTTCCATAGCGATTTAGCCTTGCAGTCGATGTCGATGGTTCGCCTGGACCCATGATCTTTACCGTTACCCATGATCTTTTACACTTAGGATTCTCAAAATATATCCACTTTTCATCCAGTCACAATTCGATGGAGAAATGACTTTCTTTTGTACCTGGCGAGCAGCATTTCGCAAATGGTTTTTCGGTTTTCCTGCTACCTTTCATTCAGTTCGTGTGGAACCCATTTTTCCATCTTCTGGATCTTTCTCATTTCAAACGTATGGAGATGGCTTCTCGTGTCACATTCAATTGATCCGCGAGTTGTTGTTGAGTTTGAGCGTCATCCTCATCCAACAATGCTTGCAATTCGCTGTCTTTAAACTTTTTCAGTGGTTTTTCACGTTCTTCGTTTCTCACATTCAAAATCATCACTTTTGAATTTTTTAAACCACTCAAAGCACTGTGATTTACTAAGAGCATGCTCACCGTAAGCTTCGACTTACTTAGTTGAAAATCTTTGTCAGATGTCAGAACAAGGAAATGACATCAATGGCGCCGTCTGACGGCAACTACATTGACAGCTATGGCCATCTAAATTGGTAAATTCCGGTTTCATATTTATATAGCTGATATTCACAGACAATGCCGTGAAGAAGAAAGTCAAAAAGAAGAAAAAACACATAGGATACGAGGACTAATGAGATTGTAGAGATAGATTACAGAAAGAGAATATGTAGAGATAGAAGAGAATATGTAGGAAATGGAAAAGAGAAGGGAAAGAAATATTTGGAGAAGAGGAAAAAGTTCAGAAAATTATTGGAGAAGAAAAAAAAGAAAAAAGAGAAGAAGAGGAGGAGGAATTGAAAAAGTTGAAGAGGGAAGCAGACATACGGAAGTATATTAATAGGAAGAGAGGTAAGAAAATATGCAAAGAGAATAATATAAAGGAATGGAGGAAATATTTTAAGGAGCTATTGGCTGCACTGAAGTGGATAAAAATAAAGCACAGCAGAACACTAGTTCTCTAAGCTAAGAAGAAGAAGAAAAAGAAGATATAAATAAAGAAGAAAATGAAGAAGAAGGACTGAAGGCTAAAGAGATTGATAGAGCAGATGAAGGCGGTACTCAAGATGAAGAAGAAAAAGGCGGCAGGAATAGATGGTTTGCCTAAGGAAGCCTGGATATATACAAGTGAGGGTTTACAGAAGAGGCTAATGGAACTATTACAAAAAGTGTGGAGTATAGGCAAGATATTGCAAGAATAGAAGGAAAGTATAATTGTCCTTCTATACAAAAAATACAAGAAATAATAACAAATTACAAGGGTGTCTCGTATAAAATATATGCAGAAGTAATAAGGTATAAATTAGAAAAGAAGGTGGAAATCAAAAATATGATTCCGGAAAGTCAAGCTGGATTTAGAAGAGGAAGATCAACAACAGAATATTTTCATATTGACGCATTTGATGCAAAGGGAAAAAAATCAGGAAGAAGGAAGGAGAAAAATAAATATGATGTTTGCGGATTTAAAAGCTATCTTTGATAAGATGGATAGGGGCAAACTTTGGGAGACTCTTAGAAGTAAGGGAGTAAGTGAATATTTTGTAAAGAAGATCGAGAAGATATATGAGGAAACAGAGGTGAGGATAAGGACAAAGCAAGGATACACGTAACAATTTAGAATAATGAAAGGAATAAGGCAAGACTGTGATAAGGCCACTGCAATTCAATTTATATATAGATAATGAATTAGAAAAACGGACATAGATAATGAATTTGAGAAAAAAGGAATAGGAAGAATTAAACTAGATAACGATAGGATATGGCCGATAGCGGACTTAGTTTTAGTAACTTATAATAGGGAAGCGTTACAGGATATGATGAGCACGTTAACAAAATTTTAGAAGGGGAGGAAACTGAAGCTGTGCACAGAAAAGAAAATAATGTGTCTGGAGAGAAAAAGGAAAGAGAGATGGAAATGGGGGAATGAGGAATTAAAGGAGGTGCAGAAATTTAAATATTTGAGTTTTAATTTAAATAGGAAAGGAGATTATAAAAGGCATATTAAAGAAATAAGGAGGAAAGGAAAAATGGTTGCAAGTATGGGGCTTAAGGGAAAAGCTATGCAGAAATGACTTTAATAGAAACTGGATGCTATTTAAATATCTGATACAAAATATAATGGCATATGGAGTGGAATTATGGGGTGGAGAGGAAAAAGGCGAACTAGAAAAGATAATGTTAGACTACGTCAGGTGGATTTTCAAATTAGATTTCTGCACTCTAAGGTATGCAATTATGAGGGAACTAAAGCTCAAAATAGGATAGAATTTGAGGGCAAGAAAATACGAGGAAAAGATTAAATCAGGAAACACAGATAATTTAAAGGGAATGCTGGGGAAAAACAAAGCACGATTGGAACGATATGGTATGGAGAGAAAGAGTTATTATAATAGGAACGGATAGGGAATTGAATCTAGGGAAGTAATGGGACATGGAATGAAAGTTTTTGAAAAAAATCTAATAAGTAAGGAAAGGGAAAGGGAAAGAATAGAAAGGTCAAGGTATAATAAAAGATATAAAGAGATAAGTATGGAAAATAGGATACCAAATTATTTGAGGATGGAGAATATGGAATGGAAAAGAGGAGATGAGATAAAGCGTTATTTAAATTAAATAATTTAGAAGAAAAGAATAAATAGGCTAGGAATAAAGGAGAGAGGATGTCTTTTTTGTGGTGAAAGCGAGGATATATCTGGAGCATAGACTGTGATAGGGCTGTAATATAGAGATTATGTGTAGATAAAAGAGAATGTATTGTAATAGTTTAGGTTTGTAATAAACTAAGAGTGAGAGAGGAGTGTAAGTGTGAATGAGTTAAGTATTTATGTAAACCAAATCCCCTTCTTGGCTGTATATGCTATGTAAATAAAATTCTATTCTAATATTAAAAAGAGCCACTTCGTCATCTTAGAATCTTGATAAAAATATATTTAATCGATGTTTTGCATAAAAATGAAAAATGAAAAATTTATAAGAAAAAAATGTCGCTTTACCTCGCAAACCAAAATATTAAGCGTTAAAAGGCGATTTTTGACGTACTTCTGGTATAACAATCTGGTATAGCAATCAAAAACAATCGCGATGTTAAAGCTGTCTTTATCTTCTGATTCCTAAAAACGAAGGTAGTCTTAGTCGCGGTTGTTTTTGGTTGCTATACTAAAAGCTTGCCAAAAATCGCCTAAAGTTAACGAGTATTGAGATTAAAAAATCTGTCATCAAATCGTGCGCTGCGGTCATATTTTTATGCTCTATTTCTTCCATATGCATTGCTTTATAAACACAAATTCTTTGCTGTAAACACAAATTCACTACTTTAAAAACAAATTTACTGCTTTATAAACAAATACAGATTGCTTTAAAAAGACACTTTTTTCTTGTAAATTTTTCGTTTTTATTGCAAAAACATATTAATTAAAAGTGTATTTTTATCAAAATTTGAGGTGAGGTGACTCTTCTTAACATTTATCTAGAAAACTAAAAAATATATATTAGGTGTACAAAAAAGTTCTGAGCTTTAGATTTGATACAACCGAAATAACAATTTAAATTTTATATATCTTCCCGCCTTTTTGTGGTTTTAAAGCGTTAACATTTGGCC
>Ga0157364_1009148_pt1 | contig 10261 bp, 16 predicted proteins | sample AttsexASBM2_FD_111476 | JGI IMG/M metagenome (GOLD analysis project Ga0157364, IMG submission 111476) | Fungus gardens microbial communities from leaf cutter ant in Ribeirão Preto, State of São Paulo, Brazil - Atta sexdens ASBM2 | ecosystem: Host-associated > Fungi > Mycelium > Unclassified ... | reverse complement strand
GAGTAGGGTAGAGGGTATGACGTCAGGGCACATGTAGGAAGCATGGTGGCCTTATGGAAAACACATGTGGATGAGTAATAGGACATGAGGACAGAGCATGGACTTTAGGGTCGGTTATATAATATTGTAGCACGGACCAGGACGGTTAGTATATATAGTGGTAGATATTAGTAGGAGCTCCTTATCGAGTTCTCTTGTATCAACCCGGTATAAGGTTTAGTCTCTTAACCAACTCTAAGGTTTTGAGTCTACAACACTTTGGAGTAATAGCCTGAAGTGAAGTGAAGCCATATGTTAAGAGCAGTGCCTAAAGATTAGAAGAAGTTTGACATAAACTCCGAGCCTTTATTGGAGGTGATATGGGAAGGAACACCGTGTTTGGAAAACACATGAAGAATGAACAGACATGTTAAGTCCATAGATATGATGGTGTCATGGGCAGGAATAAAGATTGCTTACTTGGTGAGCCAGTTGACTATAACCAAGATAGTGTCAAACCTGGAGGATGGTGGAAATTTCTTAATGAAGTCTATAGAAATGGAATTCCATAGTTGTTCAGGGATGGAAAGTTGTTTGAAAGATCCATAGGGCTTGTGACATTGTGGTTTGGGTTACATACAAGTGACATAGAACTTGTAGAATTATTGTACATTAGCATGGAGTCTGGGCCAGGAGTATCTGTGGTGGACTAATTCCAGTGTTTTGTTTTGACCAAAATGTCCAGCAAGGATATGATCATGATTGTACTAGAGAACATGTGTGCGGAGGTTGCCAGCAGATGGTACATAAATTCTGTTGTTAAGAAGAAGTAGACTGTTTGGGTTTGTAGACTACTGGCTATCTGCGGAGATGTGTTTTGTAGCAATTGGGTCACTAGGAAGAGCCGAAAGGATGTCTCGATATAGGGTGTCCAGATCCACAACTGTAGCTATGTGAAGAGAAGGAAAAAAGAGGACTGTAGCTTGTATGGAGGCTGCAAGTTGTTCTTGAGTGAAGATGGGCTTAAAGTTGTGAGAGTTGACTGTAGCATAGCCAGTATTCCCCCATTTAGGTTAGATGTCCCATCGTCTAGTAAAAGCATCTGGTTTTGTGCTGAGATGACCAGAGCAGAACCTGATGACAAGGTTGAACTGGGAGAGGTACTTGGACCACTACACTTGCCTCTAGGTCAATACCTTGGTAGTTGAAAAATACTCAAGGTTCTTATGATCTGTAACAACATCAATGGGATAGGCTGGACCTTCCAAATAGTGTCGCCAAATCTTGAAGGCTTCAAAGATGGCAAGCAATTCCTTGTTATGTATATTGTAGTTCAACTCTGCCACAGTGAAAGTGTGAGAGTGAAAGTTAACTGGATAAACTTCATTATCTTTGTTAACAATGGAGAGGATTGCAGTGAGAGCATAGTCTGAGGCATCAGTTTCCACAATGAGTTGAGCATCGGAAATCCAATAAGTAATGATAGGAGCAGAGGTGAATGCTTCCTTGAGAGAGTTGAAAGCATCTTGACAGAAGAAGTCGAACTTCCAAGGAATGTCCTTTCAGATGAGGTGTGTCAATGAAATGACAATGTCCGAGTAGTTAAAGATGAACTGGCAGTAAAAGTTTGCGAAACCTAAGAAGGATTGAATATCCTTGACTTTCTTGGGTTCTGGCCAGTCTTGAATAATCTTTACTTTCTTATCAGACATGGTAAGGCCAGAAGGAGAAAGGATGTATCCCAGATACTCTACTGACTCAGAGTGAAATTCGCATTTCTCTGCTTTGGCATAAAGACTAGCCTTGCAGAGATGCTTGAGTACTTCTTTCACATGTTGGTGATGTTTGGACATGTTATTTGAGTAGATGAGTATATCATCCAGATAGATCATAACACAGACATCCAAAAGGTCGGAGAAAATGTTGTTCATAAATCGCTGGAAGACCACGGGAGCATTGGTAAGACCGAAGAGCATTATAAACCATTCAAATGATCCATAATGTGTTCTAAAGACAGTCTTCTATTCATCACTATCGGCGATGCGAATCAAATAGTAAGCATAGCAAAGATCTATCTTTGAGTAGACCCAAGCTTTGCAAGGTGAGTCCAGTAGATCGGAGATGAGTGGGAGTAGATAGTGATCCTTTTTGGAGATGTGGTTAAGACTGCGGAAGTCAACACACAGGCATAGTGAACTATCTTTCTTCTTAACAAATAAGACCAGTGTACTATGTGGAGATGAGGTTGGTCAGATGAAACCTGTGTTGAGATTTTCCTCAATGAATTCCTTTAGAGCCTCTTGTTCAGATGCTGAAAAAGAGTATATAGGGCCAACCGGAGGTTGAGCACCCTCTTCCAGATTGATTTTGAGGTTATAAGGATGATAAGGAAGGAGAACTTCAGCTTTAGTTTTGCTGAAAATGTTGGCAAATTTGTGATACTCAGAAGGAATGTTGGACAGATCAGAAGCTTCTGCAAGTTTTGTGGAGTTAGCCTGAATGTCCGAAGAATGAAGATGGAGTTCAAAATTGTTGGAGCCCAGAAGTTTTGATGTGTGCAAGAATGCTGCAGCACTAATAATAATGATGTTAGGTTGCTTGGAGTTAGACACAGAGGTCTCAGATGTAGGTATGGAAACCGCAGAGTCTGATGATTGCAGAGTGGTGTCCAAAAGGGACGGAGATGCCAATAATGTGTTGGCTGTGATGCGAGAAGGAGCAAGATTTTCCTACAAAGATAGACAGAAGTTTATTGATCTATTTACCCAGTCAATCAGTAGATTGTGTCAGGTGAGCCAGTTGTATCCAAGGACCAAAGAGCAGGAAGAATCAAGTGGAGTGACATAGAAGTCCAGATTCATAAAATCACTGGTGGAAAAAATTATGGGCAAGTTGGCAATTTCAGAGATGGTACTGTTTGATGAACCATCAAACAAGAAAAGAGCAACCAGAGGAGTTGCAGATGTCTTCAGATAGTGAGTATCCACAAATTTAGAGTCTACAAAGCAGTGAGTAGACCTGGAGTCGATGAGAGCTCAAAACAAGATTTTATTAAGATGATTCTGACCAAGGATCAAGGGAGAAGTAAGGGAAACAAAGAGTAAATGAGAATTGGAAAGAGCAGATACATTGAGTCAAATCGGACTCATTGCTGCACAGAGAAGTTCAATGCAGCCCTCAGTCTGTGTGGAGTCCTGGAGGTTGCTTCCTATTTTTCTGAGGGTTTCTCAGAAGCAGCTGCCAGAGTATCAGTAGTTGCTGAAGCATTGTGGCCCTTAGATGAGACCATAGTCTACTTCTTGGAGCAGGAGTCCAGCTTATGGTCTCCTGCACCACAATAGAGGCACAGGTTGTTTTCGAGATGCTTCTTGTACTCGTCACTGGTCAACTTGCCATTGCTGGCCAGCTTGGAAGAGAGATCCACCTACAGAGTATTGGGTTGCTTCTTGGGAGCAAGGGACGAAGGTAACTTGGAGGAAGAGCTCTTGGCGGATGAGGCCACCGGAGATGAATTTGCCTTGTTCTGGGGGGCTGTGGCAGGACCAAAGGTAGAAGCTTTTCCTTGCTTCTGAGAGTGAGACTCAAGGGCCTCTTTCTCTGCCTGCCTTGCAATGGTAGCATTTGCGGTCTTGTTCCCAGGTAGAAATGGGATCCTGGATCTAATTGGGGAGCCTCTGGTAGTAACAATGACATAGAACACTATTTCCCCAACCTAATTAGGAGGCATAGCGCATGAAGTCCATATTGTAGGTAGAAATCTTGTTGCTGGGCTTCATGTAGAGATTGTCCAGCATGTTGGCTACTTCACCAATAGGGTCTGAGAGACCAAAATGTTGATGTAGCTCGTCCACAAATTGGTTCCAGTCAAAGAGCTAGTCTTGAAAGATGTTCTGGTCTTCCTGGTTGAGGCCCACCTCAAACCAGTCCTGGGCTACTCCAGTAAGGTAGGTCATTGTGAAGTTGATTTTTGCAATATCCATATCAAATTGTGCTGGATTAGCATGGAAATATAGACAGCATTGGAACAGAAAATTATTAAGCTTGTCAGGCTCAGTACTGCTAAAAGTGTCAGTAATGCAGGCTTTGGTTCCCCTTGAATTAGTATTAGGTCTGGGAGTCTGATTAGAATTAAGAGTGTTAGCAAGTCGGCTAAGTACTTTGGCCAATTGTTCATTAGTATTATCACTCCAACAGGGTTTGGACCATAAGCGAGTAGAGGATGTGGGTCTATTAGCTATATTATTGTTAGTACTAGGATTAGCAGGAGCATCCTCCCAATTAGGATCATTGTCTACAGGGACAATACTTGGGCCAGGAACAGACGAAACTGTCTGGCCAGGTTAAATTGTACTGGAGGGAGATCTTGGAGATGAATGGCCTCTTTGATGGATTTGTCTTGAACGTCATAGTGCATTTTGTAGATAAGCTATCTGGTCACTGAAATGTGAGATCGTGTTGAAGGGTGTCCCAAGCAATGGGACTGGAATTGAAGAGTTACAGCAAGATGAAGCTATTTAGACTTTGAAGTGCAAGGTAAAATGGATTGCAGATGGAACTGCGACAGAGGATTTAGTAGGCAGAACTGCTCAGAAGCAACAGCAGACTTGGGAGTCTGATAATACTGTTAGGCATGGTTCACACTGGGGTGGAAGTCTGCAGGATGGACTCGGAGATGAGTAAACTTGTGGAACGACCTTAGCTTCAACTTATGTACTGCACTGTCTGTCTGCTGTGTGGTCACAACTTCAGATGTTGGGAAGAAGTCCAAGATGGGAGTGAGTGCTAATTGGGATGTTGCCGTTGAACACCAGAGATTGAGTTCAATAAGAGGTTATCTTTGTTAATTATCAAACTAGTGAATTACAGTGTAACTACTAGTCTTATATACAAATGGAAAGTTAGGAGATGCTCGGGGTTTCAGTGGTAAAACCCCTATTATCCTGAGCAGAGGTTTCAGTGTTAAAATACTGATAGGAGTAACTCTATCATAGAAGATCAAGTTGGATAGGAGTATCTCTGCCATAGAAGATGGAATACCTGAAGGGTTGCAGCACCACCATAAGATATGTTGTGAGAAAGATGGCTGCCATGAAAGGCGGGCTTGTATGTTTGGAGGTGACTTCACCATGGGGATGTATTTCCGGATGGGTGGACTTGCATATAACATCATACAACATGCACCATGCATGTTGACCTTAAGATATACACATGGCTATTTATGGTAGGGTAGAAATAGCTAGCATAGACTATGAGTTCTAAATATATAAGGTAGACAATTCTATAAAGAGCTCTCTATTGAGTTTTCTTGTATAATCCCTATACAAGGTTCTTCTGATCGACCAACACTAAGGTCTTTGAGTTATAACATTAGAACTCAACACCCTTTTCCTAGGACTGCTCAACACAGAGCCTTCCCAAACCTTACTCTCTCATTATCTTTGACAGGGAGCAATACAGCTCTTTTGTCAATAGGACAAGACTGGACCCTAGGCCCAAGGGGTTAGTAGCAGCCACAAGAAGGTTGCCATGGACAGCAGGGACCATACATAGGCCCCTGTCTAGACATACTCATCATTAAATTGTGTAGTGTTAAAATAGCATACTTATATCTTTTTATATAAAAGCTCTGTGTTGCAATATCTCTTGTAATCTGTACATGCAGGAGAACAACAAGTGTTAGTAAGACCTTGTCTAGAGTAGAACATTTTTCTTAAAACAAAATCATGTAAAATTTGACTAGGGTAATAGTTAGTAGAAATAAGTAGTTAGTGGAAAGTGTGAGATGGAATAAAAAGAGGGCCCACTAGCATATACAGAGGAAATGTTGAGTTCAGAGTATGAGTTAGAGACTGAATCCAATGCAGGGTCAGTTCTCTTGGCTCAATTATCACAACCCACACCACCACCTCTCACCCCATCATCATTATCACTATCACCACCACTACCATATGAAATGAGTCAACCCAACTACCTAGCCATTATAAGACAGCTTCAGGAGCAGATTGTAGCATTAACAGCATAAGTAGAAGGAAGGGGAGTAGGTGAAGGAGCAGAAACAGCCAACATGGATGTAATAAAGCTATAACTGTTCAATAGAACCTCATCAAAGATCTCAGGATTTATTATGGGATGTAAGTTGCACTTGAAAAATAAGTTGGTAGAGACAACAGTAAAAGAACAAATCTAATGGATATCATTACATGTTTAAGGTAGATTAGCAGATATTTGGAAGAAGAATATATTAGAGGATTTGGAAGCAGGGGAAGTAGAATATGAGTCAGCAGGAGATTTTTTAGCAGAAATTAAGAAAGAGTTTGGAGGAGGAGACGAGAAGTCAATGAAAGTAGCAGAGTTGAAAAAGATAGAGCAAGGAAGTAGAATAATGAAGGAGTTTGTACAGGACTTTAAAAGGGTACTATATGGTCATTTAGGATAGGCTGCATAGTAGCTAGCACAGACCATCTGGATAAGTATATAAGGTATACTACTTTATAAAGAGCCCTCTATTGAGTTTTCTTGTGTTATCCAATACAAGGTTCTACTCTTAAGTCAACTCTAAGGCTTTTGAGTTATAACAATAATAAAGCTATGAGATTGGTAATGAGTTCAGAGTTTGCAAGGAAGCAAGGGTTTAAGCTGAAAAAGATAAAAATACTCATATATGTGAGAAATGTGGATGGTTCTTTCAACAAGAAGAAACCAATCGAGCATACAGTAAAGGTAAACATCTACTACCAAGAGCATAGAGAGAGAACAGAGATAGATGTGATTGGAGAACAAAAGTGGAGTGTGATTTTGGGAATGCTATGGCTAGCTCACCACAATCCTGAGATTGACTGGAGGACAGGAGAAGTTAAGATGATGAGTATTATAACCTTAAACCTTTAGAGCGAGGTAAAAGATTAAACTCTGGTATTAGAGTAAATACAAGAGAACTCAATAAAGAGCTCTTTACAAAGTAGTCTACCTTATATACCTATTCAGATAGTCTGTGCTAACTACTGTGTACCCTACTCTAAATAACCATGTGTAAGACATGAGGTCAACATGTGGTGTATATATTATATGATGTCATTTCTTCTAGAACCTTCTACTTCTTTCTCTTTAGTCCTATGATCAATGTTGTGACCACACCATCAGATGTGACTGATGTGATTGATCACTCTAATCCTAACCCCAGTGTACTAAAAATAGAAAAATGTAAAATAATTTAAAAGAAAATAAAAATAAGAAAGAAAATAAAATAAATTGAAGTTTATTGTTTTTGTTTCTTACAATGAGATGTCTGGAAGAATGCGGAAAGCAATGGAAACTAAAGCAGAGAAAACTGGGATAGTAAAAACAAAAAGAAGAAGAGACAAAGAAAGAGATAGAAAAGAAATGAGAAGAAAAAGCAAAACAAAAGAAAAAGAAGTAGAAAAAGGAAAAGATAATAGATGTAAAGAGAGTAGCAGAGGAGTGGGAGATTTGGGATAAGGAAGAAGAAGTGGCAAAGTCAGAAGCAGAGGCTAAGAAGCTGGTTCTGGAGAAATTTCATAAGTGGATTAAAGTCTTTGGCAAAAAGCAGTCAGAGAGGATGCCCACATAAAAGATTTGAGATCATGTGATAAATATGAAGGAGGGGTTTGTGCCAAAGAAAGGAAAGGTATATCCATTGTCAAGGGAGGAGAGAGAAGAGGTATGCGAGTTTATCAATGAACAACTAAGAAAAGGGTACATCAGACCCTCAAAATCACCTCAAACAGCACCAGTGTTTTTTGTAGGAAAGAAGAATGGAAAGAAGCAGATGGTACAGGACTACAGATATTTAAATGAATGGACAATTAAGAATAACTATCCCTTACTATTAATATCAGATATAGTAGAAAACATAGATACAAAGAAGGTATTTACAAAGATAGACCTGAGGTGGGGTTATAATAATGTACAGATAAAGGAGGGAGATGAGTGGAAGGTGGCATTCATGACACCTGAGGGATCATTTGAACCCACAGTCATGTTCTTTAGATTGACAAATTTACTAGCGACTTTCCAGGCAATAATGAATGAGTTACTCAGAGATTTAATTAATACAGGCAAAGTGGTGGCATTTATTGATGATGTGATAGTAGAAATAGAGAATGAAGAGGGACATGACAAGTTGGTGGCAGAAGTAATAAAAAGATTAGAAGAAAATGATTTATATGTAAAACCAGAGAAGTACAAGTGAAAAGTGAGAGAGGTAGGGTTTTTGGGAGTAGTAATTGGGCCAGAAGACATAAAAATAGAGGAAGAAAAGGTGAAGGGTGTTTTGAATTGGCTGACACCAAAGTATGTCAAGGATGTTCAGAAGTTCTTGGGATTGGCAAACTACTACTGTCGATTTATTCAGGGCTTTGCATCTATAGCAAGACTATTACACAATCTGGTAAAAAAGGATCAGAAGTGGAGTTGGACAGAGAAGCAAGAAGAGGTATTTAGGGAGTTGAAAGAAAAGTTCACAAAGAAACTGGTGTTAGCAGTACCAGATATAGATAAAAAAATGAGGATGGAAGTTGATATGTCAGATTATGCTACTGGAGGAGTTTTATCTATAGAATGTAAGGATGGAAGATAGAGACTGGTAGCATATTTATCAAAGTCATTAAATGAGATGAAGAGGAATTATAAGATATATGATAAGGAGATGTTGGTGATAATAAGAGGATTAGAAAATTGGAGACATCTGTTAGAAGGCACACATTCCAAGTTTGAGGTCTGGACAAATTACAAGAACTTGGAATACTTTATGAAGGTGCAGAAGTTGAATTGCAGACAAGCCCGATGGGCACTATACCTATCAAGATTTGACTTTATATTGAAACATGTTCCAGGTGTAAAAATGGTAAAGACAGATAGACTTAGTAGATGACCAGACTGGAAAGTAGAAGTAGAAAAGGACAATGATAATCAGACTTTAATCAAGAAACAATGGATTCATAGCTTAACAGAAGTAGTAATAGAAGGACCTGAAGTAAATATAGTAGAAAAAATAAAAAAGGCTAGGAGTAAGAACGAAGAAGTAGTTAGAGTAGTAGAGGAGACCAAGAAGGCAAAAGTGAAGGTGTTACAAGGAGACAAGTAGCAGATAAAAGAAGATTTGGTATTGAAGAAAGAAAAGATATACATGCTGATGAATAAAGAATTAAGAGTGGAGATAATCCAGTTGTATCACAATGTACTAGTAGCAGGACATAGAGGTCAATAGAAGACAATGGAGCTAGAAACCATTGGTGGCCAGGAGTAACAAGATATACAGAGGGATATAATATTACAATTCACAAAGACTTAGGGTTGTCTTAGGAAAAGAACCTTGTATAGGGTTACACAAGAGAACTCAATAAAGAGCTCTTTACAAAGTTGTCTACCTTATATACCTAAACTAATGGTCTGTGCTCACTACTATGCAACCTACCCTAAATGACCATGTATTAGGAATAAGGTCAACATGTGTTATACATATTATCACTTCTTCTAGAACCTTCTATGTCCTTCTCTCATCTCATGACCTGTCACATCTTGATTGATTGTCACCCTAACCCTAGATTCTAAAAATTGAAAATTGAAAAGTAAATCAAAAATAAAATAAAAATGAGAAAGAGAATAAGAAAAAGCTAAGTCTACCATTCTTGATCTTGACATATGACTTATGTCAAAGAATGAAGAATAGGACAGAAGAAATAGCAGAGAAGTGAAGTGCCAGAAAAACCATAGAATCATCTAACAGTAGACTTCATTACAAAGTTACTGGTAGTAGCTGGGAAAGATGTGATCCTAGTAGTCTGTGATCAGTTATCAAAAATAACACATTTTGTGGCAACAATAGAAGGGATATCAGTGGAAGGGCTAGCAAGGTTGTTTAGGGACAATGTGTGGAAGTTGCATGGGTTTCTAGAAAGTGTGGTATTAGATAGGGGTTCTCAATTTGCAGCAGAATTGACAAAGAAGTTAAATAAGATGTTGGAGATAGAAATGAGGTTGTTGACAGCATTCTACCCACAGACAGATGGGCAGATAGAATGAATGAACCAAGAGCTTAAGCAGTATCTTAGGTTCTTTGTAGATCATAGACAGAAGGATTGGCCAGAGTGGTTAGTATTAGCAGAGTTTGTGGTAAACAACAAAGTTCATACAGCAACTAAGGTTTTGCCTTTTATAGCAAACTATGGAAGAGAATTGAGAATGGAAAGTGATATAAGGAAGAAAGGAAAAGTAGAAAAAGCAACAGAGTTTGTGGAGAGAATGAAGCAAGTACAGGAGGAGG
>Ga0157364_1009147_pt1 | contig 10261 bp, 13 predicted proteins | sample AttsexASBM2_FD_111476 | JGI IMG/M metagenome (GOLD analysis project Ga0157364, IMG submission 111476) | Fungus gardens microbial communities from leaf cutter ant in Ribeirão Preto, State of São Paulo, Brazil - Atta sexdens ASBM2 | ecosystem: Host-associated > Fungi > Mycelium > Unclassified ... | reverse complement strand
TAGCATCCATTCCATTCGACTTTGGTAAAGGTCTGATTGTTATAAGACGAGTGTGTGGACAGACTTTAGGTAGGGTTAGGGTTAGGACAGAAATAGGACAGTAGTATTTTATTAGTCTACAACAGACATAGGGTTAAGAGATAGACACGTGATCTGGAAGTCATGTGACAGAGTCTAGAGTGGTCTGGAAGGACTTAGAGTCTAGAAGGATCGGGAAAAGTCTAGAAGGAGTTAGGATTAGGGATGATGTCAAGGGACATGGGTTTCTCATGGTGTATATATGGTGTGCACATGTATAGCGGAGATTAAAGGTATGATGTCAGGACACATGTAGGAAGCATGGTGGCCTTAAGGAAAACACATGTGGATGAGTAATAGGACATGAGGTAGAAGCATAGTGGATGGACATGAGATGAACACATTGTTGTAGCATGGACCACATGTAATTAGTATATATAGAGGAGTAATGCAGCGAGGGCTCCTTGTCGAGTTCTCTTGTAATTCCCCACTCTTTACTTGATAGCCCTACTGAGAGCTTTGCTTGTTGTGAGATCATTTGTCCTTAAGTGACGAGTGGTTGCTACAACACTGATGATATCTATACTGATCTCTTACCATAGTCCTCAGGTATTTCCAATGGGTGTAGTTCTCCTGCTTTCTTTTGGTGTTGAACTTTATTCCGTTGATATTTGAAACATCCCTATATGTATCTCTTGATGTCCTCTTTTAGTTCTGGCCACCAGTAAGTCCTTTTGAGAAGTTTCAGCATCCTGTATTGTCCTGGATGTCCTACATCCACTAAGTCATGGTTTTCTTTTAGAATTTCTTCTCATATCTTCTTGTTATTCAGAATGTATATTCTTTCTTCCATATAAACCACTCTGTCAACTTCCCAAGTTAGACCATCTTCTTTCTTCAATGCTTGAATTACTTCCTTCTCTCTTGTAGTGTTTTTCCTAATCTCCTTAAGTATATTGCTTTCTTCTACTGTCATCTTTCTTTTTATCATTGTAATCTCTGCTGTTGTTCTTTGTTGCCATAATTCTTCTTTCAGGAGTTGAACATCCTTGTTGTCCTCTTTGGTATTCACTTGTTCTTTCCTTGAAAGAATGTCTGCCTTTATATTCGTCTTTCCTGGTATATGTTTCAGTGTAAAATTGTGGTCCTGTAACTTTAAATACCACCGAGCTTGTCGTCCATTTAACTTGTGAGGTTCTTGGAATTATTTCAAGTTTTTGTGGTCTGTCCAGATTTCAAAAGGTTCCATTGCGTCCAACAGGTATTGTCTCCACTTGGATAGAGCCTTTATTATTGCCAGTAGCTCCTTGTCATAGATTTTGTAGTTTCTTTCTGCTGGTTGCATTGTCCTTGATAAAAATGCTATTGGTTTCCATTTTCCATCTTGTTCTTGGGATAGTACTCCCCCTATAGCATGTCCTGATGTGTCCATTTCCACCCTGAATTTTTCCTCTCTTCTTGGTAAAGAAAGGACCAGTTGACTTGTTATCTTTTCCTTGAGTTCTTCAAATGTCTTTTGATGTTCCTCTTCCCATTTCCATTCCTTCTTGCCCTTTAACTTGTTCAATGGCTTTGCTATATGACTGAAGTTGTGGATGAATCATCAGTAGAAATTGGCAAATCCAAGGAAACTCTCAACATCTTTGACTCTTGTTGGTGTTTTCCATTCTTTCACCACCTTTATCTTCTCTTGTTCCATCTTAACTTGTCCCTTTCCCACTATTACCCCTAGAATAGGGATTTTCTCCATATTGAAGTTGCATTTTGATCATTTGAAACACAGATTGTGTTTTTCCGCTATCTTCAGGAACCTGATCGTCCTTTCTTCCAGTTCTTCCATTATCTTTGCTGGTATTATGAAATCATCCATATAATTTGCCAATATGCCTTCATGAAGTAATTTCCAGAAAATACTGTTCATCATTCTTTGGAATGTTCCTGGCGAGTTGCATAATCCAAAGTACATGACTTGAGGTTCAAATAGTCCTTTGTTGGTCAAGAACGTGGCTTTCCATTTGTCCCCTTCCTTGATTTGTACATTGTTATATCCCCATATTAGGTCTAATTTGTTAAAATATCTTGCTTCTTTGAGTTTGTTGATTACCTCTCTGATCAGAGACAATGGCATCTTGTCCTTTATTGTGACCTGATTGAGTTTCCTGTAGTCCTGAACCAGCTGTAATAACCTGTCTTTCTTCAGAATATAAAAGTAGGGTGCCACATATCTTGACTTTGATTCTACAATTAATCCTGCTTTGAGTTGTTCGTCTAATCATTGGTTTAAAGCCTCTTCTTCTTTTAATGTTATTGCGTATGCTTTGGCATTTAACTCCTTTGGTGTTTTTTCTGTTAGATTTATTTTGTAGTCTCATTCACGTATTTCTGGTAACTTTTTGAATTTCTTTTTGTTAAATAGATGTGTGAAAGGTCAAATGTAATCTGGTAGGTCTTCTGGGTTTGTCCTATCCAGTTCTTTGCCAATTTTGCCGTTATCCTGTTCTGTATTATCTGTGGCCTTTGTACTGCTAGCTTTGAATCTAATATCTTTGTGTTTCATTGTATATTGTTCTAGACATCTTGTAAACCTGATTGTACTATTTTTATAATTGACTTCTGGATTGTGTTTGACTAGCCAGTCATGACTCAAAAACATGTTTGTCCCATCTAAGTCCATTATAGTTACTTCTAGCTGTTTTTTGTGGCTGTTGATTTCAATTTACAGAGGTGCCACCCTAGTCACCTCTCCATTCTTTGTTCCATCTGCATTAAAAACTTCAAATAAGAAGTTTATTGGCTTTGTTTGAATTCTTTTGTCTTTTACCAGTTATTTGTCAATTCCTGTATGTGTACACCTAGAATCTACTAGTGCTTTAACCTTTAATTTCTTGCTATTCTTTGTCTTCATGTCTGCTTGCATGTTCAATTCCCGTTTGCCTTTGCTGCTTCGGCAATTTGGAATAATGTATTTATTCTGAGAATTTACATGGGAGATCTCTTGTGCCATGCCTACTCGAGATCTTCACCAAAACCTTCCTCTTTCTTCTCATCTTCATCGTCTGATCCTTCCTGGATCTTTTTCTTTCTTATTATTTGCTTTCCTTTGCAGTTTCTAGTAATATGTCCTTCCTTGTCACATTTAAAGCACGTCCTGGTTTCTTATTCTTTTTTTTTCAATCAGCATTCCTTTGCCATGTGTCTATATTTGTTGTAATTGAAGCACTTAGGCTTCCTGTCTTTGAAATTCTTGTTAGATCTTCCAATGTTCATTGGTTGTTCTTGTCCACTGTATGTTGTTCTGGTGCTTGTCTTATAGTCATGGCATCCTTTTGTGGATTTATATCCTTGTCCAACTGATGTTATCACTATCTTTTACTCTTTGAGTGACTCTGGCATAGCTATTGGTGGATATTCCAATATTGTCTTGATAATATTCTGTTGTGCATTCTTCTTCAGCAGAAAAATGACATGTAGCTCATCTGTGTCAACCTTCATGGCTAATGCATCAAACTTAATCATGAAGTCTACTATGTTCTTCTTTCCTTGCTTGAAAGTCTCTATTTTCCATTTGGCATCTGCTGTCTTCGTCTTGTTACTGAACATGGTCTTGATTTCTTGAACAAAGTCTTCCTAATCCTGGGTTCCAGTTTCTTTGTCTAGCTCATCAAGCTTTCTCTGTGCATAAATGCCTGCTATACCTCCTCTGAGGCAAGCTAGGATTGCTGTAATCCTGTCATCAGTTTCTATGACCCTGTTGTTTTTGAGGAACAATCTTATCCCTCTCCACCAGTCTTTGAATTTCATTCAGTTACCATCAAACCACCCTGGGTCTGGTACTATATTCTTTGGCATTCCTGCATATACATTCTCGCTAACTCCTGTAGTTGTTGGTGCTAGTGCTGATAATATTTCCATGTCCATTCATTTGTCTTCACTTAAGGCTTCTTCTGTGATCTATAAAGATCCTAGTCATTCTGACAATATCTCAATATTGTTTATCCTTCTGGAACTTGTCTTGATTCTTCTTTGTAGTTTACACTACATGTATTTTGTTCTTGACAGGTAACTCTGTCTAGTATTGTCTGTATGTACCTCTCTTGCAAGGTGAGCTCATCGACACTTTACCAAATGTTACAACCTTAAGCTAGAGCTCAGGTTGTACTTAGGCAAAGACTTGAGAAGAGATTAAGGGATAAGATTCAAGTGGTAAAGTATAAGAATACAGGAGAGTATCTACACTATATATACTAAGTAAAAAAGAGTAAAATAAGGAAACCATATACAGTACATGAGGCATATGTAATGAAGAGATTGTCAGGATAAAGCAAGGTTGTAGCACCTACTACATGAGGCACTGACTGAGACTATTACAGCATAGCCAATTATGTCATTATACCCTTTGCCCTTCTCCATACTGTATTCTAGAGGCATTGATCATAACAAAAACTCCTTTTCCATCAACATATAGACTTTTACGTGAATAAAGCTATATCAACAGTAAAGTGTATGAAGATGTTAGATAACTCAATAAGAGAATTATCACCACATCAAAAATGTCTCCTGTACAGAAGTTGTGCCCTACCAATAGCATTGTATAGCTTTCAAATGTGGTTCTACACCAAAGCTCCTCTTTCCTATTTATTAAAGATTTTGAGAAAGCTCCAAAGATGTGCTGCCTTATGAATAACTGGAGCATTCAAAATAGCTCCTTCACTTGGTGTTGAGGCTATTACTGGCCTTATCCCCATCCAATTACACTTACAGAAACTTAGTGGAAGGTCTGAACTCAGAGTGCATGCTCTTCTAGACAATCATATCCTTCGATTTCTTATGGCAAACAATTCTAACTCAACCATATACCTCTATCCTCTCTTGTTTAGTTTGTTAACTAGATGCCAACATGGTCTCATCAAAGACCATTTAGTCAACATGGATAATTGGTTCAATGAAGTTTTTCCTTTTTTTGATCCTTTTAACCTGGAATTTAAACTAGATGATAGAATAATTGACTGTTTTTCTAATTGTTTTTCTTTTCATCTATTTAGTAAAAGCTCTGACCACCTTTTCAAGTCTTGGATCTAACAACTCAACAATATAGCTATCGAATCATCAAATACTTCATTGATTGCACTCATGGTTACAGATGCCAGTGTCAAAAATAACATTGCTTCCTCCATTGTGCACATACATATTCACAACAAACCAATAGTCAAAATGCTTCATCATGCTATCAACATCATGAGCACTGAAGCTGAGTTTTTCACCATTAGATGTGGTATTAACCAAGCATCACATCTTCAAAACATTTCTAAAATCATTGTTGTCACCAACTCAATCTATACAGCAAAAAAGATATTTGATCCATCATCTCACCCACTCCAAAAACAAGTGGCTCTCATTCTCAATGACCTTAGAGATTTCTTTAACTGTCATTATGAAAATATAGTTGAATTTTGTAAATGCCCAAGTAAAAGCAAGTGGAACCTTCACAAATATGTTGACATTGAAAACAAATCGTTTAATCTCACACTGCTTCTTCCAGCCAAAAACTCTTGGGACTTTAGCAAGAAATCTGAATGCAACAACATCATCAGTAACTAGAAAATGACTTTCCAAGCATCTGATTTGAAGGGAAATAATTTCTTAGAACTAGTTGATAGTGACAACAAAATTTTAGAACCTTTGTACAGCAAAGACAGAACATAGCTTCAATACATTTGCCATTCAAATACATTATATGTAAGGGCTACAAGAGCAATCACCAACCATGCTCCTATCAGTGAATATCATCTATGTTTCTTCCTTAGAGAGGATTTTAGTTGTCTATGCAGCCTCTATCCTATAGAAACAAGATATCACATTCTTCATGAGTGTAGTAGATTCAATGAATATTGGAATCCAAGAAGAAATTTGATAGCCCATTTTATTCTGTTTTGGATCTTAATCCAAGTGCATTTGCCTTTTGCCTTGTACCACTTAGTTAGCTAGATATAGATCACTTTGCTAGAGACTTGTTTTTTGGGTTTTTTCTTCACTCTTCTTTTTCCTTTTTCCTTTTCTTTTCTTTTTCTTTTACATGTAGTTTCAGTTGTTATGTATGTAGTTACAAAGTAGCTACCACAGTCTGCCTATGCATCCCATGTAATAAATTGTTAAAATAAAAAAAAAGATGTATTATGTATTGTATCTATATTGCATGCTTATTTTATCCTAAACCAGTGTTGCTATACCAACAGATATATCATTATGGTATGTGTGCATGCTTATTATAATCTCAAAGACTATATGTATTAGACAGCCTTGTAATGACAAATAATCCTAACTCTTTCTTCCACTCTGTGTGAGAGATTTAATATCATCTATTACAAAGCTCTCCTATGTTAGAAAATACTCAATGTATTCCAATATTATTGGGATAAGGTAAGTGACTTATACTACTTACAAAATTAGTATGAGAATATTATATTATTAGACTCAAGAGCTAGAGCAAAAAAGAAACCTTGTATAGGGTTTAGATAAGAGAACTTGTACTACAATATAGTCTATTTTATATACTACTTGGTGTTGGTTTATATTCCTTGACCCTAACCTGTAACTAAGTTCTTCTAGTAATTTCTACAATGTTTTACCTATCATACAACTGTGTGACTGTGACTGTGACTTACTTGTGACATTATATCATGCTTTGTAACTATCATATGTGGCTTTTTTTCTTTTTTTTTAAAAAAATTAACAATTTATTACATAAGGCATGGTAGTAGACTATGATACCTATAATATAGATTTTAGATAGCAAGAGAAAGGAAAAAGAGAGATGAAAAAGGATGAAAAAGGTCTCAGAATTAAACTTAAGAAAAGCAATAAAATGGCTAAAAGACTACCTATTGGGATTCTAATACTTGTTATACCTTCTGCATTCATGAAGAATGTGTTGTCTTGACTCGATTGGATTCAGACTATATAGATAGCTGAAATTCTCTCTTAGGAAAAATCTCAAATGATACTCACCTATAGGTACATAATAAGCTTAATAGAAAGAAAATCATTGCCAAGTAAATCTAGAAAATGATTTTCCTTGAAGTCTAATGCTTAGAAAGTTATTTACCAGTTTCAAATAATTGAATCACATTCCTCTTTCATGCTGAAGTTCCATGACAATTTACATAGGAAGATCAGTTTGAGGTTATATGTTTTTGTTTCTTTGTCAACAACTAAATGATGAATCTATTTAGTGTTACTAGGACAGTTCCAGAATTCAATAGAGTTATTATTCTTCTCAAAAAATATTCTGAGATCTTGAGCTATGGTGATAGACTGAAGTTGATATGGATGAGATAATGAATCAAATATGTATCTCACTGAATGGGTAGCATCAGTAATGACTATGATACATAATGTATCAGTAACTTGGACTGCTTGATTAATTCTGCATCTAATTGCAAACAATTTTGCCTCAGTTAATATGACATTGATAGCTTGGTAAATGGTTTTTGCAATGATATTTGGTCTTGGGTGAATATAGGCTATAGATGTAGTGATATTGTTTTTAATACTTGTATCAGATATAACAACAATAATTTTGGTATCCTGTGAGAAGTCTTAGAAGACTTTATCAAGTTTGCAGAAATAAGCAAACTTAGTATCATTGTTTTTTCAGTCTACAATGTTGAAGGAAAAGTGATCAGAGATATCTACTAATTAGAGACCAGAAGAAAATTCTTTATACAGAGAATTAAATGAAGGAGGAATTCTATTAAGATAGTTATTGATGTCTACAATAGAACTTTTAACTTTAAGTCTTTACTTAAAAGTTGATTGCTTTAGAGAAAAACAATATAGTATTAACTTAAGTAAGTGATGATATTCTAAAAGTGACTTAGTCACATGATTTGAAGGTAAGAAAGCTATTCTTATTTGTTGATGGCCACTAATCTTATCTAGATAGAGATAAATAAAAATAAAACTAGTAATATATTATAATTCAATGATCTTAGGGCTGATCAAAGAAAGGAACCTTATATTAGGGTTAATACAAGAGAACTCAATAGAGTTCTTGGTACAAGATATTTACCTATATACTAACTAGTGGTAGTCTGTGCACTACTACAATCTAGCCTATTCTAAAGACTATGTGTTAGCCATAAAGTTAACATATGTTGTGCATGTTGTATAATATCATTGTTTCTCAAATCTTCCACCATGTTCTATGTGACTCTGTGATTATGTGACCATGTTATTCAATGTGACTGATATATAATAGTGTGATCATCATACTAAACCCTAACACCAGTTCCCAAAATAGAAAATAAAGAAAAATAAAATAAAATCAAAATCAAAATCAAAAGAAACTTGGGTTAAAACTTCATAAGTCTGATATTATCCTTCTTCGAGGTTTTTACTCCCAGAGGAACTTATTCTACCTCTCCATATTGTCTTGTCTTTCCTCTTCCATTTTTCCTAATTTCTCTCCAATCTCTTTAGATACTTATTTTCAAACTTTCCATCATTCTATACATACAACATTTTTGCCGTATACTTCTTCAGTAACTCTCTTCTTCTTCTAAAGTCCTTTTCTTCTGCTATCTCCAATCTTTCCTATCTTCTAACTTCTACATTCATTCTTCTCTTAAATTTTACTACTACTTTTTTTGTATTTTTCAAATTCTCTTTCTTCTCCCAGCTATCATATTTTGCCATAAACTTCTTCCATTGTACCAAATACTTCATAACCCTCTTACTTTTCTTTTATTTAAGATTTTCTCTACTTTCCACTCTTTAACTTCTTCTACCTTTATTGGTTTTACTTCTTCTTTTTTCTGTTCTCTTACTTGCTCCTTGTATCATACTACTTAGCTGATATTCACTACCAGGTAAATTTTCATTGGATTGGGCAGTCTGTCAAGATCAAAGAATGTAGACTTAGTTTTTTCTTTATTTTCTTTTTTATTTTATTTTTCTTTCAATTTATTTTTCATTTTTCTATTTTTAGAACTCTGGGGTTAGGGTTAGAAGTGATCAGTCATACCATCACATTAGTCACATCTGATAATGTGGTTGCAGTATTGATTATGGAACTTGAGAGAAAAAAGTAGAAGATTTTAGAACAAAATGACATTATACAACATGGACACCATATATTGGCCTCATGCTACACACATGGTCATTTAGGGTAGGATGCACAGTACCTAGCATGGACCATCTGTAGAAGTATATAAAGTAGACTATTTTGTAAAGAACTCTCTATCGAGTTCTCTTGTGTTTCTTTAATACAAGAGTTGTTCTTTTATCCAACCCTAAGGATTTAAGATCATAACACAGTCTTAATTGACCATATTGGTAGATATTATCTTATCAATGGTATATGGACCTACATATCAGTCTACCAGTTTCTTTGCCAATCTTTTCCTAAACACCAAGTCTTTTATATTCAATATAACTTTATCTCCCACTTTCCATTCTTCAGCTTATTTCCTTCTTCTGTCCACTTGTCTCTTTATCTCCTCTTGTACTCTCTTCAATGCTGCTTCCACTTCTTCCTGTACTCTTCTCATTCTTTCTACAAACTCCATCACTTTTTCCACCTTTCTCTTTCTCCTCAGATTTATTCCTATTCCCAACTCTCTTCCATAGTTTGCCATGAATGGAGATACTTTGGTTGTCAAATGTATCTTATTGTTAATTGCAAATTTTGCTGATGCCAACTATTTTGGCCAATTCTTCTGTCTATGATCTATGAAAAATCTCAAGTATTGTTCTAATTCTTGATTCATTCTTTCTGTTTGACCATCTGTCTGAGAATGGAATACTGTTGACAGTTTCATCTTAATTTCCAAAATGCTATTCAACTCCCTTATCATCTCTACTGCAAACTGTGGTCTCCTATCTGATACTATATATCAAGATCGTTGACGGTGGACTTTATTTTATTTTCTCTTTTCATTTTTATTTTACTTTACTTTACTTTACTTTTTCTCTTTTCTATTTTTAGAACAACTCGGGTTAGGGCTTATCAGTCACGCTGTCACATCAGTCACAAATTGATGGCATAGTCACGAGACTAATCACAAGACTTGGGAGAAGGGAATAGAAGGTACTAGAATAAAGTGACGTCATACAGCATGGGCAACACATGCTGGCCTCATGTAATACTCATGGTCATTTAGGGTAGGGTGCACAGTAGTTAGCATGGACCATGGGCTATAGTATATAAGGTAGACTACTTTGTCTTAGGAACTCTATCGAGTTC
>Ga0157364_1009146_pt1 | contig 10262 bp, 7 predicted proteins | sample AttsexASBM2_FD_111476 | JGI IMG/M metagenome (GOLD analysis project Ga0157364, IMG submission 111476) | Fungus gardens microbial communities from leaf cutter ant in Ribeirão Preto, State of São Paulo, Brazil - Atta sexdens ASBM2 | ecosystem: Host-associated > Fungi > Mycelium > Unclassified ... | reverse complement strand
CTACTTCCTTCTCCTATGTCTCGTGATTAGTCTTGTGACTTCGCCATCAACCTTGTGACTGATGTGACAGCGTGACCAATCAACCCTAACCTGAGCTGTTCTAAAAATAGAAAAGTGAAAAAGTAAAGTAAAGTAAAGTAAAATAAAAATGAAAAGGGAAAATAAAATAGAGTCCACCGTCAACGATCTTGACAATGAGAGGTAGAAGTTTGGACCAGTTATCTTGCTGGTAGTTACAATATACATGGAAATATTGCTTGAGAGTTTGATTTGTGCATTCAGTTTGTCCATCACCTTTGGGGTGGTAACCTAAAGTGAAGTGAAGCTGCATATAAAGAGCAGTGCCTAAAGATCAAAAGAAGTTTGACACAAACTCTGAGCCTTTGTCAGAGATAACATGGGAAGGAACACCGTATTTGGAAAACATATGAAGGATGAATAGATGTGCTAAGTCCATGGACATGATGGTGTCATGAGCAGGAATAAAGATCACCTGTTTGGTGAGCTGGTTGACTATAACCAAGATAGTATCAAATCCAGAGAATGATGGAAGTTTCTTGATAAAGTCCATAGAAATAGAATTCCATGGTTGTTTAGGGATGGGGAGTTGTTTGAGAGATCCATAGTGCTTGTGACATTATGGCTTGGATCGCATACAAGTGACACAGGACTTGCAGAATTATTGTATATCAGCATAGAGGCTGGGCCAGGAGTATTTATAGCAGACTAATTCCAGTGTTTTATTTTGACCAAAATGTTTAGCAAGGATGTGATCATGATTGTACTGGAGAACATGTGTGCAGAGGCTACCAACAGATAGTACATAAATTCTGTTGTCGAAGAAGAGTAGACTGTTTGGGTTCATAAACTACCAGCCATCTGTGGAGATGTGTTTTGTAGCAATTAGGTTACTAGGGAGAGCCAAGAGGATGTCTTGATGTAGAGTGTCCAGATTCATAACTGTAGCTGCATAGTGAGAAGAAAAAAGAAGAATAGTAGCTCATACGGAAACTGTAAGTTGTTCTTGAGTGAAGATAGGTTTGAAGTTGTGAGGATTGACTATGGTGTAGCCAGTATTTCCCTCTTTAGAATAAACATTCCATTGTCTAGTGAGAGCATCTGGTTTTGTGCCAAGATGACTAGGGTAGAATTTGATAACAAGATTGAACTGGGAGAGGTACTCAGACCACCATGCTTGCCTCCGGGTCAATATCTTGGTAGTAAAAAAATACTTAAGGTTCTTATGATCTGTAACAATGTTGATGGGATAGGCCAGACCTTCCAAATAGTGTTGCCAAATCTTGAAAGCTTTGAAGATGGCAAGCAATTCCTTGTCATATATGTCATAGTTCAACTTTGCCACAGTAAAAGTACAAGAGTGAAAGACAACTGGATGAACTTCATTATCTTTGTTAACAATAGAGAGGATTGCAGCGAGAGCATAGTCTGAGGCATCAGTTTCCATGATAAGTTGAGCATCAGGAATCCAATGAGTGAGGATTGGAGTAGAGGTAAATGTTTTCTTGAAAGAGTTGAAAGCATTTCAACAGGAGGAGTTGAACTTCCAAGGAATATCCTTCTGAGTAAGATATGTCAATGGAATGACAATGTCCAAGTAGTTGAAGATGAACCGGCAGTAAAAGCTTGCAAAACCTAAGAAAGATTGAATATCCTTGACTTTTTTGAGTTCTAGCTAGTCTTGAATAATCTTTATTTTGTTGTTGGATATGGTAAGATCAGAAGAAGAAAGGATATATCCCAGATACTCTATCAACTTAGAGTAGAATTCACATTTCTCTGCTTTGGTATAAAGACCAGTCTTGCGGAGATGCTTGAGTACTTCTTTTACATGCCAGTGATGTTCAGACATGTTATTTGAGTAGATGAGTATATCATCCAGATAGATTATGACATAAACATCCAAAAGGTCAGAGAAAATATCGTTCATGAATTGCTGGAAGACTATGGAAGCATTGGTAAGACTGAAAGGCATTACAGACCATTCAAATAATCCATAGCATATCCTAAAAGCGGTCTTCCATTCATCACTGTTAGCAATGCAAACCAAATAGTAAGCATAGTAAAGATCTATCTTTAAGTAGACCTGAGCTTTGCAAGGTGAGTTCAGTAGGTTGGAGATGAGCAGAAGTGAATAATGATTCTTTTTAGAAATGTAGTTAAGACTATGGAAGTCAACACAAAGGCATAGTGAACTATCTTTCTTCTTAATGAATAAGACTGGTGTACCATACAGAGATGAGATTGGTCAGATGAAACCTGTGTTGAGATTTTTCTCAATGAATTTCTTCAGAGTCTCTTGTTCAGATGCTGACAGAGAGTATATAGGGCCAACTGGAGGTTGAGTACCCTCTTCTAGATTGATTTTGAGGTCATAAGGACAATGAGGAGAGAGAGTTTTAGCTTTAGTTTTGCTGAAAACATTGGCGAATTCATGATATTTAGAAGGAACATTGGAGAGATTAGGAACTTCTGCAAGTTTTGCAGAGTTAGCCTAAATGTCTAAAGAACGAAGACAGAGTTTGAAATTGTGGGAGCCCAGAAGTTTTGATGCTTGCAAGAATGTTACAGCACCAATAATAGCAATGTTAGGTCGCTCAGAGTTAGACATGGAGGTCTCAGATGCAGGTATAGAAATCATGAAGTCCAATGATTGCAGAGGGCTGTCCAAAAAGGACAGAGATGCCAATGGTATGTTGGCTGCAATGCAAAAAGAAGCAAGATTTTCTTGTAAAGATGGATGGAAGTTTATTGACCCATTTACCCAGTCAATCAGTGGATTGTGTTGGGTAAGCCAGTTGTATCCAAAAACCAAAGAGTAGAAAGAATCAAGCAGAGTAATATAGAAGTCCAGATTCATATAATTACCAGTGGAAAAAATTATGGGCAAGTTGGCAATTTTGGAGATAGTGCTGTTAGATGAACCATCAAAAAAGTAGAGAGCAACCAGAGGAGTTGCAGATATCTTCAAGTGGTGAGTATCCACAAATTTAGAGTCTACAAAACAGTGAGTAGACCTGAAGTCAACAAGAGCTTGGAACGGGATTTTATTAAGGTGATCCTGACCAAAGATCAAGGGAGAAGTAAGGAAAACAAAGAGTAAATGTGGATTGGAAAGAGCAGATGTATTGAGTCAAATTAGGCTCATCACTGTACAGGAAAGTTCAATATGGCCCTCAGTCTATGCAGAGTCTTGGGGGTTGCTCTCTATTTTTCTGAGGGTTTCTCAGAAGCAGCTGCCAGAGTATCAACAGTTGCTGAAGTACTGCAGTCTTTAGAAGAGACTGTGAATAGAGATGACTTAGAGGAAGGATTCTTAGCAGATAAGACCACCGGAAATGGATTTGTCTTGTTTTGGGAAGCTGTAGTAAGACTGGAGATGAAAGCTTTTCCTTGCTTCTGGGAGTAAGACTCGAGGGCCTTTTTCTCTGCCTGCCTTGTACGGTGGCATTCATAGTCTCGTTTCCAGTAGCAGTGATTAATAGTCATTACTAAAGCATACATATCCTAGAATAAAGTGGGTTTTTCTTGTTCCTAGGTAGAGATGGGATCCTGGATTCGATTGGGAAGCCTCTAGTAATAACAATGGCACAGAACACTATTCTTCTAACCTAATTGGGAGACATAGCATATGAAGTCCACATTGTAAGTAGAAATCTTGTTGCTAGGCTTCATATGGAGATTATCTAGCATGCTGGCCACTTCACCAATGAGGTCTGAGAGATCAAAATGTCGACATAATTCATTCACAAATAGGTTTTAGTTGGAGAGCCAGTCTTGAAGGATGCCCTAGTCTTTTTGGTTGAGGCCCACCTTAAACTAGTTCTGGGCTACTCCAGTAAGGTAGGTTATTGCAAAGTTGATTTTTACAATATCTATGTCAAATTGCGCTGGATTAGCACAGAAGTATAGATAGCATTGGAACAGGAAATTATTGAGCTTGTGTCATATACAAGTCCACCTGTCCGGAAAACTACATCCCCGCAGTGATGCCACCTCTGAACCCTACAAGTCCGCCTTCCACAGTGGCCACCTTTCTCGCAACATGTCTCATAGTGGTGCTGCAACACTCCGGGTATTCTGTCTTCCACAGCGGAGATACTCCTATTCAACTTAGTCTTCCATGACGGAGTTGATCCTGTCAGTGTTTCAACACTGAAACTTCCGCTCAGGATAATAGGGGTTGTTACACTGAAACCCTGAGCATCTCCTATACTACCACTTTGTATATAAGACTAGTAGTTACATTGTAATTTGCTAGTCTGATAATCAACAAAGATAATTTCTTATTGAACTCGATCTCCGGTGTTCAACGGTGACACACCATTCAGCACTCACTTCCACTTGGACTTTCTCTCCTTCATCTGAAGTTGTGACCACGCAGCAGACAGACAGTGCAGCACATAAGCTGAAGCCAAGGTCATTCCACAAGTCCGCTCATCTCCGAGTCCATTCTGTGGACTTCCACCCTGGTGTGAACCGTGCCTGACAGCTTGTCAGGCTTAGTGCTGCTGAAAGTATCAGGGATATGGGCTTTAGTTTCCCTTGTATTAGTATTAGGACAGGGAGTCTGATTAGAATTAAGAGTGTTAGCAAGTCAACCAAGTACTTTAGCCAATTGTTCATTAGTATTATTGCTCTGACGGGGTTTGGACCATGAGCGAGTAAAAGATGTGGGTCTATTAGCTATATTATTGTTAGTACTAGGATTAGCAGGAGCATTCTCCCAATTAGGATCATTGTCTGCAGAGACAATACTTGGGCCAGGAACAAGCAAAACTGTTTGGCCAGGTTGATGTTAAGTTCACAAAAGGTGGACTTAGTTTTATTTATTTTACTTTTCATTTTTATTTTCCTTTGGTTTTGTTTTATTTTATTTTCTATTTTTAGAACAACTAGGGTTAGGGTTGATCGGTCTCACGCTGTCACATCAGTCACAACCTGATGGCATAGTCACAAGACAGATCACGAGACTTGGGAAAATTTAGTAGAAGATTCAAGAACAGATGATATCATAAAACATGGACACCATATGTTGGCCTCATGAACTACACATGGTTGTTTAGAGTAGGGTGCATAGTAGCTAGCACGGACCATCTGTAGGGCTATATAAAGTAGACTAGTTTGTAGAAGAGTTCTCTATCGAGTTCTCTTGTGTTACTCAATACAAGAGTTGTTCTATTGCTTAAACCCTTGAGCGTTAGTTCATAACAGTTGAATTGTACTGGAAGAAGATCTTGAAGATGAACAACCTCTTTAGTGGATTTGTCTTGAGTGTTATGGCATATTTGGCAGATAGGCCATCTGGTTACTGAAATGTGAGATTGTGTTGAAGGATATCTCAAGTGGTGGAATTGGAGTTGAAGAGTTATAGTGAGAGGAAGCCATTTAAACTTTGAAGTGTGAGGTATTGCAGACAGAACTGCAACAGAGAGTTTAGTAGGCAGAACTGCTCCAAAGTGACAGCAGACTTGGGAGTCTGATAATACTGTCAGATGCAGTTCACAATGAAGTGGAAGTCCACAGAATGGACTTGAAGATGAGTAGACTTGTAGAATGATTTTGACTTCAGCTTATATGCTGCACCATCTGTCTGCTGCATGGTCACAACTTCAGATGATGGAAAGAAGTCTGAGATGGAAGTGAGTGCTGATTGGTGTGTCGCTGTTGAACACTAGAGATTGAGTTCAATAAGAGTTCATTTTTGTTGATTATCAGACTAGCGAATTACAGTATAACTACTAGTCTTATATACAAATGGAAAGTATAGGAGATGCTTGGGGTTTCAGTGGTAATATCCCTATTACCCCAAGTAGAGGTTTCAGTGGTAATACCCCTATTACCCCAAGTAGAGGTTTCAGTGGTAATACCCCTATTACCCCAAGTAGAGGTTTCAGTGTTAAGACACTGACAGGAGTAACTCTGTCATAGAAGACTGAGTTGAATAGAAGTATCTCCATTATGGAAGACAGAATACCTGGATGGTTGCAGCACCACTATAAGACATATTGTAAGAAAGGTAGCCACCATAGAAGGCAGGCTTGTATGTTTTGGAGGTGACTTTACTGTGGAGATGTAGTTTCCAGACAAGTAGACTTGCATATGACACTGGTGAATTGCATAATCCAAAATATATAACCTGTGGCTCAAATAACTCTTTATTGGTTAAGAACACAGCTTTCCATTCATCTCCTTCCTTAATTTGAACGTTGTTATACCCCTAGATTAGGTCCAATTTATTGAAGTACTTTGCCTTCTTGAGTTTGTTGATTATCTCTCTGATTAGAGGCAATGGCATCTTGTTTTTTATTGTGACCTGATTGAGTTTCCTATAGTCTTGAACTAGCCATAATAAACTGTCTTTCTTTAGAATATAAAAACATGGTGCTGCATATCTTGACTTTGATTCCACTATTAAGCCTGCTTTGAGTTGCTCATCCAACTATTGATTCAAAGTTTCTTCTTCCTTTAGTATCATCATGTAGGCCTTAGTATTCAGTTCCTTTGGAGCTTTTTCTGTAAAATTTATTTCATGATCCTACTCATATCTCTCTAGTAGTTTTTCGAATTTCTTCTTGTTGAACAAATGCATAAAGGGTCAAATATACTTTGGTAAATTTTCTGGATTTATCTTATCTAGTTCCTTTATAATTTCACCATTGTTCTGTTCTGTAGTTTTTGTAGCCTTTGTTTTCCTAGTCTTGAATTGTATGTCTTTGTGTTTCATTGTACAACTTTCTAGACATCTTGTAAATTTAATAGTGCCATTCTTCCAATTAACTTCTAGGATGTATTTGACTAGCCAGTCATGATCCAAGAACATATCCATCCCATTCAAGTTTGTTACTGCTGCTTTTAGTATTTCTTTGTACCCATTGATTTTGATTTTCAAAGGTGCCACCTTGGTCACTTCTCCATTCTTTATTCTATCTGTATTAAAAACTTCAAATGAGAAGTTTATTAGTTTTGTTTGGATTTTTTTGTTCTTGACCAATTGTTTGTCGATCCCTATATGTATACATTTGGAATCCACCAAAGCCTTGACTTTCAACTTTTTTCTGTTCTTTATTTTTATATATACTTACATGTTTAGTTCCCATTTTCCCTCACTGTTTCTGCAATTTGGAATAATATATTTATTCTGGGACTTTACATGGGAGATCTCTTATACCATGTCTACTCGAGATCTTTGCCAAAACTCTCCTTGTTCTTCTCATTTTCATCATCTAATCCTTCCTGGACCTTTTTGTTCTTTATTGCTTGTTTCTCTTTGTAATCTTTGGCAATATGTCCTTCCCTGTTGCATTTGAAGCATGTTCTAGTCTCTTGTTTCTTCTTTTTTGCTCAGCATTTATTTGCCATATGTCCATACTTGTTGTAGTTGAAGCACTTAGGCTTTCCATCTTTAAAGTTCTTGTTGGTCTTTCCAATGTCTATTAGTTGTCCTCATCCACCATATGTTGTTCTGGTGTTTGTCTTATAATTGTGGCATTTCTCTGTAGATTCATATCCTTATTCTACTGATATTATTGCTATCTTCCACTTTTTGAGTGTTTCAGATGCAGCTATTGGTGGGTATCCCAGTATTGTCTTGATAATGTCATGTCATACATTCTTCTTTAACAGAAAGATGGTACACAGCTCATCTGTATCAGCCTTCATAGCTAGTACATTGAACTCAATCATGAAATCTGTTGTATTCTTCTTCCCTTGCTTGAAGGTTTCTCTCTTCCATTTGGCATCTGTTGCCTTTATCTTGTCACTGAACATAGTCTTGATTTCCCAAACAAACTCTTTCCAATCCTGGGTTCTAGTTTCTTTGTCTAGCTCATTGAGCTTTTTCTATATATAAATACCTGCTACATCTCCTCTGAGACAAGCTAGGATTGCTGTGATCCTATTATCAGTCTCTATGACCCTGTTGCTCTTGAGGAATAATCTTATCCCTCTCTATCAGTCTTCAAATTTTGTTTGGTCACTGTCAAACCACCCTGAGTCTGGTACTATGTTCTTTGGCATTCTTGCCTATTTATTCTTGTTAACTGTTACTGCTGGTGCTGGTGCTGTTGACATTTCTTTTGTGGTCATTTGTTTGTATTTGCTTGAGGCTTCTTCTGTGATATGTAAAGATTCTAGTTGTTCTAACAATGCCTCGATATTGTTCATTCTTCTGGAACTTGTCTTGGTCCCTCTTCATAGTTTGTACTACACATGTTTTGTTCCCAACAGGTAACTCTGTCTATATGTATCTCTCTTGCAAGGTAAGCTTGTCAACACTTTACCAAATGTTATGACCTTAAGCTAGAGCTCAGGTTGCACTTAGGCAAAGACTTGAGAGAAGTCAAGAGAATTGTATAAATGGTAAAGTATAAGGATACAGGAGAGTATCTATGCTATATATACTGGTAGAAAATGAGGAAACAATATGCAGTACATGAAGCATATGAATCATATAACATGAGGAGACTTTAAGGATAAAGCAAGGTTATAGCACCTACTACATGAGGCACTGACTGAGACTACTATGGTACAGCTGATTGTGTTGTCATACTCTTTGCCCTTCTTCATGATGTATCCTTGAGGTATTGATTGTAACAATACTGGTTGTATACTTTAGAAGAGGACTTGGTGAATTTAGGAGATTGAGGCCACTGAAAGGTAGCAAGATATAGATATATTGTTGCCAACACCAGAACTTGGTACTAGTTTTGGTTAAATTTCAGGATAAGCTATTACAAGTATAAACTACTAGTTTATATACTAAGTATTAAAGCAACTAGGCAGAAGAGTAAAGCACTTCAAATCTCTAGGAAATCCTAAGTCTATTGTTTAAGAAATACTAAACTATATACTTATCTTTAGAAAATCCTAAGAGAATAGAATAGAAATTCCTGAAGGTGATAACTACTCTATATATCTTTCTATGTGATATATAATCATGTGATTATAACTTGTAATAGTTTGTAATATCATACTAATCTCTAACTCTAAGTTCAAAATAAAAAAATAAGATGAAGATAAAATAAAAATGAGAAATAAAATAAAAATAAATACAGTCTATTGTTTTCAATTCTGACAACTAACTGTTTTAGTTAGTAGTTGTTACAACAGTCATAATTTGAAGAAGATAACCAAAAGAGAGCTGGACATAAGGAAAGTCAAGGAGTTAAGTATAGATGGTATCTTAAAGGAGTACCAACTCTAGTTAATTTTCAAGCTAAGAAATAAAAAACATCTATATCTTAAATACTGGTACCTAGTAACTAAGACAATATCTAAGAATTAGAAGAGTTAGGTAATTACTTGAATTACTCTAAAATTCTCAGATGTAGTTTAGAGTTTTATGAAGATTACTAAGATTTCATCTGATTGGTTATAAAGTAATTGACTAGAGAATGGAGCTAGGTTAATCTGTACTAGAGAAGAATATGTAGATTGGAAGAGAAATATCTACTTCTACAGATGTTTTAAGCAGAGTAGATGTTAGATAAACATTATCTATAATAAGAGTCAGATAGTTTGGATTAGCTATTCTTAATATCTTTTCTGTTAGAACAACTAATAGGATTTACAGAGTTTTAAAACCTCTAGAAAAATCTTAGTGCTATTGACATAATACTGTAAATATACTACTTATCTCCAAGAGAACCTAAGAGAACAAAGTAAAGTTCTTGGGGGCAACAAATATTTTAAACTCCTAAATCAGCTTACTTTGTAGAAAATCATAAGGACATCATGATCAGAGACATTCTTGATAAAAGTATTTAGAATCTTAGCCTGAAAAAGAATATAGATTATTATCAGTAATAGATGGTGTTATAACTCAAGTTCTCAAGTAAAGATAAAAGGCAATTTTTATATTGAGTAACACAAAAAAACTTGGTAGAGTTCCAAGTACAAGATAGTTTATCTTATATACTACAGACTATAGTTTGTACTACAACTAATCTATCCTAAAATATATATACTTTTTATAAGGTTAACATGTTATTGTTATACTATATAACATTATTTGTTCCAGATTTTTCTATATTCTTCTCTATATCATCTGATCATGTGACTGTGACAGATATCATATCTCTGTCATGCTTATGTGATCATTATCCATGACATCATATTATACCTTTTGTCTAAGTCTAAAATAAAGAAAAGTAAAAATAAAACAAAAAATAAAATTAAGGAAAATGAGAAAAGAAAGTAAAAATAAAAGTAAAAATAAGATTGTACTTGATAGAAATTAGTAG